>Ga0169931_10003002_pt1 | contig 27107 bp, 22 predicted proteins | sample Kivu_15m_20L_FD_129675 | JGI IMG/M metagenome (GOLD analysis project Ga0169931, IMG submission 129675) | Freshwater microbial communities from Lake Kivu, Western Province, Rwanda to study Microbial Dark Matter (Phase II) - Kivu_15m_20L... | ecosystem: Environmental > Aquatic > Freshwater > Lake...
CAGGCTCAAAACGCCAGCATATCCCCAAGCGAACTCGCTGGAAACATTGGCCCCAAGAAGTGCGTTCAGATTGGTCTTGTCAGTCGCTGAAGAACCCGTGATATCCGTCTTATCAAGATAGTTACCACCGATTCCCGCGCCAAGATAAAGCCCGGACACCGGCTGGGCCTGCGCCAGCATCGGAAGTGCAACCACCGCCGCAGCGGCTAAAAGGGTCTTTTTGAAGCTCATCGTCTTTCCTCATCTCTGTTTCAGGGCGCAAACACGAAGTTGCCGCAGCCCAAAAATCCGCATGACCTTGTTAGCATGATTCGCGGCGCATGCGACATCGGAATGACCATCCGGCGCCTGCCGTGTCGCTTCAGCCACCCGTTGTGGCAAATTTGCAATACTCTTCGGAGCCAGGAGCGACTCCAGCGAGGCCGCCTGGATGAAGCGCACCAAGGGTCCAGCGCCCCCCTTTGGGCCTTCCACCTGCCATGGCAGCGCGCGAAAAGTTAAATTGTAACAAGCCACCAAATCACCCCCGTTACCCACTCAAAAATCCCTCAAATCAATATTTTGCCTGCGTTCTGGCCGCCCCTGGCGCCAGGCGCCCACCGCCAAACGCGCGCTGCACCGCTTGAAAGACACCCCCCCACAAGCCACTTCCCGCCCAGGTGCTGAGAGCGGCGTGAACCCGCCGGCGCCAGCAATGTCGGGAGAAGGATTTCACCATGAATGATGAGGAAAAGCGGATCATTACCGCTTTTGTCGAGCGCATGAGCGGCAATGCGGCGATCGCCGGCGCGCCCTCTGGCCCCTGGGGCGCAAGCGCGGCGCAAAAGCCGAACTTGCCACCCATGGACCCGGAAGCGGATCGCCTGATCGCGGAGCTTTTCACCCGCTATCCGGAAGCGCGCTACCGCATCACCCAGGCGGCTTTCGCGCAGGAAGCGGCGCTGATCGAAGCCAATAACCGGATGCAGCAATTGGAATGGGAAGCCGAAGCCGCGCGACGCGAAGGCCAGGCGCAGAAAGGCGGCATGCTTGGTGGGTTGTTCGGCGGCAATCGCCCCGCGCCCATGCCGCCGCGCCCGCAGCCCTATTACCCCCCCGGCCATAACCCGCAGGCGCTGCAACAGCGCCAAGGTGGGGGCTTTCTTGGCACCGCGCTTGCCACTGCGGCCGGTGTGGCGGGCGGCATCATGCTCGGCAATATGCTGATGAGCGCCTTGGGCGGCGGTGGCGCGGCTGAGGCCGCATCATCCGGTGGCTTTGCGCAGGAAGCCGTACCCTCATCTTCGCCCTGGGGCGGGGATGCCCAACCGGATGCGACGGCAGATTACGGCAATGACGCCAGCGCCGATTGGGGCGACGAGGAACTCTGACGGCCCGCCAACTTTGGCCAGAAATGGCGTGATACCAGGCTAAGGATCACGCCAACCAACTCTTCGATCCTTCGCTTGGCGCGGCACATAGCCCCAGTAATTTCCGATCACGCAACCATAACGGCGCCTACCAAGCCAGCAGCGGTTTATCGGGCGTGTTTAAAAAAATTGCCTATCCTGCCTTCGCCTGAAGCTCTGTGAGCTCTGCCAAAAACCGCGCCGCCGCCAGTGCGGGCGGCCAGGGGCGCCAAGGCTCCCCACCATAACGCACAGCCAAGGGATCACGCGCCAAAACCGCCGCGCGAATGCCTAGCGTCTCGCGCATTTCCGCTTCCGTCCAACCGGCAACATGCACAGCTTCCGCCGCCGCGGCCGTGATATCGGCGGCCTTGTGCGCGCGCTTGTCGTCAACGCCCCAAGCCGGCAATCGGTAGCGCAAAGCGACCACCGCCGAGAGGCTTGCCTGCAAGGCCGCGAAACGCTCCCCCAGAAAGGGCTTGAGTGGTGAGATGCAATCGAAATTGATCAACCCTTCATCCGCATCATGCAGCAATTCGCGCAATTCTTCAGGTGGCGACAGCCAATGGCGCGTGCGCTGGCGGCGGATTTGCAAGACGAAAAGCGCGTGCTGCGCGACCGAAAGAGGCTCCGGCCAGATGGAATGCCCGCCCCAGCGAAAGGTCCGCGCCAGCCCGGTGGCGAGGTCCTCATCCGTCCAATCGAAGGGTGTCGGGGAAAGCAAATCCAGCCGCCGCCCGGATGGCAAACGCACCCAGGCGCGTTCAGGGGCAGCGGCTTGGCGGGGCGGCATCTTCAATAGGTCGCGAAGACGCGCCGAATGCCATCATCATCCAGCCCCTTGGTGAGCGCGAGCGAAAGCAGAATGCGCGCCTTTTGCGGTGTCAGGTTATCGGCACTGATAAAGCCGGATTTGTCGCCGCGCTGCGTGCGAAACGTGCGCCCCGATCCGGCGCGGCTGGAAAGCACCAGCTTTACACCGGCAGCGACAGCCGCCTCACCCGCCTTCACCATGGCCGGCGTGATATAGCCAGGCGCGAAGCCCGCGGTGACAATGCCCTTGGCGCCAGCAGCGACAAAGGCATCAATCGCCGCACCATCCGCGCCCGCATAGCAATAGGCGATGTCAACGCGCGGCAAAGCCTCCAGGCCCTGCACATCGAATTCCGTATCAGGTGCGATTTTGCGGATGGGCTTGCGGTACCAGGCGATCATATCGCCATCGGCGTGACCCAGCGCGCCGAAATCCGCCGTGCGAAAGGTTTGCATCCGAAGGGTCGAGGTTTTGGTCACATCCCGCGCCGCCTGAATTTCATCATTCAGCAGCACGAGCGCGCCAAGCCCCCGCGCGCCCGGATCGGCTGCGACACGAATGGCATTGACGATATTCATCGGCCCATCGCCGGAAAGCGCGGAAGCCGGGCGCTGTGCGCCGACCAGCACAACAGGAATGCTGATCTTCAGCGTAAGTGAGAGGAAATAGGCCGTCTCCTCAAGGCTTGCGGTGCCATGGGTGATGACAATGCCGGCAAGCTTCGGGTCTTCGGCCGCAAGCTTATGGCAAAGCCCGAGCAAATCCTTCCATTCCGGCCAGGCCAATTGTGTGGAGGGAATGGCGCGGAACGGGACCGGCAGCACCTCCGCGACCAGATTGGCTTCGGGAATGCGCGCAAGCAGCCCGTTCACATCCAGCATCGACCCATTGGCAAGATAATCCAGGATATCAAGCGGCCCGGTCCCCATGGAGGAAATGGTGCCACCCGTACCAATCACGGCGACGCGGGGCTTCATGCCGGCACCTTTGGCGCTGCGGCCTGCAGCCTTGCATGCATCTCATCCATGGTCATCAACTCTCCTTCGCATAAGCCGGCAAGCACCGCGCTTTCGCTGTCATGGCGGTAGCGTGACCTGTTTTGCCGGATTCCGCCATGGGCCGCGCCGCGCGGCAAGCCTGCCAAACCTATTCCGCCTTGCGGTCCAGCACCGCCGTGGTCAGGCGTGACACACAAGCCAACTTGCCATTGGGCCGATGGATTTCTGTCTGCCAAACCTGGGTGCGGCGCCCCAGATGCAGCGGGCGGCAAAGGGCGGTGACAATCTCCCCCTCAGGCACGGCAGACACATGATTGGCGTTTACCTCCAGCCCCACCGCATTTTGGCCCTCGGGCAACGTCAGGGTGGTCGCGATGCTGCCGAGCGTTTCGGCCAGCACAACTGAAGCGCCACCATGCAAAATCCCATAAGGCTGCACATGGCGCCGATCCACCGGCATTTCGGCGCGCAGGAAATCGGGCCCGACCTCAAGAATGCGGATGCCAAAGGCGCCAGGCAGGCTATTGGCCAGCCGGGCTTCAATGGCTTCCGCGGTGGCGGGGCGTTTCCAGATGCTCATGGCGGGACCTTCAATTGCTTATCAGGGGATGGGCTTCTCGCAGCCCGGCCCCCGGAAGGGAAGGCCTTCTCGGCCCAGTGCTTCGTCCAGCGGCGCTGCAACCTTTGAAACTTTCATGTTTTGTCATAAGATTGAGCCTCATCACTTGGGCCTTTCGCGCGCCTTCGGCGCAAGGATGCCCGCGAAGCCAAAGGCCGGCGCTTGCGCATTCTGCTCGATATTTCGCGATTGATTTCCGGCACAAGGCGTCCAGCGCCCACCGGCATTGATCGCGTGGAGCATGCCTATGCCCGGCACTTCCTGGCCCATGACCCGGCCCGGCTGACCTTTCTGATGAGTGGACCTTTTCTTCCCATGGCAGCCTTGCCGCAGGATCTGGTGGCAACACTGCTGGCGGCGCTGCAAACCCAATGGCAGGGCGGGCAAGGCACCGAGGCCGCCTGGCGGGAGGCCCAAAGGCTCGCCCATCAGGCGCGAACCCGCCACTGGCTTGGGCGTGGCCGCGGCCTCCTAAGGGATGCGCTGGCGGCGCGTGAACCCGTTTTGCATCTGCTGGTCTCCCATCGCGGGGCGGATCGGCCAGGCCCTGTCATGGCCCTGAAGCGCCAAGGCGCGCGCTTCATTCCCTTTGTCCATGATCTGATCCCGATCACGCATCCGGAATATGCCCCGCCGCGCAGCACGCGCCAGCATCTCCGCCGGCTTGAGACCTTCGCGACTTTGGCCGATGGCATCATTGTCAATTCCGGCGCAACGGCTGAAAGCCTGGCACCCTTTCTCGCTGAAGCCCCAAGGCATGGCCCCATCCCAGTGCTACCCGCGCCGCTGGGCGTTGATCCCGTGCCTGCCGATGGCAACTTCCATTGCCCTGAGACGCCCTATTTCGTCTGTCTTGGCACGATTGAACCACGCAAGAACCACCTGCTGCTGCTTCATCTCTGGCGCGATCTGGTCGAAACCCTTGGCGCTGCGGCGCCAAAGCTGGTGCTGGTTGGCCGACGCGGCTGGGAGAATGAGAATATCCTCGACATGCTGGATCGCTGCCCGGCACTTGCGGACAGTGTGACAGAGCATGCGGGGCTGTCTGATGCTGCCGTGGCGCGCCTGCTGCAAGGGGCCAGGGCGTTGCTTTTCCCCTCCTTCGCGGAAGGGTACGGTCTGCCGCTGGCGGAGGCACTCGCGCGCGGCGTACCCGCCATCTGCTCGGATTTATCGGCCTTGCGCGAAGTGGGCGGCATGGCACCGGAATATCTGGACCCCTTGGACGGCGCTGGCTGGCGCCGCATGATCCTGGACTACGCTGCAGATCACGGCCCCGCTCGGCAGGCACAAATGACACGCCTGGCTGGCTGGACGGCGCCGACTTGGCGAGACCATTTCGCTTTGGTGGACCCCTGGCTGGAAAACCTGGCGCGAACTGAGCCGCGCCCATTGGCAGACCGCGCGCTGACTGCCGCAATCGCCGCCAGCGCAGCGCAGGCACTGGCGCCCCAAACGCCGTCACGTGGCTAGGACCATGCCCCGCCCCCGTCCGCTTCGACCCAAGGGCGCCGCGCCGGAACCGATCGCCATTATCGGCGCGGCGGCGCGGCTTCCGGGCGCGGTTGACCTCGCATCCTTCGCCGACTTGTTGCGCCAGGGGGTGGATGCGGTCACGGAAGTACCGAAGGATCGTTTTGAAAAAGCGCGCTGGTATCACCCTCGCCCAGGCGCTGCGGGGCGCAGCTATAGTTTTGCTGCCGGTACGATCGGCGATATCAGAGGCTTTGACGCGGAAGCCTTTGGCCTCTCGCCACGGGAGATCGCGGAAGCCGATCCCCAGCAACGCCTTTTGCTGGAAGTGACACGCGATGCCTTCGAAGATGCGGGACTAAGGCCGGAAGCTTTGGCGGGGCGCAATATTGGCGTTTTCATCGGCGGTTCATCCACCGATTTCGGTGAATTGCGCCTGGATGATCCTGCGTCCGGTGATCGCTTCCACATGACCGGCAATGCGCTTTCCATCCTGTCCAATCGCATTGGCCATGTATTCGACCTGCGCGGCGGGGCGCAGACCATTGATACCGCCTGCTCATCCTCGCTGGTGGCGCTGCATCTGGCGGCGCGGGCCTTGGCCGATGATCCTACCCTCGAAGCCGCCGTGGTCGGTGGCGTCAATCTGCTGCTCTCGCCCTATGCCTTTATGGGTTTTTCGCGCGCGGGCATGCTCTCGCAGCGCGGGCGCTGCCAAGTATTTGATGCCGCCGCAGATGGCTATGTGCGCGCCGAAGGGGCGGGCGTGGTCATTCTGCGCCGCCTTGCCGATGCGAAGGCAGCGCAGGAGCCGATTCGCGCGCTTCTGCTTGGCACCGCAAGCAATACGGCCGGGCGCACCATTGGCATTTCACTCCCCAATCGTGAAGCGCAAGCGGTATTGCTGAGGACCCTTCTACAGAGCAGCGCGGTGCATCCGGACCGCTTCATGGCCTTTGAAGCCCATGGCACTGGTACTCAAGCCGGCGACCCTGCCGAGGCCTGGGCGATTGGGCAGGCAATCGCCCAGCATCGCAGCGCGCCGCTGCTGATGGGTTCCGCAAAGGCGAATATCGGCCATCTGGAAGCTGGCGCTGGCATGGCTGGGCTGCTGAAGGCCATGCTGATGCTGGAGCAGGGTTTTATTCCCCGCGCGCTGCATTTTGAAAACCCCAATCCAGCGATTGATTTCACAGATTTGAACCTGAGTGTGCCGCGCGCGACTGAAAATATTGTGACACCCGATGATGCTGTGATTGGCGTGAATGCCTTTGGTTTCGGCGGCACGAATGCCGCAGCGATTTTGGGCCGCGCCCCCCTGGCACGCGTGCCACGGCGCGCGTCGGCAAAAGGGGCGCCGCCACTTATTCTCTCGGCACGCTCTGCCGAAGCGCTTAGGCTTTCGGTTTCGGCCTGGCGTGATGCGCTGGCAGGCGCCGATGGCGCACGCATTTGCGCACTTGCCCGCGGGCAGGCGCGGCATCGTGATCTCGCGCCGCATCGACTGGTTCTGCGCGGGGCTGATGGCGCAGCCTTGACCGCGCGTTTAGCCGCCTGGGCAGCAGAGGAACGCGAGGCCAGCGTCGCGCATGGTATCGCCGCAAGCGGGCGCATCGCCTTTGTCTTCAGTGGTAATGGCGCGCAACATGCTGGCATGGCACGCGAGGCGTTTCGCACCTCGTCCGACTTCCGGCGTGCGGTGCTCGCTGCGGATGCAGCGCTGGCGCCGCGGCTTGGGGTTTCGCCGGCTGCTTTGATCAAGGCTGGCGTCAGCGATGCCACCTTGGTCGGGACGGATCTCGCCCAGCCCTTGCTTTTCGCTGTGCAGATGGGTGTTCTGGCGGCCCTGAGAGCGGAAGGCATCATCCCCGATCTGGTGATCGGTCATTCCGTCGGCGAAGTGGCGGCGGCGCAAGCGGCGGGAATACTCTCACTCGATCAGGCGGCTGCGCTGATTGTGACGCGCAGCAGGCATCAGCACGCCACCATAGGCACCGGGCGCATGGCGGCGATTGGCGCCACGCCGGAAGCCATTGCACCAATGCTCGAAGAATGCGGCGCAGGGCTTGAAATCGCGGCGATCAATGCGCCGGCAGCGCTTACCATTGCCGGGCCTGCGGCAGCGATTGCACGGCTTTGCCAAAAGGCGGAAGCGGCGCGGTGGGTCGCGATCCCGCTCGACCTGGACTACGCTTTTCACAGCGCCGCGATGGAACCGGTGCGTGACGGGCTATTGCGGGATTTGGCATCGCTCAACACAAGGCCAGGCACTTGCCCGATGATTTCCTCGGTGACCTGTCAAGCCTTGCCTGGAGCAGAAGCTGGCGCCGCCTATTGGTGGCGCAATCTGCGCGAACCGGTGCGCTTTCAAGCCGCCATAACCGAGGCGCTACGCCAAGGGGCACGCGTTTTCCTGGAAATCGGGCCGGCGCCTGTTTTACAGAACTATCTGCGCGAAACACTCCGCGCCGAAGCGTTGGAAGGGGCGATCCTCACAAGCCTGAAACGTCAGGATGGGCCGGGCAATCCTTTCCCCGCCATAGCCGATCGCGCGATTGCCGCAGGCGCCGATCCCCGCAACGCGTCCATTTTCCACGGTACCGCCGAGCGCCAGGCATTACCGCGCACGCCCTTTGCGCGACGCGCCATCTGGTTTCCATCTTCGGTGGAAAGCGCGCGATTGACCAATCCTGAATTTGATCACCCATTGCTCGGGTTCCGGCAAGGGCGCGCGCCGGTACAATGGACGCAATGGCTGGATACCACCGCCCTGCCCTGGCTCGGCGATCACAAGCTGTTTGGTGAGGCGGTGCTGCCCGCCGCCGCCATGCTGGAAGCCGCCCTGGCAGCCGCCGCTTTCGCCTATCCCGAAGCACCGGTGCTTGAGGTGAACGATCTAGCCATTCTCCGCGCTGTCACGCTTGGCAAAGAAAGTGAGGTGGAATTACGCTATGCGGCGGATCCCGAAGGCGGCTTCACGTTGCAGTCGCGGCCGCGCCTCACCGAAGATGATTTGACCCTTTGTGCTCGCGCGCGCCTTGCGGCGCTGCCGCGCCTGCCATCCCTCCCGCCATTCGCGCTAACCGAGGAATCGGAGATCACAGGGGCCGAAGTGGTGGCCTTTGCTGCGCGGCACGGCCTTGATTACGGTCCTGCCTTTCATAGCCTGCAAAGCGTGACACGGGATCATGGCACCAAAGGTGTCTTGGTGCGTCTCGGCCTTCCGGAAGCTGCGCCGGATCATGGCGGTTTCATCCTGCACCCAGCTTTGCTGGATGGCGCGTTCCAGGGTCTTTTTGCATTGCTGCTGGGCCAAGATTTCAGCCCTGACGAAGCCATTATTCCCGTTCGGATCGGCCGGCTTTGTGCCCGGCGCGATGCCGCGCCCATTGCCACGGCTGAAATCACTCCCGGGCGGCGTGGCGCCAGGCTTTTTGCCGCAAGCATGACGTTGCGCGATAGCGTCGGCGGGATCATCGCCATCATCAAGGATATCTGGTTCCAGCGTGTGCCAAGGCCCGGGCGGGAAAAGCTGGAAAACCTTGTCTTCCGGCTTGATCCCGCACCCAGCCTGCCGATGGAAGGTGCGCCCGCGGAAATTGATCTGACGCCAATCATCGCCGCCATGCGCGCCCAGGATCAGACAGCGCCACTGACCGAGGCAGGGCTTTTGCTGGAAGCGTATCTGGCCGCACGGGCGCTACCGGCGCTGCGCGATAATGCGGCTCCGGCCAGCAACTATCGCGCCGCACTTTGGCGTATCCTGGCATTGGCGGGGACAGCCGAACTCACTGCCGAGGGCTGGAAGATCATTGAAGATCAACCCCTGCCACCGCCTGAAGCGATCTGGCGCGCAGTGCTGGACGAGCAACCGGCTCTGGCGCTTGACTTGGCTTGGTTGGCTGAGGCCGGAGATCAGATCAGGGCAGCGTTGCAAGGTGAAGCGATCATCACGGCACCTCCACCGGCCTTGGGCGGTGCGATGCGCGCGCTGGCCGAACCGCTGCTGACAGGTCTGCGCAGGCTGGCGCAATCCTGGCCGCAGCATCGGCCGCTCAGGGTGCTGGAGCTTGGTGCGGGCGGCGCCTTGACGCGCGGCGCCCTTGCTTTGCTCGGCAAAACTGGCCTCAGCATTGCCTACAGGGCCATCGGGGCCCCCCGGGCCGACGCCATGGGCAATGTATCAGAAATGATCGCCCTCCACTGGGAGGATTGGGAAAGCCTGAAAAGCGCACCGAAGCCCGCGGATAGGGCGGATATTGTGATTGGCTTGGCGCCAGCGGCGCATGCCAGGGCAGGGACCGCGATTCTCGAAGGGCTGATCAACCAAGCGGCACCCGGCGCTGCGCTGTTTCTGGCCGAGCCTTCACCCGGCGCCATTTGGAACTCTACACTAGGGCAAGATCACGCCTGGTGGCGGGAGGATCCAGAAGGCGCATTGCCCGACGCTGCCGCATGGCGCACCGCGGTGGGTGTAGCTGGATGGCAGGGGGCGGACGTCGTGGCGCTTGGGGCGGCGCCCTGGCCTGCGCTGCTGCTGTCCGGCCAAAATCCAATAGAAAAATCCACGGATAGTATCGGTATCTTGCCAGGACCCAGCGTGATCTTCGCCGATGCCGAGATACTGCCGCTGGCAGAGGCCGTGGCGGCGAGGCTGGCGCCAGCTGGGCGGCCCACCATCCTGCCACTTGGCGATATCTTGCCCCCCAAGGCGCTACGCGGCGCCGATATTTTGGCTATGACCGGTTTGGCGGAACCCGCAACGGCCCTTGCCCATCTGACCAGCTTGGCAGCCGCTGCTGAGGGCGCTGCGCGCCGGATCATGTTGGTGGCGGAAGCCGAAGAAGCGCGCGCGGCAGCACTGATCGGGCTTGGTCGCGTATTGGCCAATGAAATGCCTGGGTTGAAGGTAAGCCGTGTGACGCTCGTGCCGGGCATGACGCCTGAGGAAGCGGCTCATCGGCTGCTGGCGGAATGGAATGGCCATGCGCCGGAGGTGAACCTCTCATCAAGTGCGCGCTTCGCTCCTGCCTTGAGGCCCGGTTTGCCGGCTGCAGTCTTGGCCTTTCCGGCGCGTCTCGCCATTGGCCAGCCTGGGCAATTGGCCAGCCTGGCCTGGAGGCCCCTCGGTATTCTGCCAAAGCCTGGCCCAGGGGAAGTCAGGCTGCGTATCACCGCCACGGGGCTCAATTTCCGCGATGTGATGTGGGCGCAGGGGCTTTTGCCAGAAGACATGCTGATGGATGGCTTCGCGGGACCAAGCCTTGGTATGGAATGCGCTGGCATTGTGGAAGAAGCCGGGGCTGGGACCGGGCTTAAGCCGGGCACCAAGGTATTCGGCTTTGCGCCCGCTGCCTTCGCGACCCATGCGCTGACAAGGGCCGAAGCCTTGCAACCGCTGCCCCAAGGCATGGTGCCGGAAGCGGCGGCCACCATTCCAGTTGCCTTCATCACCGCGGCCTATTCCCTGGAAACCTTGGCGAGGCTTCGCCCCCATGAACGCGTATTGATCCATGGCGGTGCGGGCGGCGTTGGCCTAGCGGCGCTGCAAATCGCGAAGGCGGCTGGCGCCTTGGTGGCAACCACCGCTGGAACGCCAGAAAAGCGCGCCTTCCTGCGCCAGCTTGGTGCTGATCTGGTGCTGGATAGCCGTGATGCAGGCTTTGCCGATGCGCTCCGTGCCACTTGGCCTGATGGCGTGGATGTGGTGCTGAATTCGCTTGCCGGTATCATGATGGAAAGAAGCCTCGCACTCCTGAAACCCTTTGGGCGCTTCATTGAATTGGGCAAGCGGGATTTTGCCGAAGGCCGGCGCGCAGGCCTTGGCGCCTTCCGGCGCAATATCAGCTATTTCGCCGTGGATGCGGACGCGCTGCCACGCGCGCGCCCTGCATTGGCCGAGGCGCTACTGCGTGACATCGCCGCGCGGCTTGCCGATGGCACGCTGCTGCCTTTGCCTTATCGCGCTTTCCCGGCCGAGGAAGCGGAAGCCGCTTTCAGGCAGCTTCAGGCATCTTCCCATATCGGCAAGCTGGTCATCAGCCCACCGGAACAAAGCGCCCTGGGCGCCGCACCGTGGGAACCCGATGAGGCTGGGTGTTATGTGGTGATAGGTGGCACGCAAGGCTTTGGGCTGGAATGTGCCAAATGGCTGGCAGCAGCGGGGGCAAGACGCATTGCGCTGCTCTCCCGCCGTGGTGCGGCCACGCCAGGGATGGATCCGGCGCTCCGTATTCTGGCAGCACTTGGTGCGCGCGCCAGCGCCCATGCCTGTGATGCAGCGGACCGTGCCGCGCTTGGCGCCGTTCTGGCCCTGTTGCGCGCAGAAGGCGCGCCCATTCGCGGCGTGGTACAGGCGGCAGCGGTTTTCGCTGATGGCGCTGCGGCGCGGCAGGATCAGGCGAGTTTCGCGCGCGTGCTGACGCCGAAGCTTCTGGCGGCAGAGGCCTTGGAAGAACTGACAGCGGATGATCCCTTGCATTTGTTTTTGCTTTTCTCCTCGGCAACCACGGCTTTCGGCAATCCAGGCCAGGCGAATTACGTCGCCGCTAATGCCGCTTTGGAAGGGCTCGCGCGTCGGCGCCACGCTCAGGGAAAGCCCGTGCTTGCGGTCGGGTGGGGACCAATCACCGATGCCGGTGTGCTGACGCGGGAGGCCGCAGCGGCAGAAAAGCTGGAACGCCTGAGTGGCGCCAAAGCCATGGCCGCACAGGAAGCGCTGGCGGCCCTGCCCGCCTTGATTGGAGCAGGCGCGCCCGTGATCCATTTGGCGCGCATGAATTGGGCGGGCATGCAGACAGCGCTGCCAATCCTAGCTGAGCCAGCCTATGCGGCGCTCAGCACGGGGATGGCCGCCCGTGATGCCGATGGCGCGGCCTTGCGTGCGCGCCTGCTGACCTTGGCGCCAGAGGCTGCCCGGGCGGAATTACTGGCGCTTGCACGTGACGAAATGGCGCGCATCCTGCGCCTGCCGCCGGAAGCGGTGCGCGTGGATGTGCCATTGCCGGAGCTTGGGCTTGATTCCCTTGGTGGCATTGAATTGCGCATGGCTTTGGAACGGCGACTCGGTGTCTCTGTACCGCTGACGGCGGTGACCGAGGATTTGACCTTGGCGATACTGGTGCAGCGCGTTTCAGGGATACTGTTCAAGGAGGATGCGGATATCGCGACAGCCGAAGCGCTAATGGAAACCCATGAACCGGCGGTCGTGACATGAATAGCGGCTTAGGTCTTTCCGCAACCGCGCGCGCGGCGCTGTTGGCACGGCTGATGCGCCGGCGTGATGATGCGCCGGCAGTCAGCACGTCGCGCGGCTTTCGCGAATTGCCTGGCCAGCGCGAAATGGCGCTGATCCGCGATGCGGCGGCCAGTCTTGAATTGGAAAATCCCTTCTTCCGCGCCCATGAAGGCGTCGCTTCCGCCCATAGTTTGATTGCGGGGCGGGAGGTGATCAATTTCGGGTCCTATAACTACCTTGGCCTGAACGGTGACCCGCGCGTGCAGGCCGCCGCCAAGGCAGCGATTGATCGGCATGGGGTTTCGGCTTCGGCATCGCGCATGGTGTCTGGTGAAAGGCCGGTTCATGGCGCTTTGGAAGCGGCCCTTGCCGCGCATTACCAGGCAGAGGCAGCACTTGTTTTTGTTTCAGGCCATGCCACCAACGTCACGGTGATCGGGCATATGATGGGGCCGCGCGATCTGATTGTGCATGATACGGCGATCCATAATTCCTGCACGGAAGGGGCGCGGCTTTCTGGCGCCAAGCGGGTTTCCTTCGCGCATAATGATTGGCACGCCGCCGACTCTGTGCTGGCCGAGGCGCGCCGCGGCGCGCGGCGCGCGCTTCTGGTGATCGAGGGGCATTATTCCATGGATGGAGATATCCCTGATCTGCCGCGCTTTATTGAGATCGCGCGTCGCCATGATACCTGGCTGATGGTAGATGAGGCACATGCGCTCGGCGTGGTCGGCGCGCGCGGACATGGCGTACATGAGCATTTCGGTATTGACCCGAATGAGGTCGATATCTGGATGGGCACGCTATCCAAGACCTTATCGGCCTGCGGCGGCTATATCGCCGGCAATCTTGAATTGATCCATTGGCTGAAGCATTCTGCGCCGGGATTTGTCTATTCCGTCGGGTTGGCACCCGCCTTGGCAGCGGCCGCAACCGAGAGCCTTGCCATTTTGCAGGCAGAGCCTGAGAGGGTAGCGCGGTTGCAAGCAAATACCGCACTATTCTTGCAAATGGCCCGAGAGGCCGGCTTTGACGCCGGGACAGCCACACCACATGCCATTGTGCCGGTAATTCTGGGGTCTTCGATTGCGGCGGCGCGGTATTCACAGAAGCTCTTGGAACGCGGTATCAATGTGCAGCCGATTGTGTTTCCGGCGGTTGCGGAGAAGGCAGCGCGGCTCAGGTTTTTTCTGTCAAGTGAGCATAGTGAAAAGGATATCCGCGACACCATTGCTGGGCTGATTGCCATTCGGGCGCAGGCGCATGATTAAGCCATCGTGACGCGCCATATCTAGCACCGCGGCGCATCAAACCCATTATTCTGTCGCTCGGGGCCATGGCCAATCCGGTGATTTTATCCACGCAGATAATGCTTTACCCTTACCAAGATTGGTGTCCATAGCTGTTGCACTACTCTCGGGAGATCACCCATGCCCAAGGCTTTCTTCATGGTGCGCGCTGTGGTGGCAGACCCCACCGACCGCCCCGCTTTCGACACTTGGTATGAAAACGAACACCTGCCCGATGCGCTGGCGGCCTTCGGCGTCGCCCATGCCTGGCGCTGCTGGAGCAAGACCGACCCCTCGCTCCATTTCGCCTTCTACGAATTCCCGAGCCTGGCCGCGGCCGAGGCGCTGCCCGGTTCCCCCGCGCTGGCCGGCATGATCAAGGAGTTTGATCGCGTCTGGGGTAGCCGGGTCACGCGGTCCCGCGAAATCCTGGAATTTGCCGGGGAATTGCGCCGCTCCGACTGATTCACCGTTTGGAGAACGCCTCCGCCAGTCGCGCGCTGGCTTCGCGGATGCGCGCTTCCGATTGCGCGAAACACAGGCGCAAATGGCCTTCCCCGCCTGCGCCAAAAGCCGCCCCCGGCGCTATGCCGACGCGCGCCGAATGCAGCAGGGATTTCGCGAGGCTGAGGCTATCCGTGCAGCCTTCCACCTTCAGGAACAGATACATCGCCCCATCCGGGCGCGGCGCGGTGATGCCCGGCACGGCGGACAGCGCGGCATGGGCGATATCGCGTGCCTTCAGGTAGCGCGCGCGGGTTTCCGCGATGAAGGCATCACCCTTATCCAAGGCCACCACGCCGGCATGCTGGATGAAGGTGGGCGCGGAGGACATGTTGAATTCATTGAGCTTGCCGATCGCATCCATCAGCGCTGGCGGTGCCACAATCCAACCCAAGCGCCAGCCCGTCATGGCCCAGGATTTCGAGAAGGAATTGACCGAAACTACGCGGTCCTGCTCATCCGCGATTTCCAGAAAGGACGGCGCGGCATCGCCGGCGAAATAGAGCCTTTCATAGACATCGTCGGCCAGGATCCAGGTGCCGGTCTGGCGGCATTTTTCGAGGATGGCGCGCTGTTCTTCGGCAGTCAGTGTCCAGCCCGTGGGATTGCCGGGGCTGTTCAGGAACAAGAGCTTCGTTTGGGGTGTGATCGCAGCCAGCAATTCATCCAAATCCGCGCGCCAGATACCGTTCATGAGGCGAAGCGGCATATCGGTCACTTCCGCGCCCATCACCCGCGCAATGCCATCCATATTGGGCCATGCGGGGGCGGGGATGACCACGCGATCCCCTGGCGAAAGCAGCGCCTGCGCCACCAGCATCAGCGCATTGACGCCCGATGCCGTGACGGCCACGCGCGCCGTGCCGACGGGGCGATTATTGCGCTGAAGGTAGGCTGCGATGGCTTCGCGGAGCGGCGGGATGCCGGGATTGGGCGCGTAGAAGGTCTTGCCTTCATCCAGCGCCAGCTTAGCCGCGTCCCGCACGAAATCCGGCGTGACGGTATCGGGTTCCCCGAACCAGAGGGGGATGACATCGGGCATATAACGCCCGGCTTCGGAAACTTCGCGAATGAGCGAGCCGGGGATTTCAGCAAGGGCGGGGCGGGGGGTGGGATCGAAGCGCATAAATTCTTACTAGCGTAATTTCAAGGCACGTGAAATCGCGCGAGCGATAAGAAAACACCAGCGAGCTGAAAGGTTTGGGCTGGTCAGGACACAGACTGGCAAGCCGAGACTTACCGGCGCGCCGCAAACAGAGGTCCCGAGACAGCAAGACCAAAGCGGAACCGAAAAATTCGATAGCGCATCGGCTTCGTTTCCCTTGATGAGCGCCCGCAGACATCGGGATATTTGAAACAAGAGGCCGTTTCTGTCGGTAATAGATTGACAGTCGGCGCAAAACAGCGCCAGTGTTGTTTATATGGTCTTCCATAGTGTTGGAGGGTTCAGAAAAATGTCGATCCGTCATCCTGCGAGCCATTATGGTTCTTCCGGTCTGAGCGCGGCTCTGGCCGTCATAGCCGCACCTTTTACTTTGGCACCCTCTGGTACAAGGGCCGTTAGACTGCACACCTGCGGGCATGATGCCCCGATTGGGCAGTTTGGCTATTGTGAAACCGAAGCCAGATCTATCATCCCAGGCATAATTGGTTATCATAGTTTTTCAAAACAGGATGAATGTCGCCACGATTCACGTGGTAATGACGAGTATTTCTCCAATATAAATTTTCGAGGTCCGCGCGCCGCGGGCATCTGTAGTGTGGCGCTTTCACGCTCCAACAGGTAATGCGAAGTCAACGGTTGATTAGGTCAAGCGGTCTTTCTAGTACCAGACGGGTTCAGGAATCACCATCATGCTCACCGAGTTTCAAAAGCAAGCCGCACAAGCCATCATTGAGGTTTTTGAGACCGGGCGCATCGGTAAAGGTGGCTATGGCACCGTCACGCTCATCAAGGGCGATACAGGCGGGCTAAGCTATGGCAAGCACCAAGCCTCGCTCAATTCAGGTAATCTTGCTCTGCTGGTTGCGCGCTACATCAAATCAAATGGCGCAGAGGCTGACAATTTGCGTCCCTTCCTCAAGGGTTTGGAGGCGCGTGATGGCAGGTTGAACGACAAAAAGGCGCTTCATGCAACGCTGGCAGCGGCCGGTGCGGATCCCGTTATGGCCAAATGCCAGGCTCAGTTTTTTGATGACCTTTTTTGGCTACCATCCTGCCGTGCTGCGGCAGCACGTGGTGTGTCATCCGCACTTGGACATGCCGTGATCTTCGATGGACATATTCACGGGGCTTTCGCAAGGATTGCGAAATCTATCGATGCATCCTCGGGCGAACACGAGTGGGTAAAGCGCTACATCGTCACTCGCCGAACATGGTTAGCCAATCACGAAAATCCAGTTTTGCACAAGACAGTCTATCGAATGGATGCGTTTCTTGGTTTGGTGGATGCGGGTCAATGGGATTTGGACCCGCCGATCAAGGTTAGGGGCGTGGCTATCACGCCCGAACTTCTTGGTTCCCGACTTGATGCTGAAGGCGAAGAAAGCACTACGGTAAAAGCCTCCATCGATAGAGTGCTCCGCCAAGGGATGGAGGGGGATGATGTGCGCGCCCTGCAACGCGCCCTCGGGCTTGCCAATTCCGATGGAAAATTCGGCCCCAAAACCCACGAAGCGCTCATTCAATTTCAGAAGAAATCGAAACTTACGGCCGATGGAGTAGCCGGGCCCGCAACCAAGGCAGCGCTGGGCATAGAGGATTGATGGGATTTTTGCGCCGCGTCCACAGCGACGATCCTCTGCCTTGTGGCGCCTGTCCATCACGGGGTAACGCGCAGTTCTGATCCGGCAAGGGCCGCTAAACCACCGGCAGGAGGGTTGAGCCCTGCCGCTTCTGCTATGATGGTCCCGCATCTGGAAAGAGGAGTAGGCCCATGCCACGCGATATCCTGGGCTGGCGAAAGCTTTTTGGTGTGATGGGGCCTTCCACCAATACGGTGGTGCAGCCTGATTATGACTTGCTGCGCCCGGCAGGTGTCACCAATCACTATAGCCGTATTTTTACGCCTGATTCCGATGCGGTTTCCAATGAGAGTTTTCGTGCCGGCATTGCGGTGATCAGCGGCAATACGACGGATGCGGTACGGAGTGTCATGACCTGCCATCCGGATTATCTGGTGATGGGCATGTCGGCCATTACCTTCTTTGGTGGCCGGAAGGGCGCCGATGATTTTGTGGCGCAGGTCAGGGATGTGTCTGGCCTTGGCATCAGCATTGGCAGCCATTCCTGCACGGCCGCGTTGAATGCCTTTGGCGGCATCAAGCGCATTGCGGTGCTGACGCCCTATTGGCCGGTGATGAATGCGGAAGTCGCGCATTATTTCGGCGATATGGGTTTCAGCGTGGTGCGCGACATTGCCCTGCAATGCCGCAGTTGGACGGGTATTGCGCAGGTGACGCCTGCGGAATGTGTGGCCGCGCTGAAGCAGCTTGATGGTGATAATGTAGATGCGATTGTGCAGGTGGGCACCAATCTTTCCATGATCCGCGTGGCGGCAGCGGCTGAGCTTTGGTTGGGCAAGCCGGTGCTCGCCATCAATGCTGCAACCTACTGGCATGCGCTGCGTACCAATGGCATTAAGGACAAACGCGAAGGTTACGGGCGGATTTTTGAGGAGCATTGATTGATGTCCACCACGGCCCTTGCCGAAATCCGCGAAGTCGAAGCGCCCCCCGCGATTGCCGCGATTTATACCGCCTTGAATGACGGGATCGGCATTGGCCAGGTGAACCTGATCTGGCGCCATGCGGCGGCCTTGCCGGGTGTGTTGGATTGGCTCTGGGCGCAGGCGGCGCCGGCGCTTGCGTCTGGCGCGGCGGCAGCGGCGCGGGATGCGATTGCCGCTGCGATTTCTCTGCCGACACCTGTCGCATCACCGAAGCCGCGGGATCACGCGGCGATTGCGACGGTGGTGGAGATTTACAATCGCGGCAATCTGACAAACCTCGCGGTGCTTTCGTCCATTCTGCTGCGTACGCAGGGTATGGTGCCGGGTGAGCGCGCTACTCTCGCGCCGCGTGGCGCCATGCTGCCGGCGCCGCCGCTCTTGCCGCGCTTGGCGGCTTTGCCGCCCGCGCAACAGGCGCAGATACGCGCACTCACGGCCGCGCACGGGCTATCGGACGCGGCGGTAGTCCCAAGCCTTTATCTGCATCTGGCGCTTTGGCCGGAATTTCTGGCGTGGCTGCCCGAATTGCTGGCGCCTTTGCAGGCTGATCGCGGTCTGCTGCGCGCGCGTGATGCCGCGGTAGCAGCGGCGCACCATGCGGCGCCGGGGCTGATCGCTGCGCTTGGCGTAGCGCCCGCGCCCCCGGGGGGCTTGCCCGAATTCCTTACGCGGCTTGAGGTTTTTGTGCGAGAGGTCATCCCCGGCATGGTGCCGGTGGGTCTCTTTCTCCGGCAGGCCCTTGATCGAAGTTAAGGAGCCTCTGATTTAACCCCTTCACCCTTGAGCTGTCGCTTACTCTCTGATTCTGTATTGCATCCGACTTACAAGTTTTTAGCGTAACTCCCATGCGGCAAAAAGCTTCTCGGGCCTCGGCTTCGACCGTCACCACAAGCAAACACGGCGAGAGCGCTTTCTGGCCGAGATGGACATTGTGGTTCCCTGGGCCATGCTGTCTGCCCCAATTGAGTCCCATTACCCCTCGGGCGAACGCGGCCGCACCCCGATCAGGATCGAACCCATGCTACGCATCTGCTTGCTGCAGCAATGGTTCAACATGTCTGACCCGCAGGCTGAAGACAGCCTTGATGATGGCGCCGCGATGCGGAACTTCGCGGTTAGTGATCTTGGCAATGAGACTGCGCCAGACAAGACGACAATCCGCAAGTTCCACCATTTGATTGAGAATGATAGGCTCGGGAAGATGATGCTGAAAACCCGTCATTGACCATCTGAAATCCAAGGGCATCAAGCTGGCAACGGGAACAATCAGGGATCCGGCACTGAGATCGGCGCCACTATCCCGGCGGCGCAGGACATGAGCCAACGTAAAGGTTCGCGCGGGCATCCCTTATCACCGGAAGAGCGCGCGAAGAACGGGATACGCTTTAAGGTTCTCTGCTTGCTTGCAAGTTTTTACCGCAAGCGGTGTTTGTTGATGCGACATTGTCATGCGCGGCGGGTGAATGGCGTCGGAAAGGGAGCCGGACAAGCCTTTCTGTCCCGCAACATTATGGGAAGCCATCAATATTGACAGGAATCCAACCGGGAACGCCCCGATCACGAGAAACCGCTATGCCTACGCGGTTGATCAAAGGTTCCCTTGCGTTGCTTGACCGCATGCTAGAGCGTGTTGCGTTCACATGGGTTTACTCAACCCGCTCTATATATTTGTTTTTTGAGCATCTCCACGCGTTGAAGCGGCGCTGATCAGAAGGCGATTGGTCTTTTCCATCGCGGCAACCAGCGCCTGGAATTCGCGCGCGAAAACCTCGCGCGCTGTGCCCTGCTGCGCCAGATCATCGCCAATCTCACCAATGCTGCGCTTGCCATCAATGCGCGACAGAATCGCACTGGCCAAACGCGGCAAGGGCACCAGCACGGTCAGGCCATCGAAGCTCACGCGCAGTACGCCATCGCGCGGCAGGTTGGCCGCGAGCTTTGCGCCATCCAATTCACGCAAGCAAGGAATGGCAGCGGGATCATCCCAGGGCGCCGTGACCGCCGGCGCATCGGCGCGCACGCAATAGGCGATATGTACACCCATATTGCCGGTAATCGCCTCGGCCAAAGCGGCGCGCTGCACCGCATCCATCGCTTCAATGCGCGGGCGGAGCTTGGGATCGGACAGATAGGAAAGCGGGTCGTAGCGCAGCGGTTCTACCAGACACACAATGCGCAAACCCGCAGCCTGGATCATTGCATTGAAGGCCGGCACGGTGAAGGAGATATCGCGTGGGTTCAAAAGCAAATCATAAAGCCCGGCATCACCGCCTTTTTCATGATCCGTGATCCAGGGATTGCGGCGGAGCCACGCCGTTTCCGGCATTTGTCGCCATAGCCGTTTGGCCACTTCCACGCGTGCTGCCGGCGCCTCATCAGGCGGGGCCAAAAGGCGTAGCGCATCCTGCGCCATATAGACGCCGGTGCGCCCATGCGGTGCATAGACCATCAGCCCCAAACCACCACCCGGAGCCAACACGGAAACCAGCGCACGCAGCCCCTCCAGCGGATCGGGCAGATGATGCAGCACGCCGCAGCAATCAACGTAGTCAAACGGCCCAAGACCGCTGCCTGGCAAATCGAGCAAAGACCCTTCCTGAAAGACAACATTTCCAAGCTTGCGCGCCGCCACGCGCGCCTCCGCCACGCGCCGCGCTGCCGTTGAACGATCAAGCCAGGTCACATTCCCCGCGCGCCCGGCATTTGTCATTTGTTGGGCCAGCATCACGGTGGCATCGCCGCTACCACCGCCGGCAACCAAGGCGCGCAAGGGCTCGCTGGCCGGGCGGCGGGCGCCGAAAATCCAATGGTCAACCTCCCGCAAATGGCTAGGACTGCCGATGATCAGGCGCTTGGCCTCATCCCGAGGATCCCGCTCCGGATAGGGATAGGCATCATATTGCGCGGCAAGCGCGGCATCGGCGGCGTCTTTCATGGCGCCTATCTAGCAAGCTGAGAGAAAGCCGAAAGCCTGGGGTTGCAGGTTGCCCCTGACGCCCGCGCTGCGTATCTAGGGGTTATGCCCCGCCTCATTCGTCTTTTGCCGCTTTGCCTCATGCTGCTTGCCCTGCCTGCCTTGGCGCAGCAGCGCCCGGCTCAGCCTGCCCAACAGGCGGCTCAGTCCGGCCCGCGCCAGCTTGGCACGTTTCGGGATTGGACCGCGGCGACCTATCAGGAAAACGGGCAGAAAATCTGCTATGCCTTCACCCGCGCCAGCAAGACTGAACCGAACCGCCAGGGGGTGGTGCTGACGGTCACGCATCGCCCAGGCGGCCGGGATGCGGTGGCAATCACGGCTGGCTATGCCTATCCGCGCAATGCTGAGGTGACGGTCGCGATCGGCCAGACCAATTTGCCCTTCTATACCGGCGGTAATTCCGCCTTTGCCCGTGATGGCGCTGCGGTGGTGGCGGCGATGCGCGGCGGCAATCGCGCCATGGTGCGCGGCCCCGCTGCCGGCGGGCGCGGCACCGCGACTGACCAATTCAGTCTGGCCGGGTTTTCTGCCGCTCATGACGCGATTTCGCGTGAATGCCCGGCGCGGAAATGAATAGCGCTGTCCTTGACCTGAACGAAGCGGAACGCGCGCGCATATTGGCAAAAGCCGCCGCCTTCGCCCCACCCCCCGCGACTTTGCCCGACGGTAGGCGCGATCTCGTTGGCCTTTCGCGTGAGGAACTAGCCGCGGAAATGCTGGCACTTGGCGAAAAGCCCTTTCGCGCCAAGCAGCTTTGGCATTGGATATATCATCAGGGTGAAACCGATTTCGCCCGCATGAATAGTATCGCCAAGCCCATGCAGATGAAGCTTGCGGAACGTTTCGTGGTGGGCCGGCCGGAAGTAGCAACCCAGCAGGATAGCGCGGATGGCACCCGTAAATGGCTGTTTCGCTTCCGCGACAAGCAGCAGGTGGAAACGGTCTATATCCCCTCAGCCGATGAGGATCGCGGCGCGGTCTGCATTTCAACGCAAGTTGGTTGCACGCTGTCCTGCCGCTTTTGCCATACCGGCACGCAAGCCTTGGTGCGCAATCTGGGCGCGGCGGAGATCGTCGGTCAATTCATCGCCGCGCGGGATTCCTATGGCGAATGGCCAAGCCCCAAGGATGGCACCCCGCGCCATCTTTCCAATATCGTCGTCATGGGCATGGGTGAACCGCTCTATAATTATGTAAATGTCGCCAAGGCGCTGAAGATCGTGATGGATCATGAAGGAATTGGGCTATCGCGCCGGCGCATCACGCTTTCCACTTCCGGCGTTGTACCGATGATGGATCGCTGCGGCGCGGAATTGGGCGTGGGGCTTGCGGTTTCCTTGCATGCGGTCACGGATGAATTGCGCGATGAGATCGTGCCGCTCAATCGCAAATACCCGATCGCGGAGCTGCTGGCCGCCTGCCGGCGCTATCCCGGCGCTTCCAATGCGCGGCGCATTACCTTTGAATATGTGATGCTGCGCGGCGTGAATGACAGCGAAGCGGAAGCGCGCGAATTGGTGCGGTTGATCAGCGGCATGCCGGCGAAGGTGAATCTGATTCCCTTCAATCCCTGGCCTGGCAGCCCGTACAAGACCAGCACATCGGAAGCGATCCATCGTTTCGCTGAAATTCTGAATGAAGCGGGCTATGCCAGCCCCATTCGCCGCCCGCGCGGGCGCGATATTCTGGCCGCTTGCGGACAGTTGAAGACAGAAAGTGAAAGAAAGCGGAAGGCAGCCGAATAGCTTACGCCTTACGGCCCACCCATCAGGCGCGCCGTTTCCGTTTCAATCTGTGCTTGCAGTGTTTCCATCAGCGGCTTGCGGGTCAGTCCCGCCGGCAAGGCGGGCATGATGGAAATGGCAATCACGCCGGGCATCTTGTGAAAGGCGCGCCTTCCCCAATATCGCCCGCTATTGGTCGCAACCGGATAGCAGGACACGCCACTACCCATGACCAGTGCGGCCACGCCGGGTTGATAGGGTAACTTTTCTCCAGGCGCAGACCGTGTGCCTTCGGGAAAAATCACCACAGGCCGGCCTTCATCCAGTACGCGCTTCGCATCGCGCACCATGGCGCGGAGTGCCGCGCCCCCTCCATCCCGATCCACCGCAACCGCGCCGCTATGGCGTGCCGCGCGCCCCCAAAAGGGCAGGTCGAGCAATTCGCGTTTCAGCACATAGCTTGGTTGTTCAATCAAGGCGGGCCAGACAAAGGTATCAAAGGCGGATTGATGTTTTGATGCAATGATCGCAGCCCCCGGCGCGATGTGTTCAAGTCCCGTCACTTCGACGCGAATATTGCAAATGATGCGTAGCAGCCAGATGATGAAGAGTGCCCAAAGCTGGATGAAGCGGCGCATGTAGCGCGGATGGAAGGGCAGCAAGACCATCGCAATGATGGCGCCAAGGGCCGTGATGGTCATGAACAGCGTGTTGAACATAAGGGAACGAAGCCAGATCATGCGCGTCTTCCACCAAAGAAGGCCGAAAGCCCAAGCTCGGCGCCTAGAAACTTCATATATTCACCAAGCAACAACCCCCAATTGGGTGGGCGCCAAAAGGCACCTTCCGCGCGCAGCCGGGCGGGGGTGACGGGATAAGCATGCACCTGCAAGCCCGGCATGGCGCGGCGCAATTCCGTGCGTGCGCGTGGCATGTGATAGCCCGCCGTCACCAGCCAGATTGACGCAATATCGCGCTGCTTCGCCCAGGCGGCGATTTCCACCGCATTGCCGCGGGTGGAGGCTGCCGCATGGCCAAGCTCCACGCGCCCCGCAAGCCTTGCGGGATCCACCTCCGCGCCGCGCGCCAGGTCCGCCAAGCGCGACTCGGGATGCACGCCTGAGACAAAAAGCCGCGGCGCCACGCCTTCTTCCAGCAAGCGTAAGCCGGTTTCCACCCGCTCTGTCCCGCCGGTCAGCACAACAATGGCATCCGCCCCGCTGGCATCGGCGGCCGTTTCCTGCACGGCGCGCAGGAACCAGATGAAGCCGCCGAACCAAAGCAGCAATAGCGCCAAGGCCAGCAACGAAAGCCTCCGCAGCTTCATGGCAGGCGCCGCAACCACAATAGGATGCTCGCCATGGTGGCAACCCAGGCAATCAGCGCGGCGCTGAACGGGATCGCGGCAAGACCTCGCCATGGCAGGTGGTGCGGGGTAATATCCGGCAGCATGGGACCGGCAAGCTGCAACACCATCCAAACCAGCCCACCGGCCAAGGCCACTCCCAGAATCGCCCCCAGCGCGGCAAGCCAGGCGGTACGACGTGCGAAGCGCCCGGCAATATCCCGATCCGCCGCGCCCAGCATATGCAGCACCATCACCGAATCGCGCCGCGCCGCAATGCCCGCGCGCACGGCCAGCACCACCACCGAAGCCCCCACCACCGCCACCAGCAGCAGCACCGCCAAAGCCCCGGCAGAAAATGCGCGCGCCACGGCTGCCAGCCGTGCGACAAACACCCCATGCGCTTCCGTCACCGCCCCCGGCACGGCTTCCGCCAGCCGGTCGCCAATGAGCACCGGGTCAGCGGCCAGATCAGCCAGGCGCAATTCAATCACGCCGGGCAGCGGCAGGCCTGCGACATCTCCCAACCAAGGGCGCAGCAATTCGGCCATGCGGGCGGTATCCACCGCCTGAGCCTCACGCACTGCCGGCAGGGCACGCAGCACTTCCAGCGCCGCTTCCATGCGATCTGGTGTTGGGTTCGGGATTTGCACCGTGACCGCCGCATTTGCCCCTTGTTGCCAGCGCTTGGCGAGTTGGCTCACCGCCTCATGCCCCGCCAGCGCGCAAGTCGCGAAAAGCGCCATCGCGGCAATCAGCGCCACCAGCAGCCGATCTGCCAGCGCGCCGCGCAGGCCAATCGGGTCGGCCCTGCCCCCTGCGTCACGGCGCATCAATGACGCGACCTTCCGAAAGGGTGATCACGCGTGCCGGGTGGCGCGCCGGCAAATCCTCGGAATGGGTTGCCACAACAATCGCGGTGCCAAGCCGGTTCATTTCACCAAACAGCGCAATCAACCGCCGCGCTTCAAACACATCCAATTCCGAGGTCGGTTCATCAGCGATCAGCAAGGCAGGGCGGGTAATGATGGCGCGCGCGATGGCGATGCGCTGCTGTTCACCGCCAGAAAGTTCCGCCGGCGCACGCCCTGCCTTGGCCGCAAGGCCGAGCCAATCGAGGATTTCATTGACATCCTGCTTCACCGCAGCTTCGGCCCGGCCCGCGAGGCGCAGCGGCAGCGCCACATTATTCCAGGCGGAAAGATGGCCCAGCAGGCGAAATTCCTGATGCACCACACCGATCTTGCGCCTGAGCGCTGGCAAGGCCGCGCGTTCCGCCTGCCCGATATCGGTGCCGAGCACCGATACCACGCCGCTTGAGGGCCTGATGGCGGCATGCATTAACCTCAGGATCGAGCTTTTCCCCGCGCCAGACGGCCCGAGCAGCCAGGTAAAGCTGCCCTCCCCCAACGCGAAGGAGACATCGCGCAAGGCCGCCTGCCCGGGATCTCCCCCAGGGGTTGGATAGGCCAGCCCGACACGCCCGAATCTTACCATGGGGCTTGTTTCGCATGGCAGGGGTGGGGGGCTCAATCTTTCGCTTGCCCAGAAGCCAGTCGTGACGGAAAATAGGGTTATGCTGATTGAATGTCCGAATTGCCGAGCTGGGTTTGATGTGCCGGGGCGCCTATTGCGCGATCGCTCTCGGCCCATGCGCTGTGGCCAATGCGGGACGCTGTTCCCTATCCCGGAGCCGCCGGCACCAGAGCCGGAGACTTTTTCGAGGAATGACACCGCGCCTCCGCCCCCGCCCCCCTTGGAAGAGCCGCGCCCTGCCCCCCCAAAGCCGCTTGCGGTCGAAGAAGCGCAATCCGAGCCCGAGCCCCCAAAGGATTCACGCCTTCCCGAACCCGTGCATGGGGCTTCCACACGCGGCTTGCGCGCAGCCTGGGCAGCTTCCCTTGCTCTGCTGATTGGTGGGGGCGTTGCGGCTATCATCAAGCGAGAGGCCTTGATGGAGGCTTGGTCGCCATTGGCAAGGCTGTTTGCGGCACTCGGCCTCGTTTGAAATCAGGCGCGACATAGATCAAGCGGCCAAAAAAGGTTACACGCCTGTCATGCAGGCTCCCCCCCCACTCCTTGTCACTGAAGGCGTTACCAAACGCTTCGGCGCCTTGGTCGCGAATAACGCCGTGGACCTGAAGGTCGCACCTGGCGAAATCCATGCGCTGCTTGGTGAAAATGGCGCCGGCAAATCCACGCTCGTAAAAATCATCTATGGCTTGCTGCGCCCGGATGCGGGGCACTTGCTGTGGCGTGGCGCGCCTGTTGCCGTGGAAAGCCCCCGCGCCGCCCGCGCGCTTGGCATTGGCATGGTGTTTCAGCATTTCTCGCTCTTTGAGGCGCTGACGGTCGCTGAAAACGTCGCCCTCGCATTGGATGGTGCCGGTGCCTTGAATGAGATCGCCGAACGCCTCGCCGAGACCAGCCGCGCCTATGGCCTGCCGCTTGATCCCAAGCGTGAGATCTGGCGGCTTTCCGTGGGTGAGCGGCAGCGCGTTGAGATCATGCGCTGCCTTATGCAGGACCCCAGCCTGCTGATCCTGGATGAACCCACTTCCGTGCTGACACCCCAGGAAGCCGAAGGGCTTTTTGCGACGCTTGCAAGGCTCCGCGCTGAGGGGCGTTCAGTACTCTATATCTCCCATAAACTCGAAGAAGTGCGCCGCATTTGCGAAGCCGCGACCATTCTGCGTGGCGGCCAGGTGGTGGCGCATTGCGACCCGCGCGCGGAAACGGCAGCGAGCCTTGCGCGCATGATGATGGGCGGTGATGTGGTGCCCATCCGCCATGATGTGATTAAAGCGCAAGGCCCGGTGCGGCTGGCAGTCTCGGCGCTGTCACTCCCGCCGCTGCACGCGCATGGCATTGCGCTTGACAGGATTAGCCTGGAACTCCGCGCCGGTGAGGTGCTGGGCATCGCGGGTGTCGCCGGCAATGGCCAGGATGAACTTTTTGCAGCCCTCAGCGGCGAAGAATTGGCGCCCCATGATGCGGCCATTGTCATG
>Ga0169931_10003003_pt1 | contig 27106 bp, 23 predicted proteins | sample Kivu_15m_20L_FD_129675 | JGI IMG/M metagenome (GOLD analysis project Ga0169931, IMG submission 129675) | Freshwater microbial communities from Lake Kivu, Western Province, Rwanda to study Microbial Dark Matter (Phase II) - Kivu_15m_20L... | ecosystem: Environmental > Aquatic > Freshwater > Lake...
CCATGATGCCGACGGTGAGCTCGCGGCCGGGGATGTATTCCTCGACCAGCGCCTCGTCGCCGAAGGACCAGTCCTCGGACCAGTCGCGGTTGTCGCCCTCGGCGACGACGCGCACGCCGATGGTCGAGCCCTCGGCGACGGGCTTGACGATGAACGGGCGCGGCATCGGGTCGCCGAGCGCGAAGTCGTCGCGGCGCACGACGCGGCCGCGCGGCGTGCGGATCCCCGCCTGCTCGACGGCGCGCTTGGTCGCCGGCTTGTCCATGGCCAGCGCCGAGGCGCGGACGCCGGAATGCGTGTAGGGGATCCCCATCAGCTCGAGCAGGCCCTGGACGCAGCCATCCTCGCCGTACCTGCCGTGGAGGGAATTGAAGACGACATCCGGGCGATGGGCCTCGATCTCGCGCACCAGCGCGCCGACGTCGCGCGACAGGTCGTGCGTGCGCACGTCATGGCCCGCGCGCCGCAGCGCCTCGGCGGCCGCGGCGCCGGAAACGAGGCTCACCTCGCGCTCGCGCGAGATGCCACCCATGAGAACGAGAATGCGCCGCTTCATGACCCGGAACCGGAAACGGGAATCGAACGTAAACCGATTCGCCTGATCTCCCAGCGCAAAGTGACGCCGAAGCGATCGGCCACCCGCGCGCGCACCTCCTCGCCGAGATCCTCGATGTCCTGCGCGGTGGCGCCGCCGGCATTGACCAAGAAGTTGCAGTGCTTCTCGGAGACCTGCGCGCCGCCGCGCCGCAGGCCGCGGCAGCCCGCGAGGTCGATCAGCTCCCATGCCTTGCGCCCGCCTGCGCGCGGGTCCGCCGGGTTGGCGAAGGTCGACCCGCCGGTGCGCGTGCGGATCGGCTGCGAGGACTCGCGCGCGGCCTGGATCTCGGCGATGCGGGCCTGGATGGCCGGCGGGTCGCCGGGCTCCGCGCGCAGGCGCGCGGCGGTGAAGATCCAGCCCTCCGGCAGGCTGCAATGGCGGTAGGACAGGCCGAGCTCCGCCGCCGGCAGGGCTCGCCGCGCGCCCGCGGGGTCGATCGCCTCGGCATCGAGCAGCACGTCCGAGACCTCGCGGCCATAGGCGCCGGCGTTCATGCGCAGCGCCCCGCCGATCGTGCCGGGGATGCCGGAGAGGAACTCGAGCCCGGCGAGCCCGGCATCGCGGGCGAACAGAGCGACGTTGAGGTCGAGCGCCGCCGCGCCGCACGCGACCGTGCCGTCGCGCGCCTCGATCGACGCGAAGCCTCGTCCGAGGCGCACGACCACGCCCGGCACGCCGCCGTCGCGCACCAGGAGGTTCGACCCGACGCCGACGACGGTCAGCGGCACGTCGGACGGCTTCGCCGCGACGAAGGCGGCGAGGTCGTCGGCGTCCGCCGGCCGGAACAGCACCTCCGCCGCGCCGCCCACCCTGAACCATGTCACCGCGGCGAGCGGTGCGTTCTCCGAGAGCCTGCCGCGCACGGCGGGCAGCCTGTCGAGAAGGCGGGCGGGGGAAGCGACGACGGCCATCATGGCTTCGCCGCCGCGCGCGCGGCGCCCCTGGCGGCGAGCTCGGCCGGCAGGCCCTGCGCCCACGCGCTGATCGAGCCGGCGCCGAGGCACACGACCATGTCCCCCGGCCGCGCGACCTCCAGCACCCGCTCGGCGAGCATCGATGGGTCCTCGAGCGCGACGACCTTGCGGTGCCCGTGGGCGCGCAGGCCCTCCACGAGCGCGTCGCGGCTCGCGCCCTCGACCGGCGCCTCGCCCGCGGCGTAGACGTCCGCGACGATCACCGCGTCGGCGTCGTTGAAGCAGGCGCAGAAATCCTGGAACAGGTTCCTGAGCCGCGTGTAGCGATGCGGCTGGACGACGGCGACGACGCCGGCCAGGGTCGCGCTGCGCGCGGCCTTGAGCACGGCCGCGATCTCGACCGGATGGTGGCCGTAGTCGTCGATGACGACGAGGCCCGCGCCCTCGCCGGTGCGCGTGAAGCGTCGCTTGACGCCGCGGATCGCGGCCAGCGCGCGGCGGATCGAGCCGGCGTCGATGCCCATCTCCAGCGCCACCGCGATCGCCGCGAGCGCGTTCTGGACATTGTGCTCGCCGACCAGCGGCAGGTGCAGGTCCGGTATGGTGCGCAGGTTGCCGGCGCGGTCGGTGACGACGGCCTCGAAGCGCGCCCCCGCGGCGGAGAGCTTGAGGCCGGTCGCGCGGACCTCCGCCTGCGGCGACAGGCCGTAGGTGACGATGCGCCGGTCCTGGACCTGGCCGATCAGCGCCTGCACCTCGGGGTGGTCGATGCAGCAGACCGCGAAGCCATAGAAGGGGATGTTCGAGACGAAGGCGCGGAAGCCGCGGCGCAGCGCGTCGAAGTCGCCCCAGAAGTCGAGGTGCTCGGGATCGATGTTGGTCACCACCGCGATGGTCGCGGGCAGCTTGGTGAAGCTGCCGTCGGACTCGTCGGACTCGACCACCATCCAGTCGCCCGCGCCGAGCCGCGCGTTCGTCCCGTAGGCGTTGATGATGCCGCCGTTGATGACCGTGGGGTCCAGGCCCGCGGCGTCGAGCATCGCGGCGCACATCGAGGTCGTGGTCGTCTTGCCATGCGTGCCGCCGACCGCGATCGACCACTTCAGGCGCATCAGCTCCGCCAGCATCTCGGCGCGCCGGACCACGGGCAGGTGCCGCTCGCGCGCCGCGCGCAGCTCGGGGTTGTCCGGCTTCACCGCGCTCGAGACGACGACGACGCCGGCGTCGCCGAGGTTCTCCGGCCGGTGCCCGATCATCGTCTTCACGCCCAGCCCGGCGAGCCGCTTCACATTCGCGTTCTCGGCGAGGTCCGATCCCTGCACCTGGTAGCCCAGGTTGCGCAGTATCTCCGCGATCCCGGACATGCCGATGCCGCCGATCCCGACGAAATGGATCACGCCGATCTCGATCGGGAGAGCCCTCATGCCGCCTTCTCCTGTCCATCGCCGCGCGTCGCCGCCAGCGCCTCCACGTCGTCCGCGAGGCGCTCCGCCGCGTCGGGCCTGCCCGCCGCCGCCATCGCCGCCGCGGCCGCCGCGAGCTGGGCGGGGTCGTCCATCCATGCCGCAAGGCGCGCGGCGAGGTCCGCCGGCCGGAGCCCGTCCCGCGGCGCCATCCAGGCGCCGCCGGCGCGCTCGAGCGCGCGCGCATTCGCTGACTGGTGGTCGTCCATCGCGTGCGGGTAGGGCACGAGGAGCGCGGGCCTGCCGATGCAGGCGAGCTCCGCGCAGGTAGACGCGCCGGAGCGGCACAGGACCAGCTGGCTGGCCGCGATGCGATGGCCGACATCGGCGAAGAAGGGCGCCACCTCGGCCTCGACGCCAGCGGCGAGATAGGCCGCGCGCGCGCGCTCGGCGTCCTCGGCGCGCGCCTGCTGCGCGATCGCGATCCGCGCGCGCAGACGCCCGGGCAGGGCGGCCGCCGCGACCGGGACGAGGTCGGAGAAGACGCGCGCGCCCTGGCTCCCGCCGAGGACGAGGAGGCGGAAGCGGCCGTCGCGTGGCGCGGCGTCGTAGGGCGCGGCGCGCAGGGCGCGGATCGGCTCGCGCACCGGGTTGCCGACGAGGCTGGCGTGGACCGCGGCGGGCATGCGGTCGGTCGACGGGAAGGAGGTCGCGATGCGCGCGACGAAGCGGCCAAGCAGGCGGTTGGCCCTGCCCAGCACCGCGTTCTGCTCGTGGACGAGGGTCGGGATGCCCATGCGCGACGCGGCGACGAGCGTCGGCACGGAGGGGTAGCCGCCGAAGCCGATGGCGATCGCGGGGCGCAGGCGGCGCAGCAGCGTGGCCGCGCGCGGCACGGAAGCGGCGACGCTGGCGAGGCCGAGCAGGCGCGAGAGCCGTCCGCTGCCCATGCGGCGCAGGCCGAGGCCATGGACCTCGGCGCCGTCGATCGCCCGCGTCGCGTCGTCGGCGACGAGGGCGACGCGCCAGCCGCGCGCGCCGAGGGCGCCGGCCAGCGCCTCCGCCGGGAAGAGGTGGCCGCCGGTGCCGCCGGCGGCGAGGACGGCGAGGGGCGCGGTCACTCGCCTTCCCCCGGGCCGTAGCGCTTGCGGGTCAGCGCGAGCATGAAGCCCATGCCCAGCGACAATGCCAGCAGCGAGGAGCCGCCATAGGAGATGAAGGGCAGCGTCATCCCCTTGGTCGGCAGGATGTGCAGCGTCGATCCCATGTTGATGATCGCCTGCAGCCCGAACTGCACGAGCAGGCCGGTGGTGGCGAGGACGGCGAAGAGGCTGTTCTCGCCGAGCAGCCGCACGAAGCCGCGCAGCACCACGAAGGCGAAGAGCGCCAGGATTAGCAGGCAGGCCACGAGGCCGAACTCCTCGCCGACGACGGCGAAGATGAAGTCCGAATGCGCGTCGGGCAGGTGCGTCTTCACGCGGCCCTCGCCCGGTCCCTGGCCCACGATGCCGCCGTTGGAGAACGCCTCGAGCGAGCGCGTCACCTGGTAGGTGTCGCCCGAGGACGGGTCGAGGAACCGGTCGACGCGGCTCGTGAAGTGGCCGAGCCCGATCGCGGGCCCGAGCGCGTAGGCCGCCACGCCGAGCGCGCCGAAGGCGGCGAAGAGCATCGCCACGCCGGCGAGGCGGAGGCCCGCGACGATGTACTGCGAGAACCAGATCGTGGACACCACGACCGACATGCCGATGTCGGGCTGCTTGGCGAGCAGCACGATGATGGCGGCATAGACGCTGAAGGCGATGAAGTCGCCCGGTACCCCGGCCTGGCGCCGCTGCATCGACAGCAGCCACGCGCAGATCACGGCGAAGCTCGGTTTCACGAACTCCGATGGCTGCAGGGAGAAGCCCGGCAGGTTGATCCACCTCCGCGCGCCCTTGATCTCCGCGCCGGCGACCAGCGTCACGGCAAGCAGGACGATGGAAACCACGAGGACCGCGGCGGCGATCCGCCTGATCGTCGACAGGTCGAGGAGCGAGACGACCAGGATGATCGCGACGGCGACAGGCAGCAGGAAGAACTGCCGCCGCACGAAGTGGAAGGGTTCGAGGCCGAGCTTGTCCGCGACCGGCGGCGTGGCCGCCATGGTCAGGATGGCCCCGATGCCGATGATGACCATGAGGGCCGCGAGCGACCAGCGGTCGATCGTCCACCACCAGCGGGCGACGAGGGAGTTGTCGGCGCGTCCGAAGCCGGCGTTCATGCGGCGCGCTCCCCGGCGACGAGCGCCGCCACGAGGGCGCGGAAGCGCGCGCCGCGCGCCTCGAAGTCGGCGAACTGGTCGAAGGAGGCGCAGGCCGGCGAGAGCAGGACGACGCGGCGCATGTCGGTCGCCGCGGCCGCGTCCCGCGCAGCGTGCTCGACGGCGCGCTCGAGCGTCGCCGAGACCTCGTGGGCCACGCCCGCCGCGGCGAGGGCCTGCGCGAAGCCGGGCGCGGCCCTGCCGATCAGGTAGGCCTTGCGGATGCGCGGGAAGAACGGAGCGAGCGGCGCGATGCCGCCCTCCTTCGCGATGCCGCCGGCGATCCACCAGATCGCGTCGTAGCAGCCTAGCGCCCTCGCCGCCGCGTCGGCGTTGGTGGCCTTGCTGTCGTTCACGAAGCGCACGCCGCGGGCCTCGCCCGCGATCTCCTGGCGATGCGGCAGCCCGGGATAGGTGGCGAGCGCCGCGGCGACCTTCGCGGCCGGGACCCCCGCGGCGCGGCAGGCTGCGTAGGCCGCGGCCGCGTTCTGCCAGTTGTGCTGGCCCGGCAGCGTCGCGACGCCGCGCAGGTCGGCGACCTCTACGGGCGCGCTGGACATGGCGTCAACGAGGATCCCGTCGACGCAGGAGACGCCGCGCCCGAGGCGTCGCGTGGCGGAGATCCGGAGGACCTGGCGCCGCGGCTCGCCCTCGAGCCGCGAGGCGATTCCCTCGCAGGTCGGGTCGTCGACGCCGACGATGGCGAGGCCGCCGCCGCCGCCCGCGTCGAAGATGCGCAGCTTCGCGGCGACGTAGCCCTCCATGCCGCCATGGCGATCGAGGTGGTCCGGCGTGATGTTCAGCAGCACGGCGACGTCGAAGCGCGCGGAGGGGCAGAGCTCGAGCTGGTAGCTCGACATCTCGAGCACGTAGGTGCCGTCAGCGTCCTGGCGCGGCAGCGACAGCGCGGGCACGCCGATGTTGCCGCCGACCGCGCAGCCGAGCCCTGCCTTGGCGAGCACGTGGCCGACGAGCGCGGTCGTCGTCGACTTGCCGTTGGTCCCCGTGATGCCGATCCAGCGCGCGGGAGCGGCGCTGCGCGCGAGGAGCTCGATGTCCCCGACGATCTCGACACCCGCCGCGCGGGCGCGCGCGGCGAGCGGGTGGGGGGCAGGGTGGAGATGCGGGATGCCGGGGCTGATGACGAGCGCGCGCAGGGTCGACCAGTCGGCCCCGGCGGGATCGACGCAGCCGATGCCGCGCGCCGCGGCCGCCGCGCGCGCGCCCTCGCCGTCGTCCCACGCGAGGACCTCGGCCCCGCCCGCGCGCAGCGCCTGCGCCGCGGCGACGCCGGAGCGGCCGAGCCCGAGCACCACGACCCGGGCGCCCGCGAAGCATCCGACGGGGACGGTGGCCATCGTCACCTCAGCTTCAGGGTCGAGAGGCCGGCCAGCGCCAGGATCATCGCGATGATCCAGAACCGGATCACGATCGTCGGCTCCTTCCACCCCTTCTTCTCGAAGTGGTGGTGGAGCGGCGCCATCATGAACACGCGCCTGCCGGTGAGCTTGAACGACGCGACCTGGACGATGACCGACACGGTCTCGACGACGAAGAGCCCGCCGACGATGGCCAGCACGATCTCGTGCTTGGTCACGACGGCGATCGCGCCCAGCGCGCCGCCCATCGACAGCGAGCCGGTGTCGCCCATGAAGACCATCGCGGGCGGCGCGTTGAACCACAGGAAGCCGAGCGCCGCGCCGACGATCGCGGCGCAGAGCACGGTGAGCTCGCCGCTGCCCGGGACGTAGTGGATGAGCAGGTAGTTCGAGAACACGACGTTGCCGACGACGTAGGCGAAGGCCGCGAAGCAGGCGGCGGCGATCGCGACCGGCACGATGGCGAGCCCGTCGAGCCCGTCCGTCAGGTTCACCGCGTTCGACGCGCCCACCATCACGAAGGCCGCGAAGACGTAGAAGCCGAGGCCGAGGTCGAGCAGCACGGCCTTGAGGAAGGGCATGGCGAGCGAGGTCGAGAGCGCGTCGCGCTCCGGCATGACCCAGACGATCCACGCCGCCGCGATCAGTCCGAGCAGGACCTGGAGCGCGAACTTCGTCCGCGCGCTGATGCCGCGGCCGCTGCGCGTCAGCTTGCGGAAGTCGTCGTAGAAGCCGATCAGCCCGAAGCCGCACGTCACCAGCAGGACGGCCCAGACATAGCCGTTGCGAAGGTCCGCCCAGAGCAGCGTCGACACCGCGACGGCGAGCAGGATGAGCACGCCGCCCATGGTCGGCGTGCCCTTCTTGGCGAGGTGCGTGTCCGGCGTGTCCTCGCGCACGGTCGCGCCGGGCTGGCGCGACTTCAGCCAGCGGATGATCCCCGGTCCGAAGACGAAGCTGACGAGCAGCGCGGTGACGACCGCGCCCCCGGACCTGAACGTGATGTACCGGAAGAGGTTGAGCGGGCCGACCTGGTCGGCGAACTGCAGCGAGAGCCAGTGGAACATCCTGTCCTTCCTTCAGGCCGACGCGCGGTCGGCGTCGAGCGCGGCGAGGGCGTCGACCACGCGCTGCATGCGGCTGCCGAGCGACCCCTTCACGACCACCACGTCGCCGGCCCGGATCTCCGCGGCGACGATGGCCGCGAGCGCCGCGGAATCCTCCGCGTGCGCGCCGCGCAGCCGCGCCGGCAGGGCCTCGTGCAGGCGGCGCATGAGCGCGCCGCAGGTGAAGGCGATGTCGATCCCGGCCGCCTCGACCGGCGCGGCGAGGCCGGCATGGAGCGCCCCCGCCTCGGCGCCGAGCTCGAGCATGTCGCCGAGCACCGCGATCCTGCGGCCGCCGGGCCCCGGCGCAAGGCCGGTGGCGACGTCGAGCGCCGCGCGCATCGAGGCCGGGTTGGCGTTGTAGGATTCGTCGAGCAGGAGGAAGCGCCGGCCCGCGGGGCCGAGCGGCCGCTGCTGGCCGCGCCCCTTCGGCGCCGCGACCGTCGCCATCGATGCCGCCGCGGCCTCCATGTCGGCGCCGAGCGCGCGCGCGGCGGCGAGCACGGCCAGCGAGTTCATCGCCCAGTGCCGCCCTGGCGCGCCGACGCGATAGGAGAGCCGCCTGCCCTCGACCTCCGCGTCGACCGCGATGCCGCCGCCCTCGGGCCGCATGCCGACGAGCCTGAACTCCGCCCGCGGATGCTCGCCGAAGCCGACCAGGGACGCGAAGCCCCGCCGCCGCGCCTCGGCCTCGAGGACGCCATGGTGCGGGATGTCGCGGTTGGCGATCGCGACCTCACCCCCGGCGGCGAAGATCTCGGCCTTGGCCCTCGCGACGCCGTCGATGCCGTCGGCGAAGTTGCCGCTGTGCGCGTGCGAGACGGTGGTCACCACGGCGACATGCGGGCGGACCATCCGAACCAGGGGCGTGATCTCGCCCGCATGGTTCATGCCGACCTCGTAGACCACGTAGGACGCGTCGCGGGGAAGGCGGGCGAGCGTGACGGGCACGCCCACGTGGTTGTTGAAGCTCGCGGCGGCGCCATGCGTCGGCGCCTGCGCGGAGAGCGCGTGGCGCAGGGCGTCCTTGGTGCTGGTCTTGCCCGCGCTGCCGGTGATGGCGACCGAGCGCGCCGCCTTCGCGCGCGCCCGCGCCGCCGTGGCGAGGCGCACGAGGGCCTCGAACGTGTCCGGCACGCGCAGCAGCGCTGCGTCCCGGGGCAGGCCCGCGGGCAGCCGCGAGACGATCGCCGAGGACGCGCCCGCGGCGATCGCGGCGGCGACGTGGTCGTGGCCGTCATGCGACTCTCCGCGCAGCGCGACGAAGAGGTCGCCAGGCGCGACGCATCGGCTGTCGATCGACAGGCCGGAGGCGCGCCATGCGCGGTTTCCCGCGCCGCCCGTGGCTGCTTCCGCCTCGGCGCTGGTCCACAGCCAGTCGGTCATGGCGCCGGCTCCGCGTCGCCGCCCGCCGCGGCGACCGCGGCGCGCGCCACCTCGACGTCGTCGAAGGGATGGGTGACGCCGCCCTCGACCTGGCCGCGCTCGTGCCCCTTGCCGGCGACCACGAGCACGTCGCCGCGGCGCAGCGCCGCGACCGCGCGGAAGATCGCCTCGCGGCGCGAGGCCACCTCGGTGCCGCCGGGGCAGGCGTCGAGGACCTGGCGGCGGATCGCCGCCGGCGGCTCGCCGCGCGGGTTGTCGTCGGTGACGTAGACGCGGTCGGCCATGCGCGCGGCGATCTCGCCCATCATCGGGCGCTTGCCGGGATCGCGCTCGCCGCCGCAGCCGAACACGACGACGAGCTCGCGCCGCGCATGCGGGCGCAGCGTGGCGAGGAGCGTGCGCAGCGCCTCCGGCTTGTGCGCGTAGTCGACGTAGACGGCCGCGCCGTCGCGCGAGGTCGCGGCGCGCTGCAGCCGGCCCGGCACGCCGGCTAGGCTGGCGAGCGCCTGCGCGGCCCAGCGCGGCTCCGCGCCGGAGCCGCAGGCGAGGCCGAGCGCGGCGAGCGCGTTCATGGCCTGGAAGCCGCCGGCCAGCGGCAGGCGCAGGCCGAGGCGCTCGCCGAAGAGCTCGAGCTCCAGCTGCTGGCCCTCGGCGTCGAGCTCCTGGCCGAGGAGCCGGATGTCGTGCCCCGCGCGGCCGAAGCCGACGAGGCGGAGTCCGCGGCGCGCGGCGATGTCGGCGATGCGCGCGAAGGCCGGCTCGTCGGCGTTGGCGACAGCCGCGGCGCCGGCGGGCAGTAGCTCCGAGAACAGCCGCAGCTTCGCCTCGAGATAGGCCTCCATCGTCGCGTGGTAGTCGAGGTGGTCGCGGCTGAGGTTGGTGAAGGCCCCGGCGGTGAGCTCGACGCCGTCGAGCCTGTACTGGTCGAGGCCGTGGCTCGACGCCTCCATCGCGAGATGGGTCACGCCCTCGCGCGCGAGCAGGGCGAGCTCGGCATGCAGCGAGACCGGGTCGGGCGTCGTCAGCGCGCCATGCACGCGGCGCCCCGGCGCGACGACGCCGAGCGTGCCGAGGCTCGCGGCCGAGCGGCCGAGAGTCGTCCAGACCTGGCGCGTGAACTCCGCGACCGAGGTCTTGCCGCTGGTGCCGGTCACCGCGCAGATGGTCGCCGGCTGCACTCCGTGGAAGCGCGCGGCGAGGCGGGCCAGGGCGCGGCGGGGGTTGTCGGCCTCGAGGACCGCGACGCCCGGCGGCGCGGGGACGCCGCGCGGGCCGAGCACCGCGACGGCGCCGCGCAGCGCGGCATCCGCCACGAAGCGCGTGCCGTCGGCGCGCGCGCCGGGCAGCGCGGCGAAGAGCGATCCCGGGCCGACGGCGCGGGAATCCGACGTCACGGACGCGATCCCGGTCCCGGCGTCGCCGCGCGCCAGCGAGACGCCGGGTTCGATGAGGTCCGAGATGCGCACGTCGATCGCCGCCATTCCACTCTTCGCGCCTCAGCGCACCGCAACGTTGATGGTCATCTTGTCCCGCACCTCGGGCGCCGCCTCGTCCAGGGGCGGCATCCCGTAGAGCACCGCCACGCGCTGCACGATGCGCTGGATGGTCGGCGCGACGACCCATCCCGCGGTGGCGTAGCCGTAGGTCGACTTGTTGCCCTTGGGCTCGTCGAGCATCATGTAGACGAGGAATTTCGGCGAATTCATGGGGAAGGCGCCGACGAAGGACGAGATCCGCGCGTCCTTGCGGTAGCCGCCGGCGACGACCTTCTCCGCCGTCCCGGTCTTCCCGCCCACGAGGTAGCCGGGCACGTTCGCGCTCTTGGCCGTGCCCTTCTCGACGACGAGGCGCATCAGGCGCCGGACCTGCTCGGAGGTGCGCTGCGAGACCACGCGCTCGCCCGGCACCGCCTCGCCGGGCTGCCGGCGCAGGATCGTGGGCGCGCGGTAGATGCCGCCATTGACCATCGCGGCCGTCGAGGCGCTCAGCGCGAGCGGGCTCAGCGAGACGCCGTGGCCGAAGGACACGGTCATCATGCTGGTCTCGCGCCAGGGATTGGGGACGATCGGCGCCGCGTTCTCGGGCAACTCGAAGGATGGCGCGCGCAACAGGCCGACGCGGGACAGGAACTCGCGCTGCCTGTCGCGGCCGACGACCTCGGCCAGGCGCACCGAGCCGATGTTCGAGGAATGCATGAAGACCTCCGTGAGGTTCATCACGCGGTGCTGGGGCTTGTAGTCGCTGATGGTGAAGCGGCCCGACTTGATCGGGCGAGTGGCGTCGAGCGGCGTGCCGAGGTTCGCCGTGCCGTAGTCGAGCGCCATCGCGGCGGTGAACGTCTTGAAGGCCGAGCCGGGCTCGTAGGTTCCGAGCGCGATCCGGTTGAACCTGTTGTCCTGGCCGTCGCTGCCGCGGTTGTTGGAGTCGAAGTCCGGCAGCGAGACCATCGCGTGGACCTCGCCGGTCTCCACGTCCATCAGCAGCGCCGCGCCGCCGATGGCGTTGAACTCGCGCATCGCCGCCGACACCTCCTCGCGCAGGATGTGCTGCGTGCGGATGTCGATCGAGAGCTGCAGCGGCTCGCCGCGGTTCTTGAGCCGCTCGTCGAAGGCCTGCTCCGCGCCCATGAGGCCGTTCTTGTCGATGTCAGTGAAGCCGACGACGTGGCCGGAGATCTCGCCGTGCGGGTAGACGCGGCGCTCCTCGCGCTGGAACTGCAGCCCGGGGATGCCGAGGCGGATCACGGCCTCCTGCTGGCGCGGCGTGAGGTTGCGCTGGACCCATACGAAGCTGCGATCGGAGGAGAGGCGCTGGGCGAGGTCGCGTTCGTTGATGCCGTTTAGCGTGCGCGCGAGCTTCGCGGCCGCCTCCGCGGGATCGAGGACCAGGCGGGGGTTCGCCGACAGCGACTGGTTCACGAGCGAGGTCGCTAGCAGGACGCCGTTCCGGTCGACGATGTCCGCGCGGTCCATGCCTTGCGGCCGCGTGTCCGCGATGCGCAGCGGGCGCTGCTCGCGCGGCTCGCGCAGCACGGTGACATCCACCAGGCGCGCCGCGATCACGCTGAAGGCGAGGGCGAAGAGAGAGCCGGCGACGATCAGCCGGGTGCGCGCCGTCTCCAGCGCCTCCTTGGCGGTGCCGTCGATCGTGAGGCGCGCGGGCACGCGGGCCAGGATCTCGCCGACGCGGCTCGCCATCAGCGGCCTCCCCTGGCGATGCCGGGGCCGGCCTCGGCGACCGACGCGATGGCCGGTGCGCCTGCATGCGTACCGGCCTGGACGCGCGCGCGCGGCTGCGGGGCCGGAGGCGCTGGCGGGGGCGGCGGCGGCGCGCCGGCGGCGGGGATGCCACGTGGCGCGGGCTGCGCGTCCTGCGCCCTGGCCGGCGCGGCGGGGCGGAACGGTATGTCGCCGAGGCGCGCCATCTGGCCCGGCTTCATCGGCTCGATGTCGAGCGCGATGCGCGAGAGGCTCTCGAGGTGCTGGGGCTGGTTGCTGCGGCTCCACTGCGCGCGGAGCAGGTGGATGGTCTGGTGCTCGGCGGCGATCTGCCGGTTGAGGCGCAGCAGGTCCTCGTCCATCGTCTGCACGGACTGCTTGAGCTGGAAGAGGCTGATGCCGACGGCGCCGGCGAGCGCCACCCACGCGAAGACGGAGGGGCGGATCATGGCCGCGCCTCCGCGTGGCCCCAGGCCGGCGCGTCGGTGCGCCGCGCCACGCGCAGCCTCGCCGAGCGCGCGCGCGGGTTGCGCGCGACCTCGGCGGCGGACGCCTCGATCGGGCGCCGCGCGTCGATCGCGAAGCTGGGGGGGCGGCGCGCCGCCTCGGGGGCGTGGCGCGAGACGCCTTCGCCGCCGCTGCGCTCGCGCAGGAAGCGCTTGACGACGCGATCCTCGAGCGAGTGGAAGCTGACCACGGCGATGCGGCCGCCGGGCCTGAGGATCGATTCCGCCGCGGCGAGCCCGCGCCCGAGCTCGCCCAGCTCGTCGTTCACGCGAAGCCGAAGGGCCTGGAAGGTGCGGGTGGCCGGATCGATACCGTCCTTCGCTCGCGGGACCACGCGACGGACGATCTCCGCGAGTTCCAGAGTCCGCGCGAGGGGACCCGCTCTGCGCGCCTCGACGATGGCCCGTGCAACGCGGCGCGCATGCCGCTCTTCGCCCAGTGTCGCAATCGCCTGCGCGAGCTCCTGCTCGGAGGCGTGGTTGACGAGGTCGGCGGCTGAGGCACCTGACTTCTCCATGCGCATGTCGAGCGGCCCATCTGCCCTGAAGCTGAATCCGCGCGACGCGTCGTCGATCTGCGGGGACGACACGCCGACGTCGAGCGCCACGCCGTCGACGGGCGCCGCGCCGCGCTCGGCGAGCAGGCGGTCCATCTCGCCGAAGCGGCCGTGGACCATCACGAGGCGGCCCCCATGCCGCGCCGCCATCGCCTCGCCATGGGCGATGGCGTCGGGGTCGCGGTCGATCGCGTAGACGCGCGTGTCGGCGGCCGAGAGCAGCGCCTCGGCGTAGCCGCCGCGCCCGAACGTGCCGTCGACGAGGATCGCGCCGTCGCGCGGCGCGAGGGCGGCCACCACCTCGGCGAGGAGGACGGGTACATGCGCGGCGCTCATTGCGCGGCTCCCGACGGGGCGAGGCGCGCGCGCAGTTGCTGCTGGTGCGCCTCGAAGGCCCCCGGCTCCCAGATCTCGAAATAGGAGCCGCGCCCGGCGAACAGCGCCGTGCCGTCGAGCGCGGCGTAGTCCAGCAGCGCGCGCGGCAGCACGGCGCGGCCATCGGGGTCGGGCTCGACGGGGTGGATCTCCGGCAGGGCAACGGTCGCGAGGGTGGGGTCGCCGACGCCGAAGGCGGCCATCGGGTTCTGCGCCGCGGTCAGCTGCTCGACGAGTTGCTGCGTCACGCAATGGATCGAGCGCGAGGTCGGGGAACCGAAGGCGAGGAAGCCGCTCGAGCCGAACTCGACCAGCGTCGTGCGGAACGCAGCCGGGATCGAGACGCGGCCCTTGGCGTCGATCTTGAAGGTGAATTTGGAGAGGAACGTCCTCATCCCCGACCCGCGACCGCCTTCCAGCGCCTGACCACCCGGTCCCCCGGGGTGGCCCGGCGCAAACCCGGGTCCCGCGGGCTTGGCGATGGACCTCGCTCACGGGATGAAATGGGATATCATGGAACTAGATGGGAGTCAAAGGGATCGGGGTAGAAAATCCACCGGTTGGAATGGGTTAGAATCCTCTTTCGGTGGATGAAAAACTACCCTTGGTTGTTATTTCACCTTATGTTCCGATGACCCTGCGCCGCGCGTCATCTTGGCGGATGGGAGAGGAAGGAGCCAGACGGTCTGTAAGCCGGGTTCTGTGCCCCGCCCTCGCGGGCGGGCGACGACCATTCCTCTGGGACGCCTGTCGCCAGGCGCCTCGCGCGACCGACCCGGGCGACGGCCCGGAAACAGGCCTGCATCGGCTGGCGCGAGCCAGCCCATGCGCGTCGCCCCTATTTGGTCTTGCTCCGGGTGGGGTTTGCCGTGCCGCCCCCGTTGCCGGGGGCGCGGTGCGCTCTTACCGCACCATTTCAACCTTGCCCGCCCCCTCGCGGGGGCGTCGGCGGTACTCTTTCTGTTGCACTTTCCCTGGGTTCGCACCCGCCGGGCGTTACCCGGCACCCTTGCTTCCGTGGAGCCCGGACTTTCCTCGAACGCTCCCTTTCGGGGCGCTCGCGGCCGTCCGACCGTCTGGCGCGCGCATCTAGGTACGCCGCGCCAGCCCGGTCAATAGGAGTCCGGCCCGGACGCGCCGGGTGCGCGCCTGAGCCGCGCATAGGCGTCGTTGACGGCGACGAGCCTGTCGCGCGCGATGGCGACGAACTCCCGCGGCATGCCCGCCGCCTCGAGCCTGTCGGGATGGAGCTCGCGCACGAGCCTGCGCCAGGCGTCCCTGATCTCGGCGGCGCCCGCCTCCGGGCCTACGCCGAGGATCTCGCGCGGGCCGCCCCCGCTGTCGCCACGGCCTGCGCGCAGCCGCCGGTAGGCCAGCGGCGCCAGCCCCATCGCGCGCGCCGTCGCCTCGAGGAACGCCTCCTCGGAGGGCCGGATCCCCCCGTCCTGCTCGGCGATCAGGAAGAGGATGTCGAGCACCTCCTCGAGCATGATCGGCGTGTCGGCGAACATCCGCCCGAGCCGGCGCGCATAGGTCTCGAACCCTGCCGTGCTGCGCCGCGCGAGGTCGAAGACGCGCGCCACCTCGGCGAGCTCGGCATGCGCGACGTGGAAGCTCTCCCGGAACACGCGCACCTCGTCGTGCGACACGCGCCCATCGGCCTTCGCCATCTTCGCAGACAGCGCGATCACCGCGACCGCGAACGCCACGTCGCGCTCCGGCGGCCTGCGAATGGCCGCCGAGAACATCGCCCGGAAACCGGCGACGAGCTTGTGCCAGATGGACATTCGATGGATCCCGGGACGCAGCATAGCGGCGACGGCGGCGCGCGTGCTACGTCCCCCCGTGCGCCGCACGGGGCTCCTCGCGGCGCGGGCCGGGGAATGGATGGACAGCGAGGATGGCGCGCGAGGCGGCGCGCTGCGCATCGACGAGATGCACGTCGCCGCGGGCGCCGGCGCGATCGGCATGTGCCACCTGCCCGGGCGGCGCGGCATCGACGATGCCGGGCGCGCCTGGGGCCGCGACCTCGACGCGGATCTCGCGGCGATCGAGACGTGGGGCGCGGCGCTGCTCCTCACGCTTGTCGAGGAGGAGGAGTTCGCGCGCTACGGCGTGCCCGGCTTCGCGCGCCGCGCGGCCGCGCGGCGCTTCGCCTGGCTGCATCTCCCGATCGGCGACATGCAGCCACCGGGCGAGGCCTTCGAGCGCGGCTGGCGCGCCCATGGCGGCGGCGTGCTCGCAGCGCTGTCGGGCGGCAGGCGCGTCGCGATCCACTGCGTCGGCGGCCGCGGCCGCACGGGGACGATCGCCGCGCGCATTGCCGTCGCCTTCGGCGCGGAGCCTGGCGAGGCGATCGCGCGGGTGCGCGCGGCGCGCGAAGGCGCGATCGAGACGCGCGCGCAGGAACTCCACGTGCTCGGCCTCCGCGCTGGCGCGCGTTGACAGCGGCGGCGTGCCTATACATCTTCCGCGGCGATGAAGGTCCGTTTCCCCGCGCGACGACGATGCGCCCGCCACGCCCGTGGCGGCGAGGGAATCGTGGCCGCGCGCTGAGGCGCGGCAGGGCGTTCTCGAGCCGTCGCGCCGGCATCGCCCCGGCCGCCGCCCGGCGGCGCGCCGGCAGTCCGCTTCCCGCGCATCCGCCCCGAGACATCCGCCATGACATCGCCCACGGGCTTCCGCATCGTCGCCGAGCGCGACGGTGACGCCTCCGCCATCGAGGAACTGCTCGACCGCGCCTTCGGCGCCGATCGCCGCCGCAAGCGTTCCCATTCCTTCCGCGCCGGCATCGAGAGCGAGAGTTCGCTGCGCCTGGTCGCGCTCGATCCTGCCGGGGGCCTGGCCGGAACGCTGCGCTTCTGGCCCATCCTGCTCGCGGCGCCGTCGTCGCCGCTGCGCGAGGCCCTGCTGCTCGGGCCGCTCGCGGTCGAGCCGGTGCTCAGGGGCATGGGCGCGGGGCGCGCGCTGATGCATGGCGGCCTGAAGGCCGCCGGCGCCGCCGGCCATGCGCTGGTGCTCCTCGTCGGCGAGGTCGCCTATTACGGGCAGTTCGGCTTCGTGCCGGCCGCGCCGCTCGGCTTCGACATGCCCGGTGAAAGGCCGGAGCGCCTGCTCGCGCGCGCGCTCGCGCCGGGCGCGCAAGGCGCGGGTGGCACGATCCTGCGCGCGGATGCCGTGGCCGCGGCCTGATCAGCCAGGCGCGGGCGGCGAGCCGAAGCGCGCGCGGAGCCCTGCCATCCGGACGGTATCGGGGAAGTCGGAGATCGCCGCGTCGGCGCGCGGATCGTCGCAGAGTTGATCCGCCTCAAGCGGGGGGCAGGATCGCGCTCTTAACTCGCGCGGGTTCCATGTTCCGTCCGGGGGATCTCATGAAGGACAGGCCACGCCTCGTCGTCGCCGCCAACCACCCAGCGGTCGCGGCCTCGCTCCCGCGCCGCCTCGCCGACGAGGCGGGCGACCGGCCGGAGGCGGAGATCGTGACCTCCCAGCCCGCGCTGCGCGCGCGCCTGCGCGACATGCGGCCGGCGCCGCTGCTGCTGCTCGATCGCGGCCTCCAGGGCCTCGAGCCTGGCGGCGGCATGGCGCAGCTGCGCGTCCAGGCGCCGGGCCTGCGCATCGTCGCGCTTGCGCGCACCGAGGATGGCGCCGAGGAACTCGGCCTGCTGCGGTCCGGCGCCGACGCGGCGCTGCCCTGGAGCGCATCGCCGGCCCTCGTGTCCCGCGTGCTCGGGATCGTCGCCTCCGGGACGGGGTACATGTCGGCCGCGGCGCTGCTCGCCGCCGCCGCCGCGGCCGGGGCGCGCACGAGCGCCGTGGCCGCGCCGGCGGTCCCCCGCGACCCGCCACGCCCCATCGAGCCCCTGACCGAGCGGGAGCGCGACATCCTCGCCCATATCCGGCGAGGCGAGAGCAACCGGCGCATCGGCGACGCGCTGGGCATCGACGAGAACAGGGTGAAGATCCACCTGCGCGCGATCTTCAGGAAGACCGGTGCGCGAAATCGCACGGAGGCCGCGCTGCGCGCCGCGCCGCGCTCGCCGCAGGTGGCGGCCACGGCCCGCGAGGCGCCTGCCGGCGCCGCCTGAGCCATCCGCGCCGCGCGCGGCCGCCCCGCGCGGCCGGCGCTGGCTTCCGGGACGCCGGATCGCGCAGGATCGCGCGGTCAGTCCTTTCCCCCGGGAGCCGCGCCGGCGCATGTCGACCAAGAACAGCCGCGCCGCGCCAGGGGGAGACCGGCCGCTGGCCGGCATCCTGCACATGGTCGGCGCGGCCTTCGCCCTTTCCGGCATCGACGTGCTCGCGAAGTTCGCGGTCGCCGGCATCCCGGTCCTCCAGATGCTCGCGCTGCGCTCTGCGTTCGTGATGCTGGTGCTGATCCCGTACTTCATGCGCGCGGGCGGGCTTTCGCTGTTCCGCACCGGGCAGGCGCGGCTCCACCTCGCGCGGCTCGTCTTCATGTTCTTCGCCATCCTCGCCTTCTTCCACGCGCTGAGCGAATTGCCGCTCGCCATGGTCGTGGCGCTGGGCTTCTCGACGCCGATCTTCGTGACCGCGCTGTCGCGCCCGATGCTGGGCGAACCCGTCGATGGCGCGCGCTGGGCAGCGGTGCTGTTCGGCTTCGCGGGCACGGTCGTGGTCGTGAACCCGGCCATGGCCGGCTTCTCGCCGATCGCGCTCCTGCCGCTGATGTCGGCGATGGGCTGGGCGATGGTCCAGTTGCTGGCGCGCAAGCTGACGCGCACGGACAGCGACGCGACGATCCTCGCCTACCTGAACACGGGGCTCGTGCTGGCCTTCGGCGCGCTGGCGCCGCTGGCCTGGGTCGACATCGAGGCCTCCGCCGTCGGGGTCTGCTTCCTCCTCGGCGTGCTCATGGTCGCGGCGCAATGGCTGATGCTGCGCGCGATCCGGCTGGCGCCCATCGCGACCGTGACGCCGTTCCAGTACCTCGAGCTCCCGCTCGCCGTCGCCTTCGGCTGGGCGATCTGGAGCGAGTGGCCCGGGCCGCATGTCTTCGCCGGCGCGGCGATGATCGTGGCCAGCGGCCTTTTCGTCGTCTGGACGGAGCGGCGCCGGGCGCGCGCCGCGCGGGTGGCGGCGTGAGCGCGCCCGCCCAGGCCGACCGGCCCCTGGCGGGCGTGGCGTTCATCGTCGTGGCCTTCGCCTGCCTTGGGGTCAGCGACGCGCTCGCCAAGGCGGGGCTGTCGGCGATGTCGGTCGCGCAGATGCTGGCGATCCGCAGCCTGCTCGTCCTCGCCCTGCTGCTGCCCTGGGCGGCGCTGGCGGGCGGCCTTTCCGTCCTGCGCACCAGCCGCCCCCGCGACCACGCGATCCGCGTCGCGTGGTCGATCGTCTCGATGGCGTGCTTCTTCGAGGCCCTGCGCCATCTCGAGCTGGCGACGGCGATCGCGATCGGCTTCGTCTCGCCGCTGATCATGACCGCGCTGTCGGTGCCGATGCTGGGCGAGCGGGTCGGCGCGCATCGCTGGGCCGCGATCGCCATTGGCTTCGCGGGCGCGCTGGTGATCGTCCGGCCGGGCGCGGACGGCTTCCAGCCCGCCGCGCTGCTCTGCCTCGCGGCCGCCGCGTCCTGGGCCGTGAGCATGGTCTATGTGCGCCGCCTGTCGCGGACGGACGGCGAGATATCGATGATGGTCTTCCAGAACGCGGCCGTGCTGGTCGTCATGTCCGCGATCGCGCCCTTCGCGTGGACGACGCCGGAGGCGGACGACCTGCTCCTGGTCGCCGGCATGGCGGCGGCGATCGTCGCCGGCCAGTGGTTCATGTTCCGCGCCTTCCGCCGGGCGCCGGTCGGCCTGGTCGCGCCCTTCCAGTACTCGGAGATCGCCTGGGCGACGATCCTGGGCTGGATCTTCTGGCGCGAGTTCCCGGGACCGCATGTCTGGGCCGGGACGGCGATCCTGGTCGCCAGCGGCCTCTACGTGATCTGGCGCGAGCGGGTCCGCGCGGCAGCCGCCGCCGGGTAGGCGCCCGCAGGCTAGTATGCCGCCCGTGACGCCCGCATCGATTCGCCGCGCCCTCCTCTGCCTGCCGCTGCTCGCCCTGCCGGTCCTCGCGGGCTGCGCGCCCGAGCCGCTGCCCGCGCCGGGCGCCGGGGAACCGCCGCCCGCGCCGATGAGCGCCGTGGAGCGCGGACGCGCAGTCGCCGCGCGAGGCTGTGCGCTCTGCCACCAGGTCCTGCCCGACCTGCCGCCGGCGCAGGAGGTGGCGGCACCGAGCTTCATGGAGGTCGCGAACCTTCCCGGCCGCAACCGCGGCTACCTCCGCGGCTTCGCCACGCGGCGCCACGTCGTCGAGACGATGGGCGAGCCGAAGCCGGTGATGCCGACCTTCTTCCTGTCGCCCGAGGAGCGCGAGGACGTCATAGCGTTCATCCTCTTCTACCAGCGCCCGGACGCGCCGAGCCACGCGCCGCCCGAGCCGATCGAGCCCTTCGAGTGAGGGCGCGCCGGCGACGCGCGATTGCGCGCGCCGCCGGCGCTCCGTACCTTCAGACCAAGCCACCAGCACCGGAGACCGAGATGGCACTTCCCGCCCTGCAGCCCGTCGAGCCGAGCGCGCGCGACGCCGCCATCGCCGAACTGCGTGCGCGCTTCGGCGACCGCTGCTCGACCGCGGCCTCGGTCCGCGAGCAGCACGGCAAGGACGAATCCTGGCACCAGCCCGCGCCGCCCGACGCGGTCGTCTTCGCGCGCTCGACCGAGGAGGTGAGCGACGCCGTCCGGATCTGCGCGGCGCACAAGGTGCCGATCGTGCCGTTCGGCACCGGCACCTCGCTCGAGGGCGGCGTCGCCGCGCTTCGCGGCGGCGTGTGCATCGACGTCTCGCAGATGAATCGCGTCGTGCGCGTGTCCGTCGAGGACCTCGACTGCACGGTCGAGGCCGGCGTGACCCGCAAGGCGCTCAACGAACACCTGCGCGACACGGGCCTGTTCTTCCCGATCGACCCGGGCGCCGACGCCTCGCTGGGCGGCATGGCGGCGACGCGCGCCTCCGGCACCAACGCGGTGCGCTACGGCACGATGCGCGAGAACGTGCTCTCGCTCACCGTCGTGCTGCCCGATGGCCGCATCGTCAGGACGGCGCGGCGGTCGCGCAAGTCGGCGGCCGGCTACGACCTGACGCGGCTGTTCGTCGGCTCCGAGGGCACGCTCGGCGTCATCACCGAGGTGACGCTGCGGCTCTACGGCATCCCCGCCGCGATCAGCTCGGCGATGTGCTCGTTCCCCAGCGTGAAGGCGGCCGTCGACACGGTCATCCAGACGATCCAGTCCGGGATCCCGGTCGCGCGGATGGAGCTCGCCGACGAACTGCAGATGAAGGCCTTCAACCTCTATGCCAGGCTCGGCCTCGCGGAGGCGCCGACGCTGTGGCTCGAGTTCCACGGCACCGACGCCTCGGTCGCCGAGCAGGCCGAGATGGTGCAGGCCATCGCCGCGGAGCACGGGGGCGAAGGCTTCCGCTGGACCACCTCCCCGGAGGAGCGCAGGAAGCTCTGGCAGGCGCGGCACGACGCCGCTTACGCCGGCAAGGCGCTGCGCCCCGGCGCGCAGCTCTGGGCGACGGACGTCTGCGTGCCGATCTCCCGCCTCGCGGACTGCATCGTCGGCACGCAGGAGGACGTGAAGGCGTCGTTCCTGATGGCGCCGATCGTCGGCCATGTCGGCGACGGCAACTTCCACCTGACGATCATCCTCGACCCGAAGGACCCGCGCGAGATCGCCGAGGCGAACCGCCTCAACGACAGGCTCGTGGCGCGCGCGCTGTCGATGGATGGCACCTGCACGGGCGAGCACGGCGTCGGCTACGGCAAGATCGACTTCCTGACGGCCGAGCATGGCGGCGACGTGCTGTCCGTGATGCGCGCCGTGAAGAAGTCGATCGACCCCGACGGCATCATGAACCCCGGCAAGATCCTGCGGGCGTGATCGGGGCCGGGTACGCGCATGCGGATCGCAACGGCCCGGAGGCCCTGAATCCATGACGATCGGTGTCGGCGGCTCGTCGGCGGAGGCCGAACTCGCCTTGCTTTCCCCCATGCGCGGCGCGGCGCCGCCGATCGGCGACGCGGAGCGCGCCGCGCGCATCGAGCGCGCGCAGGCGCTGATGCGCGAGGCCGGCATCGACGCGCTCTGGCTCGACGTCTCTGCGAGCCTCACCTACTTCACCGGCCTGAGGCTGCGGCGCTCCGAGCGGCTGCATGGCGCGGTGCTGCCGGCGCGCGGCGAGCTTGCCTATCTCTGCCCCGCCTTCGAGGAAGAGAAGCTGCGGACCATGATCACCCTGGGCGACCGCGTCGTCACCTGGGAGGAGCACGAGGACCCGACGGCGCTCGTCACCGACACGCTGCGCGCCATGGGCGTCGAGCGCGGCACCGTGGCCCTGGACGAGGCGACGCAGTTCGCGGCCTTCGACGGCCTGCGCCGCGCGTCGAACTCCTACGACTGGGTCAACGGCGCGGCCATCACCGGCGCGTGCCGGTCGCGCAAGTCCGCTGCCGAGATCGCGCTGATGCAGTCGGCCAAGGACATCACGCTGCGCGCGCACAAGGCGGTGGCCCGCATCCTGCGCGAGGGCATCACGACCACCGAGGTCCAGGCCTTCCTCGTCGAGGCGCACAAGCGGCTCGGCGCCGAGGGCGCGCCCGCCTTCAACATCGTGCTTTTCGGCGAGGCGACGGCCTATCCGCACGGCGTGCCCTACCCGCAGGTGCTGCGCGACGGCGACATGGTGCTGATCGACGTCGGCGCGCCGGTCGACGGCTACCTCTCCGACATCACGCGCTCCTACGTCTTCGGCGAGCCCGGCGCGCGCCAGCGCCAGGTCTGGAACCTGGAGAAGGAGGCGCAGGCCGCCGCCTTTGCCGCGGCGCGCATCGGCGCGCGCTGCGAGGACGTCGATGCCGCTGCGCGCCGCGTCATCGAGGCCGCCGGCTTCGGGCCCGGCTACGCCGTGCCGGGCCTGCCGCATCGCACGGGCCACGGCATCGGGCTCGAGGTCCACGAGGTGCCCTATCTCGTGAAGGGCGACCGCACGGTGCTCGCGCCGGGCATGACGTTCTCGAACGAGCCGATGATCTGCATCTACGGCGAGTTCGGCGTGCGGCTCGAGGACCATTTCCACATGGCCGCGGACGGGCCGCGCTGGTTCACGCGCCCCGCGCATTCCGTCGACGATCCCTTCGGCTACGAGGCCTGATCGCCCGCCCGCCAGAGCACGGGGAAGAGCGGCCCGGACAGTTCCGCGCCCGGCGCGAGGCCGGCGCGCGCGAGCGGCCTGAACGTGCCGGAATGCGGGCGCCATCGCACGTCGTCGCCGGCGAGGCGCAGCGCCACCGTGCGCCGGCGTCGCGCGCTCGGGTTGCCGCCCGCGCCATGGACGATGCGGCCATGGAAGACGACGGCGTCCCCCGGCTCGAGGTCGAAGCGGCGCAGCTCGAGCGTGCCCCGCATCGCCTCGATGTCGGGCAGGGGAGGCAGCGGCGACTTCGCGTAGCGCCGCGCGCCCTGGCCGCCCTCGCGGAAGGGCGCCGGCGCGAAGTCGCCGCCCCAGCGATGCGAGCCGGCGACGTACTCGACCGCGCCGTTGCCCTGGTCGATCGGGTCGAGGGCCAGGTAGGCGGTCGCCAGCATCTCGCCGGTCACCGGCCAGTAGGGCGAGTCCTGGTGCCAGGGCGTGCGCGCCGGCGTCCCCGGCTCCTTCGCGAAGACCTGGTCGTAGAAGAGGTGGATGCGCGCGGCGCGCATCAGGATGCCAGCGGCCGCGGCCGCGTCGGTCTCGAAGAACGCGGCGCGGAAATCCGGGTCGACGCGCCACATGAACATGTCGCCGAAGAACCGTCCCGGCGAGCCGCGGTCGTTGAAGTCGAGCGCCATCTCGCCGGGCGCCGCCATAGCGCGATCGACGGCGGCGCGCAGGCGCTCGAGCATCGCCGGCGCGACGAGGCCGGGCAGGTGGACGACGCCGTCGCGCCCGAAGGCCTCTACCTGCGCTTGGGATGGCTGCATGCGGGCGGCATCATGCATGGCGCGCGGCCGGACGCCACCCGCTTGCCTCGCGCGGCCGCGCGCCTAGACTGCGCGGCCTTTCCAGCGGAGGAGCTTCCATGGACGCGATCGGCCATCTCATCGGCGGCAAGCGTGTCGCCGGCGCCTCGGGGCGCGGCGCCCCCGTCTTCAACCCAGCGACCGGCGAGCAGACCGGGACCGTCGCGCTGGCTTCCGCGGCCGAGGTCGACGAGGCGGTGCGCGTCGCGGCCACGGCGCAGGCCGGCTGGGCGGCGACGCCGCCGCTGATGCGCGCGCGCGCGATGTTCAAGTTCAAGGAACTCCTGGAGCGGCATCGCGACGACATCGCGCGGCTGATCACGCTCGAGCACGGCAAGACGCACGAGGACGCCAAGGGCGAGGTGATCCGCGGCATGGAGGTCGTGGAGTTCGCCTGCGGCATCCCCTACCTGCTGCGCGGCGACATGACTCCCGACGTGGGGCGTGGCATCGACACCTGGTCGGCGCGCCACCCACTCGGCGTCGTCGCGGGCATCACGCCCTTCAACTTCCCGGTGATGGTCGGCATGTGGATGGCGCCGATGGCGCTGGCCTGCGGCAACGCCTTCATCTGGAAGCCGTCGGAGAAGGACCCCACCTCGTCGCTGCGCGTGGCGGAGCTGCTGATGGAGGCGGGCGTGCCCGCCGGCGTCCTCAACGTCGTCAATGGCGACAAGGAGGCCGTCGACGCGCTGCTCGCCCATCCCGGCATCTCGGCGATCAGCTTCGTCGGCTCGACTGCGGTTGGCGAGTACATCTACCGGACCGGCTGCGCGCACGCGAAGCGCGTCCAGGCCCTTTGCGGCGCGAAGAACCACATGGTCGTGATGCCCGACGCCGACCTCGACCAGACCGTCGACGCGCTGATGGGCGCGGGCTACGGCGCGGCGGGCGAGCGCTGCATGGCGATCTCGGTCGCGGTCGCGGTCGGCAACGTCGCCGACCGGCTGGTGGGCAAGCTCGCGCCGCGCGTTGCCGCGCTCAAGGTGGGACCGGGCATGGACCCGCAGAGCGAGATGGGGCCCCTGGTCACCAGGGAGCACCTCGCCAAGGTGAAGTCCTATGTCGACATCGGCGTCGCCGAGGGCGCGAAGCTCGTCGTCGATGGCCGCGGCCTCAGGCTGCAGGGCTACGAGGACGGCTACTACATGGGCGGCTGCCTGTTCGACGACGTCGGGCCCGGCATGCGGATCTACAAGGAGGAGATCTTCGGGCCGGTGCTGTCGGTGGTGCGCGTGCCCGACTACGACAGCGCGGTCAGGCTCGTGAACGACCACGAATACGGCAACGGCGCCGCGATCTTCACGCGCGACGGCGACGCGGCGCGCGCCTTCTCGGCGGAGGCGAAGGCCGGGATGATCGGCGTCAACGTGCCGATCCCCGTGCCGCTCGCCTTCCATTCCTTCGGCGGCTGGAAGCGCTCGATCTTCGGCGATCGCAACAGCTACGGCCCCGAAGCTGTCGGCTTCTACACCAAGATCAAGACCACGACGGCGCGCTGGCCGACGGGCATCCGCTCGGGCGCCGAGTTCGTGATGCCGACCATGCGCTGAGGCCGCGCCCGAAGGGGAAGGCCCGACGGGGCCGGAGCGCATGCTCCGGCCCCGTTTCTTTGCGCGGCCGCAGCGCCTCCTACTTGAGCAGGTTGGGCAGCCAGAGCGCGACTTCGGGGAAGAACAGCACGATCGCGAGCCCGATGACCTGCAGACCGATGAAGGGCAGCATCGACCTGAAGATGTGGTCGAGTGTTATGTCCGGCGGCGCCACCGATTTGAGATAGAAGGCGGCCTGGCCGAAGGGCGGCGAGAGATAGCCCACCTGCATGTTCATGTCGAACAGCACGCCGAACCAGATCAGGTCGTAGCCCAGCGCGGTCACGGTCGGCGCGAAGATCGGCATGGTCAGCAGCATGATGCTGAACCAGTCCATGAAGCAGCCGAGCACGAGCAGGATCGCCATCATGACCAGGATGACGCCGATCGGGTCGAGCGGCAGGCCGGTCATCACGCCCCGGAGATAGGTGATGCCGCCCAGCAGGTTGTAGACGCCGACCATCGCGTTGGCGCCGATGGTCAGCCAGATCAGCAGGCCGCAGGTCGACATCGTCGTGAACATCGAGTCGCGGAACATCGCCCAGTTGAGGGTTCCGCGGATCCAGGCCGAGACGATGACGCCGGCGACGCCGAGCGCCGCCGCCTCGCTGACCGAGGCGATGCCGCCATAGATGCTGCCGAGCACCGAGGCGATGATGAAGAGCGGCAGGATCACCTTCTTCATCGCCGCGAGCTTCTGCGTCAGCGGGATGTCGGTGATCTCGCGCGGCGCCGGCGGACCCAGCGACGGATTGATCGCACAGCGTATCAGGACGTAGACCATGTAGAGGCCCGCCAGCATCAGGCCGGGGATCGTCGACGCCAGGAACAGGTCGCCGATCGAGGTCGAGGTGGTGAGACCGTAGAAGACCAGGACCAGGCTTGGCGGGATCATCACGCCGAGCGAGCCGCCGGCGCAGACGACGCCGATCGCGAGCTTGGAATCGTAGCCGAGGCGCAGCATCTGCGGCAGCGCCACGAGGCCGAGCAGTATGATCTCGCCGCCGATGATGCCGGTCATCGCGGCCATGATCGCCGCCGCGACGAGGGTCATGACGGCCACGCCGCCCGGCAGGCGGCCGGCCCAGGTCTTCAGCGCGTCGTAGAGGTCGTGCGCGACGCCCGACTTGTCCATCACCGCCGCCATCAGCAGGAACATCGGCACGGACAGCAGGGCGTAGCTGTTGACGAAACCGTAGGTGCGGAAGGTGATGATCGACAGCGCGTCCACGTCGCGGAACAGCACGCAGAAGATGACCGCGATCAGCCCGGTGGCGAAGCCGATCGGCATGCCCAGGACGATGATGAAGAAGACGAAGGAGCCGAGCATCAGGAAGGAGATCGTCTGGATCCCCGGGTTCCAGCCGCCGGTCAGCCAGGACATCGGCTGGAACCAGCCATAGGCGCCGTCCGACGGGATCATCACGACGAGGTAGAGGGCCATCAGCGCCGCGACGGCGAAGCTCGCCCAGACGACGAGCGGCACGCGCCCGAGCTCGCGCAGCACCTGGCGCATGTTGGAGATGCCCTGGAACACGATCAGCAGGGTGCCGAGGAACATCGAGACCTTGACGATCGCGGGCGTCGGCGCGGCCCAGGCCGAGCCGCCGACCTCGAGCTTGAACACGCCGTTGTCGAACACGGCGTCGCGCGCGAGGCGATAGCTGAACCACGCGAAGACGAGGAAGTAGATCAGCGTTCCG
>Ga0169931_10003005_pt1 | contig 27097 bp, 20 predicted proteins | sample Kivu_15m_20L_FD_129675 | JGI IMG/M metagenome (GOLD analysis project Ga0169931, IMG submission 129675) | Freshwater microbial communities from Lake Kivu, Western Province, Rwanda to study Microbial Dark Matter (Phase II) - Kivu_15m_20L... | ecosystem: Environmental > Aquatic > Freshwater > Lake...
ACCGTTGTGACCAACCTCGTGCAGATCGGCGCGAATGGGCGTTCCCATCGCGGATGAAATCGGAAAGACATTCATATGCGACTGGAAGACCGTGATCTGCAGCGTGGCCACGCGGGTCAGATCGCAGATGAAGGCCATTGCGATGAGATCGGCCATGACCTCTGCGCGTTTGGTCTCGTCGCTGTAGCCGGTGTTGGTGCCGATCTCGCTGCTGCCCATGCCCGCGTTGTCGGAGCCGATGGTCCAGTTGCTGCCAGGCTCCGGAGGCTTGACGCAAGTTGCGGTGGCATCGATGGTGATCGCGTTGATGCGATTCTCGAGATCGCGGATTCGATCGAAGTGCTCTTGCAGGCGAAGGCGATCGGGTGCGCTGACCCGGGCGAGCAGTGCGGTCCGCCTGTCGCGAATCAGGCTGAGCACGCTTTGTTCGGTGCGTTTGTCAAAGTCCTGCAGCGCAATCGCATCACCGTCCTTGGGCGTGAAATTCGAGAACAGGGCGTTGTAGGCCGTCTGCGGGTTGGTCTGTGACTCGATTCCCTTGTTCGCCTCCGAATAGGACAGATACTGGCGCCCCGCAAAGCTCGAACCCGCGAGGTACCAGGAAGGCTGCGCGCGCAGGACCAGCGACGCGGTCGGGGTCTTGCCCTTGTTCTCGGGCAGGTTCGCGATCACCTGATCGGAGGTGATCCCGGCGGCGCGAAACGAGGCCGAGGTGGACCGCATGCCCGAGATGAGGGGAGAGCAGCCGCCGCCATGAAAGTCGCGGAACGCACCGCCCTGTGGGACGGCCGAAGCCTCAACCGAGCTTGCGCTGAAGGGAATGTTCATCCCGGTCACCACGTTGAAATCCGCCTTGTGCGCTTCCAGTGGCTTGAGCGGTGTCGACACCGTGTAGTTGGCGCCGGTCTGGGCGGGCGCGATGAAGTGTCCGGCCTCCTGCTTGCGGACACCGGCGATCATGTAGCGATCTTTTTCCCAGGCGTCGCCACCCAAGGCCTGGCCCGCGAAGAGGATCGCGTAGCGCAGGGGGAGGGCGCCGCCCTGTGCCAGCGCCTCGCCATGCGCATCCAGCATGCATTCCAAGGTCGGCAGGGCGACCACCGCGCCACCCATGCCGCGCAGGACCGCGCGACGGCTCATTGTGTTGCGTTTCATGGATTCACCTCGGGTACACGGCGCAGCGCAAATGAAGCGTCGGTTACGACTGCGCGCAGAAGAGACACAAAGCTGTCGCCGCTCGACTGCATCGTGGTTCGCAGCTTTTTGACCACGGGCTCTTCGCTGTCGGTGAGCGGACGGCCGAGCGCAAAGTTCATGAATTGCTTCACCATGCAGTCCTGCAGCTGCCCGGATGCCAGCAGGGTTTCCGCGAGCGCCTTCGGACCCGAGAAGGCGCCGAGGCCGACGATCTCACCCTGTCCCGGGATCTTGCACTGGGGCTTGCCATTGTCGGTTTCCCGGTAGCGCCCCGCGATGTCGTAGTTCTCAAGCCCAAAGCCGATCGGGTCCATCTGGCTGTGACACGATTTGCATCCAGACTGATCCATGTGCGCCTGGTATCGGGCTGTCTTGCATTCCGCGTCCGGATTGCCGGGCGGTTGATCGGCGTCGACGGTCGCCGGCGGTGGTTGAATCGGCTCGCACAAAAGCCGGGTGCGTACGAAGATCCCGCGCTGTGTGGGACTCGTGTCGGAGAACTTGCTGAATGCCGCCAGCACCGCGCCGTGCGAGAGCAAGCCGGCCCGGCCTGAGTTCCCGTAGTCGACCCAGCCGGCACCACCTGCCGGTGCGGGCAGGCCGTAGTGTTGTGCGCCCGCCGTGGTGAGGTAGGTGCGCTTCGAGGTGAAGATATCGAAGTAAGAGGAAGGTTCGTCGAAGATCACGGTCTCGAGCAGCTTGTTGGTTTCCGCCGCGAACCGCGCGGTCACGTCTGCGGGATGCGGGATGGTGCGGTATCCCAGCCACATGGCATGAAAGCGCGTGATCTGGGCCCTGCCACGGGGTTGTTTCATCATGCGCTCAAACGCAGCACCACGTCCGGCCTCGGTGATGAGCTCGTCCTGAGACGCGGATTGCAAGAGCTCGGCGTCCGGTGTGCTGCCCCAGAGGAGGTAAGAAAGGCGTGACGCGATCTCATAGCTGTCGAGGGCAAACACGCCGGCAGTCGCGGTCGCCCGGCCGATCTCCACCCGGTGGAGAAACTCGGGATCCTGAATGAACGCGCGCAACAGGAGGCCGATGCTGGTCCAAAAGTCTGTGTTTACCGAGGGTACCTTCTCCGACGCGAAGGCGAGCAGTTTCAGGTAGGGCGTCTGTTCCTCTTCGGAGAGGGGACGGCGCAGGAAGCGCAGGCCAAGCGCCTGCACGGCGGTCTTGAAACAGGTGGCGTCGGCCGGCCCGCTCGGCTGACAGGGCATGAACTTGTCCCGGATGGCAGCGCTCGACACCGCGCGATTCGCGACCTCGCGAGACAGCTCTCGCATCGCATCGGTGAAGGCCTGAGAGCCTTTCTGGACGGCGTAGTCGTTGTCGTACGGCTTGTATTCGTCTTCGTTGAGCAGGCGGGTCGCAGGACGACTGGTGTCGCCAAGCAGATCCTCAAGTGTCGTGTCGATCTCGGCCTGCGACAGGCGGCGGGCCAGCGAGTCGGAGACGATCTGATTGGCCTTCGGATCGGGCGGCGTGGGCCGATTCGTACCACCGGCGTTGCTGCCCTGCATACCCCCGGTGCCCGCTCCACCCGTCGTGCTTCCCGAGCAGGCGCCCAACCACCATACGAGACACGCAATTGGGATCGCCCTTCGATTCATCGACCCGCAGAACCACTGCATTCCTGCCTCCGTTCGCGGCCTATCTTATCAGGCCCTGTTTGCGGGCCGGCACAGAAACGCGGAAGCGGTGTCAGATCGGTCGCACCGTGGCTTACATGTGCGTTTGTCTAAAAGGACAGCGAAACCAGCGAGCCGTTGCGGCCGAACTGCAGGGACGACGCCTCGCTGCTAGCGCTGGACGTTGCGGCCGATGTATTGCCGTGGCGCACGAAGCCATCGATCACGCCCACCACGTAGGCTGTCGCGAAGATGCCGACGCTCCAGGCGTTGACGGTATCCATCGTCCTTGCCGTGTCGGTGGCATCGCCAAACGTGTGACCGTCCTGCTCTTTCGATTGCAGCCACAGCTTCGTGGCGACGGCGGTCGCGAAGCTCGCGCCCATGACGCCGGCTAACGCCCACCCTCGACCCCGATCGCCGTTGTTGAACTGGCCCATGGGAGGCAAAAGGTTCCAGATTGGATTTGGCAGGTTGGCCCGATGTTCCAGCGCGAGGCGAGCTTCGTTGTCGCGCTTCAACGTCCCGAAGAACGCGACCACCTCGGGTCTTGTGGTGGTGGGATCGAGGTAGGTGTCTGGGCGTAGGCGCAACAGCTCCGTAAACGCAACACGAGATCCCTCAATGCGTCCGGTGAGGTAAAGTCCAATGCCAAGGAAGCGCAGCGCATCGGCTCGCTCGGATGGCGTGCTCGATGGCACGCCGCCGTCGACGATGATGCGAGCGGACTCGACCACCACGTTCATGTCGCCATAGGCATATGCAGCGGCGGCCTGATCCAGGGCCGAGATCGCTGTCGTGGGACGTGGCCGCGGTGCGGGCTCAGGAATAGGCGGGGTGGGCGCTGACTCGGCCTCGGGTGCCGGTGCAGCGGGGGTGGGCGCCGACTCTGGCGGGGGCGGTGTTTGCAGCGCGAAGAAGAGGGCGCAAAGAAAAGTGGCGTTCATGGGGTTTGACTGCTGGCGGGATCTGGCAAGACGATGGCGTAGGCGCCCTGAGCGTTGGTTAGCGCCTCGCCCACTGGAAGTGCGTGTTCAATGTTGGGGGACAGGAAGTTGACGCAGTTGGTGCTCGCTCCAACACAAAAGATTTGTACGACGGTTCCGGGGCGAAGCTGTTGCTTTGAATCGTAGACGCGCCCTGAGAAGATGATCCCCGTGGGTAAGGACCAGGGCGAAAGCGTGACGGGCAAGGTTGCGATCGCACGATCGCCGAGATGGGCGCGCGGTGACTCGATTTCTTTGCCTAGCGCCGGGTATGCGAAGAAGCGATACGATTGATTGGGCGCAAGCGAAAGGACGTACTGTCCGTTGGCGTCTGCGACGGTCGTGACGGTGTTCTTCAACGGGTCAAGTCCCGGCAACGCAGCGTTGCTTTCCGACTCGATGGGCCGGGCGACCACGCGTATGCCGGCCGCGCGCGACGCGGGCAAGAGCGTTCCAGTGACTCTGATGCGGGTGCCGAGCGGGACGCTGCCGAGATCCACGTCGCCGCCTGACAGATCGACCGAGAGCTTCACCGGGGTCGCGCCGGTCGTGCCTCCACCCTCCGGAGGCAGAACGCGCGCCACGAGGGGGCCCTTCGGGAGTTCGGTGAAGCGTACCACGCCAAACGCGTCGCTCTCCAGCTGCCGCAGGACATTGCCCGCGACCGTCATCGGCGAACCCGAATTCACGGTCAGCGTCGCGACCGCGGGGATTGGACCTGCGGATGCGAGGTGTACCTGCGCGCCGCGCACCGGCGTCGCGCCGTCGGGCGTACGGACCGACAACGTCAACTCGGCCGTAGGCATCGTCAAATAATCCAGATCGACACGAACGCCGGGTGCATTTGCCGCGAACAACAATCCGCTCGCCTCGGATAGCGCGAGCTGGGGCAGTGTGGAGTCGGGGTCGGGCTCGACGCGCAGTCCGTGCCTTCCGCTGAGGGCCTCGATGGCATAGCTCCCACTTTTGTCGGAAATCCCGACGGTTGAAGGCACGCCGTTTTGTCGAAGCAACAACCGGGCATTCGTCACGGGCTGGCCATTGTGTCGGACGGTACCGCGCACCGACACACCGGGTGACATGGTGAACGCCTCGACGTTGATCGCCGCCAGCGTCAATCCCACGAAGTTCCTCGGTGGCAACCTGTCGGTGGGCACAACCAGAATATCGTGGGTGGTGAGCGCGTCCACCTGCCGCGTGAGTCCGCCCTGCAGCCCACTGTAGCCCTCGGTCACGAAGGTGGAGGCGCGGGGTGTGATACGGATGTAGCTCGGGGCGGCAAAGCCATTTTCATTGCGCGGATCAACCTTGATGCGTGCGCCGCCTTCCAGATGAAAGTCCCTGCCCGTGGGCTGCCCGCCGCCGATCTCCAGCAGCGTCTCGCGGGGCAGGCTCTGTGCCTCCGGCGGTGGGAGCACGCGCACGAAATAGGGGATACGCCGCTCCTGTGCAGACACGCTGCTCGCCGCGACGACGCCCTGACAAAGGGCGCTCGCCATCGCGCGGATCTGATAGACGCCCGCCACGTCGATGGGGATCGTGATGTTGGCCGGGTTGGTCGGCGATACCGTGAACGCGACCTCGACACCACTTCGGGAGACGGACCAGCGCCAGTCCAGGGTGGTCGGATCCTCGGTTCCGATGATTCGGCCTGCAAGCGAGAGCGTCTCACCCGGCGCGGCGAGGCGTGATGTGAGCGGTCTTCCATCGACGGGCTCGATGAAGAGCGCGCAGGAAGGCTCGAGCGCATCCACCTCAACTCCGCCGTCGCCGCTCGAAATCGAGCCACCGGTACCGCTCGCACCGCCGCTGCGAGAGCCTCCGGAATTAATGGCGCCCGCATCGGATGTGGCGCCCGAAGAACCACCGCTTCTTCCGCTCGCCCCTCCTGTCTTGCCGCCTCCAAAGCCTGTGCCGGCGTCCGCCACCAGTGAACCGGCATCATCATCCGCAGCACACGCATACAACATGGCTGCCGCCGCGAGGCCGAATATGGCATACGAGTTGCGCTTCACAGGCGATACTCCACGGCCCAGGTGTACCGTTGCAGGCAGGATGGTTCTCCACAGGTGGCGTCGCTGTCGCGGCAGTTCGCGTTTGCCATCCGCGACACACGGTCTTCGATATCAACCCTCACCTGAACCCGATCGCCGGTTTTGTAAGTCCCGGGCAAGGTGAAGCGCTCGGCGTTGTAGTCCGCCAGGCGAAGGAAGGGCTTGCCAGGTTGCTGAACCGACCAGGTGAAGCGAACCTCCGAACTTCGGTTGGTCGGACGTGGAAAGGGATCACCATCGTCCGCGACGTTCAGGACGGAAAAGGTCGCCGTTGCGTCGGCTGCGCGCAGGAGCAGCGGCAGATTCGGCTCAAGCTGCCCGAGGCAGGGTGGCGCGTCCAGTGCCACGGTGAGCTTCTTCTCGGACGTTTGCGCCAGGCCATACGTGTCCGTTGCGGTGACAGAGACGGTGTATTCCCCTGACAGCTCGGGGGTGAAGCAAACCTCTGGTTTCGTCGCAGCATCGGGGCACGGCATTGGAACCAGCGACAGCTTGTCGGGCCGGGTGAGGCTCCAGGTGAGCGTGACCGCGTCGCCGTCCGGATCGAGCATGGAGCCCTCGTCGGTGCCGTGCGCGACCACGCGAACCGGACTCCAAAGTGGGTGTGTCGATTGATTGCTCACCGGAACGGATGCCGGCCCCTGTATCCCCGTGGTCGCGGTATCAAGCACGATCGTCGGTGCACGGTTGACCGTCTCCACGGTGACAGCCGCCGCCGCTCGCGCGCCATGGCGATCGATGACCACAACCGCAACACAATAGCTGCCGTGGGCGCTCGCTGTCAGGGTGTGCGAGGGATTGTCAATCGAGCTCTCTGCCGCCACCACGCCGTCTCTCAGTTGTGTCACGAGCTCAGGGTCGCAGGGCCCGGTCGCCTCGTGCCAACCCAGTCGCAACGTGGTCAGATCCTCCTCCGGATCGCTCACGGTCGCCGTGAATTCTGCCGGTGCGTTTCGGGTGATGCGTTCCGGTTGCACGATGCTGATTTCCGGCGGGCTGTTGATTGGGTCGGAATAGAGAATGCAACCCGCGACCGGGGCGAAAAAAATAAGGCAGGCGAAACGCAAAAACAGCGAACGGCGCACAGTCTGAAACGTATCACTCATCTGAGGGATCGGGCAGGGGGATCTGAAACATGCCCTTTTTGTCGGTGCGTCCCTCGGCGATGCGCATGGCCCCGTTCACATTCGGTTTTCTGAAGTCGACGCAATCAGGCGATTCGGCCAGGCAATACACCTCGACGAGGGCGCCGGGCACGCCAATCGAGCGATTCGTCGCGACCCCCTCGAGCGACAGAGTGCGGGGGATGGGCCGCTCGGGAAGCTGGCGTGTGATGGTTCCGGAGGCGAGGGCGCCGATCGGCAGGGAGAGGCGACTGGGGTCGGTCATTCGGAGCCGCAGTCGGTAGTTCTTCTCGCGATCGAGCAGCAAGCTGTAACCACCGTCGGGCATGACCGACGCGGTCGCCGTCCGGTTGTCGCTGCGATCGTCCGGTACGGCCTCGACCAGCATGCCCGGCGCGATGATTCCGGTTAATTTTCCTGAAACGCGCACGCGCTCCTGCAACCGAATCGTCATGGGGCCCGGATCGACTGTCGAGAGATCCACCGAGGTGACGAGCGGCGAATCGGCACCGGGCGGTGGGTTGACGGTCAGCGTGTAGCGTGTTCGGGGAAGCGCATCGAACACCACCTTGCCGTTGCCATCGCTCTTGCCCGAGCGTTTGAGTTTACCAAGCAGTGATACGGATTCTCCACCCTCAAGCAAGGCCGTGCCTGCACGAGGCATGGGCGCTGCAAACTGCGCGATGACCTCCGCGTCCCGCTGTGGCAATCCAGTCTTGTCCGACACGATCACAACCTCGAGCTTGCCGCGCGGCAGGGTGGACCAGTCGATCGTCATCGCCTCAGGTGTGCCCCGGGGTGACGGCAGCAACATCCCCATCGATTCATCGACCGAAAGATCCGGCAACCCCGTACCGGTTGGCGCAATCAGCTGCAAGCCGAATCGTCGATTGCCGTCTCCCGCAGCAAAGACCCGCGCCTTGCCAGTGTTGTCGCTCGAACCGAGCGTCGACGGCAGCTCGCCCGCCCGAAACAAGATTCGCGCCCCCATCACCGCAAAGCCCCCCTCACGCAGCTGCGCGCGAATCTCGGTTCCCTGCGTAAGCTCGAAGTTCGTGTTGTCGGTCTGGTCGAAGGCGGGCTTCTCGTCGCCGCTCAACATCAGCCGGTCGAAGAGCCTCGGCGCCCAGCCGTTGTCGGGGATGACGACCAGAGTGTAGGTTTTCAGCGGCTGGACGCGGAACGTGGCCACACCCTGCGACGTGCTGCGGCCTTCTTGCAAGAAGCTCGAGCCCGATGCGGAGAGGCGAAGATACGACGGTATGGCCGTGGCGAGCTCGAGCGCATTCGGTGCACGCGGATCGACCGGGACTGCGAACCCCGAGGGTAGCTCGAATGACGCCTGCTCCATCAGGTCGGCGCGGATGCCCACGCCCCCTTCGTGAGGCAACACCGCGCCGGTCTCCGGTGGGATGATGCGGACCCAGTAGTAAGCCGTTCGCCGGTTCGAAAAGACCGCCGACACGGTCGTTGTGCCGCGGCACTCTCCCCGCGTCACCTTGATCTCGTAGCGGCCTTCGTTGTTCAACGGAAGTGTGACGATTGAGCGATCCTTCGGATCGGGTATGACCGGTATCAGGGTGCCCGCGTGAACCACTTCCCACGACCAGGACTCGCCCGGCAAGGGGCGCGACGACGATTCACACTGAATGTTCACCGTTTTATCGGGACCTGCGGGCAGGTTGGTGAGCGCCGGCGCGGACAGCGGGCGAAACAGGACCGTGCAAGCGTCCGGGGAGAGTGGCGGCCTGTCGTCGATCGATGGTTCCCCGTTGCCCCCGTTGCCGGGGAAATCGCCGGCGCCAGCGTTTCCGCCCTCGTTTCCGGCTCCGTTTCCGTTACTCGAATCGCCCCGGCCGCCCAGCCCACCCGAGCAGGCCGCGATTCCCAGCGCAACGGCTGCGAGAAGGCTCGTCGTGAATTTGCTGTTCATTCGCATCACAGATAACGAAGCCTCCAGCTCATGCGTTGCAGGCAGGTGGGTGAAAGTGCACAGGTGGCCGCCTCGTCGGTGCAGGTGGCGGACAGCTTGCGATCGATGCGATCGGAAATGTCGACGCGCAGCTCGATGTCGTCACCCGGGACGAAGGCGCCGGCGGGCATGGTCAAGAAACGTTCGCTGGCGCCGACGATTCGCTCCAGGGCGCCACTGCCGGCTCGGCGGAAGCGCCAGGTGATTGAGCCAAGCGAGGGTCTTGTGGCCCGCGCCGGCAACGGATCCCCATCGTCCGCCACCGCAAACGAGAGGGTGAGCGCCGTGTTTGGATCGCGAACCACGTCGAAGATCGCGGGTTGTGGTTCGACAATACAGGGCGGCATGTCCTCGTTGATGTTCAGCACCAGCGTATCCTCCGGCGCCTCGCCACCGTCCAGGTCGGTCGCGCCAAGCGTAACACGATATGTCCCGGCGCGCTCCGTGTGGAAACAAAGGCTCTTCGGGGTATTCGGGCAGGGGGTGACCGCGTGAGCCTGGCCGTCCGGCCCGCTCAGCGTCCACCTGTGTTGCGGTACCTCGCCCGAGTCCGGATCGGTCAGCCTGGGCTCGAGGACGAAGTCCGAAAACAGGGGATAGGTGGTCGTTTGTTTCTCGGGCACCTTCAAGGCGATCTGGGCCGTCGGTGTGGCGTTGATGACCTCGAACTGCCCGGTCGCGGTGGCGCTGGCGCCGTGTCCATCCACCACCTCAACTCGAAAACAGTGGGGGCCAACCTTGCTCGGCACATATTGGTTGTTCGTAAGGGCCCTGGCATCGGACGGAAAGGGCTCGCGACAGGCCCCCGGCACCACCCACCATGTCATGGAGAGCGGACCCTTCTGGTCGTCCGACACCGAGGCCTGGAGGATCACGGGTGACCTCCGGTTAAGCACGCTGCGCTGCGCCGGCATCGACGTGAGCTCGACAATGCGTGGCGCCTCGTTGACCGGGTCGGTGTAGAGAATGCAGCCCGTGCAAAGAACGGAAAGGCACAGGGCCGCAAGTCGCAGAGAGCCGGTCGGGCGCACGGTTTGAAAGCTATCACAGCCTGTTGTTTTGCAACCTTCAGGCCAGCCATTCAAACGCGTCCGGCACAACAATTTCGAAGCCTTGCGGTCGAGCGATCCCGGGCTTTTGTGACGGGCCTGATCGGAATGTCAGCCTTTGGTCGCCGTCAAGGCATCCGCGCAAAGGCGGGCTTGCCGTCCCGGTCTCGAATGATCTGACGCTCGAGCCGGGCGCCGGCCGCGACCTCGAGGGTTCCAACAAGCTGCCTCGGTCCGTCGCGGGTGAGGGCGCAGTACACGCGGTGACGGCCGGGCGCGACGCCGGTGTAGGTCGGGGTCAGCTGGCTCGTGGGCGCGTCGTCGAGCGCCGGAAAACAAAATCCGAAGGAGGAATAGAGGCGCACCGACGACAGGGCTGGCGCCGGTGCGGCCGCTGCGGCGGGCGGGGGGAGTTTCACCTCGGGCGGCGGTAGAGGTGCAGGTTCGGGTGTTGCAACGGGAGGTGCTGCAGGCGCTGCCGTCGCGACCGAGGGTGAAGGCCGCTCGCGGCGCGGGGCAGGTCGGCGGGCCGGTGGTGAGGTCACATCAGGGACCGGCGTCGGTGCGGTCTCGGGAACCGATGCGGCAGGGACGGGCGGCGTGGCCTTTGGGGTCGGTGTCGGGGGCGGCTCCGTGTGCGCGACGGTCGGGGCCGGCGTCGCGGGTGGAGGATTCGTATCACGAAACACGCTCAACAGCAGCGCGACGGCAGCCACACCCCCAAGCACGATGCCGCCAAGGCTGACAAACTTCCTCGTCGTTCGCTGCGTGCCAAGCCTCGCCACCAGCTGTTCCGCCTCGGGATGACCGGGCACGAGCGCGCTCACGCGTCCCAGCTCGCGGAGCGCCCGCGCGAGGTTGCGCTTGCCGATCAGCGCCCGCGCCTCTCGCAGTGCGGACTCGGCGATCGCGGGAATGAGCGTGTCCGCGAAGGCCACGGGCTCGGTGACGGTTCGACGAATCACCGAGGGCACGGGCATTTCGGTGAGACTGGCCACGCCTTCAACGGCGGCGCGAAGCTCGCGCGCAACCTGTGCTGCGCTTGTCGTGCGAATGGCCGGGTCCACGGTCAAACATCCGGCGATGATGCGATCGATGGCCGGGCCGATCCGTGGCTCGATCTGGCCCGCCCGGGTGTAGGTGCCCTTTGAAACGGCGACGATCACCGTGAGCGGATCGCGTCCGGGAAAGGGCAAATGGCCCGTGCAAAGTTGGTACAGCAACACGCCGAGGGCCCACACATCCGAAGCCGGACCCACGTCTTGACCCTTGGCCTGCTCGGGCGACATGTACGCCGGCGAGCCCACCATCGCGCCGGTTGCTGTCATCGTGGTCATGTCGCCCATGTGCGCGACGCCGAAGTCGGTCAGCACCACCCGGGCGCGCTCGGGTCGATCTTCAAGCAAGATGTTCGCGGGCTTGATGTCCCGGTGCACGATGCCCTTGTCGTGTGCGGCCTGCAGTGCATCGGCGACCTCGGCCACGAGGAGCCCCGCGATCTCCGGCAGCAATTTTCCACCTGCCGCTTGCAGTACGCCGAGGAGCGTCGGTCCCTGCACAAACGCCTCGACGAGGTAGTCCGGGTGATCACCCTCGGCGTCGACGAAATCAAAAACCTCGACGATGTTGGGATGGGCGAGCGCCGCGGCGGCGAGTGCCTCCCGGCGAAACCTCTCGGCCCCTTCGCGGTGCAGCGCCGCGGACGGCAGCAGCACCTTGATCGCGACTTCACGGCCGAGCTGCCTGTCGGTCGCGCGAAAGACCATCGCCATGCCGCCAGTTCCCACCAGCTCGCCGAGTTCGAATCGCCCCAGGCGATCACCACTGCGGGGAATTTGCGGAACGGCAGCCATCCTTCGCTACACTAAACCAAAGCGCGGCAAGCGTGTAATATCCGGGGCATGAGCGATACCGGTTCCAGCTTTGGTGGCGATCGACGGCGGCGGCTCGACAACGTCGGCGGGACGCCGGGTGGAGGTGGCGAATTTTTGCTGGGCTGTGCGATGGCCGCGGTCGGCGGATACCTGTTGCTTTCGAACACCGTGGTTCACACCTCGGGCTGGCGGTTGTGGGGCCTCGCCAACGGTTTTGGACTCAGCCTGTTGCCGATGTTGCTTGGTGTCGGCTTTCTGTTCATGAGCGCGCGCTCGAAGGTTGGATGGTTTCTGACCATCGGTGGCGCGCTGTTCATCTTCACCGGCATCCTGATGCAGATGGATATCTACTTTCAGCGCACGAGCCTCTTCAACACCCTTGTGATGCTGGTGTTGCTCGCGGGCGGCGTGGGGCTCATCTTCAAAAGTTTGCGCCCGCATCCCACGCAACGCGATCGCTCTGACGACTAGTGCTTGTTCTCGGGCTTCGCTGCGGCTGCGGGTGCAGGCCCTGCCTGTGACTGCATCGAGGTGGCCTGCGCAAGCTTTTCCTTGATGAGCGCCGAGGTTGGATCGTACGCGAGCGCGAGCTTGAAGTTCAGCGCGGCACCGCGGTAGTCGCGCTGTTCAAGCGCAGTCACACCCAGCCGGAAAAAACGACGCGCGTCGGGGTTTTGCACGGCCTCATCCTGCGCCTTCGGTCCCTTGCGATCCCGTTGCGTTGTGACGAGGCGCTTCTGCCCCTTGGCGAGCGCTTCATCGTATTCCTTGCGCTTCACCGGATCGGTGAGCACCCGGTACCCCTCCGTGATGCGCGCGTAAATCGTGTTGAGCTTGTCGCGTGCATCGGCGTCCGTCATTTGAACGTACCGGTCAGGATGTAGCTGTGCAGCGACCTTGTAGTACGCCTGACGAATGTCCGGGATGTTGGAGCTCGTGGTGACGTTCAGGAGATCGTAATAGCTCTTCGTATCGAGCGTGGGCGCGACGGCCCTCGCAAACGAGGCGAGCTGGTTGAGTATGTTGGAGGCGTTCAATTCGCGGTCCGAATTCTATTAGAGATTTTTTCGTATCCTAGCACACGCTCTGATCAGGCGGTGTCAGGCAGATTACCCATCTCGGCGGCGCGCCTTCCGGCGGCATCGGCCACGTCCTGAGCGCTCATCGAGCCGCGCACATTGACCTGGGCTTCCTGCGCCCGTCCGGTCTCCATGTCGCGCGCGCGCACCCGCAAAATGCCGTCCGTATCCACGCGGAAGGTCACCTCGATCGAAAGTTCGCCGCGCCGCGCGGGCCGGAGGCCCGTCAATTCCAGATCGCCCAGCGGATAGTTCTCGTCGAACTGACGCGACTCGCCCTGACAAACCTGAATGCGGACCGAGGTTTGATAGTCGGCGGAGGTGGAGAACATTCGGCTCTGTTCGACCGGCAGCGGCACATTGCGTTCGATGATTGTCTCGGCGAAGCCACCGGCGACGGCGATGCCGAGCGCGCGGGGTGTGACATCGAGCAGCACCGCGCGCGACGCCACGTCTCCCGTGCCGTAGGCGAGGTTGTCGGCCTGAATGGCGGCGCCCCAGCCCACGACCTCGTCGGGGTTGAGATCGGTGCGCGGTGGTATCCCGAAGAAGCGCTGTGCTGCGGTTCGCACGAGCGGAATGCGCGTCGAGCCGCCGACGAGGATGACCTCGTCGATTTGTGTCACGGTGAGCTGCGCCGCAGAGAGGACCGCCTGACAGGTATGCAGGGTGCGGCCCACCAGCTCGCTGGCGGCCTGATCAAACTGGTCACGCGAGACCTCGAAGCGCAGGTGCAGCGGCTGTCCGCCGCCACCCACGGCCATCTGCTTCAATTCACCGCGGGCGATCGGCTTGTCCGAGAGGTGTCGCTTGACCTGTTCGGCGGCGAGCAAGAGTCGCGCGCGGGAGGCCGAGTGTCCACGGGGATCTACCCCTGTCTGGTGCAGACACTGTTCGGCGAGGATCCCCATCAAAACATGGTCAAGATCGTCACCGCCGAGGAACATGTCGCCGCCGGTGGCGAGCACCTCGAAGACATCGTTCTCAACCTGAAGGATGGTCACGTCAAACGTACCACCGCCGAAGTCGAAGACGGCGATTCGGCGCGACATGTTGCGTCCAACACCGTAGGCGAGCGCCGCCGCGGTCGGCTCGTTCAGGATGCGCATCACCTCGAGGCCCGCGATGCGACCCGCGTCCATGGTGGCGCGGCGCTGCGCATCGTTGAAGTTGGCAGGCACGGTCAACACCGCGCCCGTCACGTCCTCACCAAGATAGAACTCGGCGCACTGCTTGATGTAGGACAGGAACTGTCCCGAGATTTCCGGAATCGTGTACTGCCGGTCGGGCCCGATGAACACTGCCTGCTCGTTCGTTCCCTCGACGAGCTTGTAGGGCATGCGCGCGATCGCGGCCTGCACCTCGGGTGAATGAAAGGGCATGCCAATGATGCGCTTGGCCGAATACACCGTGTACTCCGGGGCCACGATGCGTCGTGCTACGGCCTCGTGCGAGAACAGCTTCACGCCGTCCTGTCCGAACGACACCACCGAAGGGTGCAGGTGTCGCCCCTGTGCATCGGGGACAACGATGACCTGACCGTCCTTGACGGTTGCCACCACGGAATTTGTGGTGCCCAGATCAATCCCAATTACGGCCATTTATTCCCCTGATATCCAGCGGTTGGTCATTGTAACGCCAACAGGGCCCCTCAGTCCAAAGAGACAGCAATTCCGAGGATGATTGCGAGCGCCACGGCGGTTCCGGTGGCGGTCAAAAGGGGCCAGTGCTGCTCGGCCCAACCCCGGGGATCGTCTTGCAGCCCGATTTGTGGGCCGGTCCTGGGGCGGGCCTCGGCGGCCGCCACGGCCAGCTCGGTGTCCTTGCCGACCTTGAAGCCGTGCTGGGCCTCCATTTCCCGGCGCCGGGCGATTTCGTCGAGGCGGATGACCGCGGCCTCGAACCCGGCCGCGTCGCCGTGAGCCTGGGCCACGACCGTGTCGAGCCGCACGACCCCATCGACCTTGATGAGCCGCATTTCCACCTGTCCCGGCGGCTTCATCTCGACGACGAGCGCGAACGCGGCCGCCATCCGGCGGGCATGGGTGGCCGCGGTCTGATCGTCGATCCGATAGGGCTGCAGGGTGGGCACGTCGATGGCGAGGGTTGCCTGGGTGATGGGGACGAGCTCGGACCAGGGCTCGCGACCGGGGGCCGTGACCCGCACAAAGTGATCGCCGTAGGCCAGGTCCTTGACCTCGAGGGGCAGTCCGACTGCGGGTCGGCCATCCACCGAGACCATGGCATCCGATGGGCCTCGCACCGTCAGCGTGCCGCGCGGCTGCGCCTTCACGGTGGCGAGCGCCTCGCCGAAGTGGATGCGCGCGAGCGGCGCGTAGTCGCGGGTGTAGAGCTCGCGCGTCGGGGTCAGCGTGGCAGCCCGCAAATAACAGTCGGCAGCGGCGACGCTGGCGCGAGGGGGTCCATCGGCCGGCAAGTCATTCCAGTCCGCGCGATCGATCGCGATGCCGAGGTGCAGATACATATTCGACAGCGCCTCGGTATCGAGCCCGTACCCACCCGATCGCTCCGCCTCCTGCAATGCGAGCCGAAGTGCAGCCTCGGCCTCTGCGAACTTGAGTGCCCGATTGTCTGCGACCGCCTTCGCGACGCGCGCGGCGAGAGTGGACGGTGGTGTTGTGGGGAGATCCAGGGTCTCGACGACGCCCATGCGTCGGCGCGCGACGATCTGCCGCAAGGTGGAGCGCGCCTCCTCGTCATGAACCGCACCTTCGGCGCTGACATAGATCGGGTGGACCGTCGGCGGTGCCTCGATAGGCGCCGCGATTGCGGTGCTGACGCCGATTGCAGGGGTGGCGACGATCAAGAAGCGAAGGAGGCTTCGGCGCATCCGGGCATTCTTTGCGCGTTGCGGGGCTCCGGTCAATTCTTAGTCCGCACCCGCCGCCGTCCGGGGGTCGATTCCGCCCTCATCCCCTGCTATTTCCCTGAAACCGTGAAGCCGACGCTGCTGCTCTTTGATATCGACGGGACCCTCCTGCGCACGCGAGGCGCCGGAAGGCGAGCGATGGCGCGAACCTTCCAGACCCGATACGGACAGCCAGAGGCCTTGAAGTTCCGATTCGATGGCATGACCGACCGGGCGATCATGCGAGGCGCGATGGAGCGGCTTGTGGGAAGGGCCGAAACGAGCCTTGCAGGCGAAGCGCTTGAGGCCGAGGTGGACGCCCTGATCGCCATCTACGTCGAGGCCCTCGCCGACGAGGCGGCCCGCGCCACCGATTTCTTCGTTTGCCCGGGGGTGCCCGCGATCCTGGATCTGTGTGATACGAAACAGGACGTCTTCATGGGCCTTGGCACCGGGAACGTGATGCGCGGCGCAGAGATCAAGCTGGGTCGCGTGGATCTGTTCCGGCGGTTCGCTTTTGGTGGCTACGGCAGCGATCATTTGCTGCGCGAGTTTATTCTTCGTGCTGCGGTTGCCCGTGGTGCAGAGGCTGCCGGCCGTCCTGCCAGCGACTGTCGCATCGTGGTCATTGGGGACACGCCCCGGGATGTGGCCGCAGCCAACGCGATCGGCGCCGAGTGCATTTCGGTGGCGACCGGCGACTACACCCTCGACGAGCTGCGCGCGTGTGAGCCGACGCATCTGATCGAGACGCTGGAAGATCCCAGGACACCGACGATGTTGTTTGAGGGCTAGCCATGTCAGCACGATTGCTCTGGAAAGAACCGAAGACCGACCTCGGCGCGCTCATCACGACGCTTTCGCCCTGGGTGTACGACGCCTCCAATCCCTTTGCGGACTGGTACTTCGGGGATCCGGACGCGGCCTCCGATATCTTGACCGAGTGGATGGCGAGGCCCGACTCCGAGCTGTATCTGGGACGCGCGCTGCTGTTGTCTGATAACGCTGGCAAGCCCGAGGGCGCGATCATCTGGGTGAAGGGCGCGCAGCTGTCCGGATGCCGCGCGGCCGACTTCGCCGCGTTTCTGGGCGATCTGGGCGGTGGCCCTGAGGCCGATGCGATCGCACTCGAGGTGACCGCCGGTGCCCGGGCGTTGTTTCCGGCGGTGGAGCCGGGCGACGCCTACATCAGCCGTGTGGCGGTGGATCGCGCCCGACGCGGCCAGGGTGTGGGCAAGCGCCTTCTGCAGGCGACGCTCGATGCGTTGCGGGCCGAGGGGGTCTCGCGGGTGCGCCTCGACGTGAGCGATGACAACGCCGCCGCCATCCGTCTGTACGAGTCGGCCGGATTCGTAACACAATCCACGTCGCCTCACGACGAGTCGGGATTGTGTTATCGGGCGATGCTGTTGTCGCTTTGACCCAGCGAATCCAGGTCCGGTCAGCCTCGTTCTAGAAGTTGACCTCGACCGAGTTCTTGCCGTCGTGCCGGATGGTGAGGAGTCCACCGCCCGAGGCCATCGCCTCATAGTGGTAGCCCGAGCCGGTGGCGAGCGCTGCCCGCGAGGTGACCTCGTTGAGCACCACGTCGTTGTCCTGTCCCGCCGTGACACCTTTGGGTTTCTTCGTCACCCGCAGCGCCTCGGTCGATACCTTGTCATAGGTCCGGTAGGTGATCTTGTCCGGCGAATATCGACAGCGGGCCACCACCGAGGTCGAGCGCAGGAGGTGATTCTGTCCCGATGGCGCGAGCTCTGGCGTGGATGCCATGGCGCGCAGGTAGTGGCGTACGAAATCACCGTAGCCGTCGGTCATCCACACATCGTCGTGCATGTATCGGTTCTTTCCGTCCACATCCACCATGTAGGTTGCCCACGACAGCTGTCGGATCGCGCCATCCTTGCGGCTGGTATCGCCCGTCAGCTCGGCGTAGTGCAGCTCGGCCGCGCCCTGGCGTGAGCTGTGGCTGTTGCCCGGCACACGGTACGCCGTCTGCTCGTTGATCGCGGTGACGCCGTATTTTTTCCACTCGGGATTGCCTAGCTCGCGGTCGACCCAGTCGAGGATCCCACGCACCTGCGCCTTCCATTCCGGAAAGATCGCCTGGTGATCCATCATGTATTCGGCGAAGGTGACGGCGTTGATCTGGGTGTCCGACCAGCCGTTGATGTCCTCGAAGAACGGTCCCCACTTGTTGGTCTTGAGCGGGAACTTCTTGCACCAGTCGAGCAGCATCGCGTGTCCCTTTTCGTAGGCCGCGAGGCTCTTCTTGTTAAAGCGCGCCGCCTCGTGTCCCTGGTGGCCGTCGATGTTCTGCACACCGTTCTTGCCGAGATCGATCAGGGCCTCGAAGAGCCGCAAGGTGCCAACCCAGTTCGAGGTGTAGGACGATTTCTGCGCGGTGCCCTTCTTTGCACCCAGGATCGTGCCCACCTCTCCCGTGACCGCATTGACCTTGAAGGGCATCGGCGAGTTGTCGTTGTCGCCGGGCTTGATCTTTGCGGCCAGTGTGTCGGCAATCGCGATTGCGGCATCGAGGTAGTCTGTAAAGCCCGTGATCTTGAAGAGCGTGACGAGCTCGATTCCAAGCGAGCCCGCCTTGTCGGGCTGCGTGTAGTTCTTTCCGAGGATCATGTCCCCGTCGTAGATGCCAGAATAGACAAAGTTGTTGTACGGATAGGGAATGTTGGGCCACTTGTCGGTCGGGCGCGACAGGCCATGGGTCAGGTAGTAGTCGGCCATGAAGCGCATGTTCTCGACGATGGGTCCGTAACGGGTCACGTCCCCGGTGCTGCGAACGTCGGTGGACTGGTTGCCAAGATAGCCATTCAGTAGCTCCCAGGACGACATCGCCATCTGGATTTGATCGCCGCCGATGCCTCGGTGATCGTCCAGGCCGGGGCGCCAGACCTGGTGGTTCATGTGATACGGAAGGCCATTGCGATCGGCGGCCATCGTGTCCCAGAACTTCCAGACGAGGCGGATGCTGTGATCGTAGGCCTTGCCGAGATCGCTCGAAAACCACGGGACAATCTTGCCCGCCGCATCGACGCGGATGGGATGGTACTTCAGGCGCTCGCCCGCACCCGCGGTGGTGGCGGGTGGCGCGGCGAATGCGCTGGAGGTGCCCAAAACCAGCGTTGCGGCAAGCGTGAACCCGTGAAAAGAACGACAAACGGCGTGCTTCATGCCGTTCACGGTATCACGGGTGCATATGGACGATTTTGACGGCGATATGGAGGATCGCTCCGAAGCGACGCCGCTGTGATCGGGCGCTCAGCTTGCGGCGCGCGCGGCGACCACACCGCGCGCGATGGCCGCGATCTCGTCGTCCGTGAGGCCTTTTTTGTTGTCGCACTGGGCGATGAACTGCGTGTAGACCACGCCGAGCTGCTCGGCGGTCAGCTCGATGCCGAGGTGCTTGCAACGCACATCGAGGGCGTGGCGGCCGCTGTGCTTTCCAAGCACGAGGCGGCTTTCGGGGACGCCGACATCAAGCGGATCGATGATCTCGTAGGTGGTGCGTTCCTTGAGGAAGCCATCCTGATGGATGCCGGCCTCGTGCGCGAACGCGTTCTTACCCACGATCGCCTTGTTCGGCTGCGGATCGATGCCGATGATCTCGGACAGCAGCTTGCTCGACGGGAAGAGCAGCTTCGTGTTGATGCCCGTGTCATACGGAAGCTTGTCCTTGCGGACGCGCATCGCCATGACGACCTCCTCGAGCGAGCAGTTGCCAGCGCGCTCTCCGATGCCGTTGATGGTGCACTCGATCTGACGCGCACCGGCCTGAACGCCGGCGAGCGAGTTCGCGACCGCGAGCCCGAGGTCGTTGTGGCAGTGAACCGAGACGATGGCGCGCTTGCCGACGGCCTTGACCACGGCAGAGACGATCTCGCCGAAATCGCCGGGCAGGGTGTAGCCGACCGTGTCGGGGATGTTGATGATGCTCGCGCCCGCATCAACGGCCGCAGTTGCGATGCGAGCCAGGAACTCGGGTGAAGTCCGGGTGGCGTCTTCCGCCGAGAACTCGACCTCGTCGACAAACTTGCGCGCCTGCCGGATGCCTTCGACGGCGGCCTGCAGCGCCTCATCCTCTGTTTTTTTCAGTTTGTGTTGAAGATGGATGGGGCTGGTCGCGATAAACGTGTGAATTCGTGGCTTTTTGGCGTGGCGCAGTGCGCGAGCCGCGATCTCGATATCCTTCACGTGCGAGCGGGCCAGGGCCGCGACGGTGATGTTGGCGTGGGCCTGGCTGACCTTCTCGACCGCCTCGAAGTCACCCTCGGACGCCATTGGGAATCCCGCCTCCATCACGTCCACCCCAAGCTCGGCCAATTTGTCGGCCATTCGAAGCTTTTCGTCGACCGTCATGCTGCAGCCGCAGGACTGTTCGCCGTCTCGCAGGGTGGTATCGAAGATGTATACGCGATCCGATGGCATGTTGTTTTGTCTCCTTTGATGCCGAGGAACGCTCAGGCTAACTGCCCCCGTTGGATATTTCAAATTTATCTACGTGCATAAAATCATAAGCAACTATTATAAAATAACTGTTGTTTATGATTCGGAGTATCTAGATAAATAGACGATGGATCTCAACACGCTGCAAATCTTCAGGGCGGTCGCGGACGAGGGGAGCTTTTCCCGGGCTGCCGTCCGTCTCGGGCGCACGCAGCCGGCGGTGTCGCTCGCGGTGCAGCGTCTTGAGCAGGAGGTGGGTGAGCCTCTCGTGGATCGCTCGACACGGAAGCTGACCCTCACCGACGCGGGGGCGCTCGTGCGTGACTACGCGCGACAGTTCGACAACCTGACCGAGTCGATGGCGGTTTCACTGTCGGAGCTTCGCGATCACCACGCGGGCCAGCTGATCGTCGGCGCCAACGAATCGACCGCGCTATACCTCCTTGGACACATCGCCACCTACCGGCAGCGTTACCCTCGGGTTCGGATCCTGGTGCGACGCAGCCTCTCAAGCAATATTCCATCCGAGATCCTGGAAGGCGATCTGGAGCTTGGCGTGGTCAGCTACCAGCCCTCGGATGAGCGCCTGAAAAGCCGCGAAATCTACAGCGATCACCTGGCCTTCGTGGTGTCACCGCAGCACCGGCTCGCGCGGAAAAAGTCGGTGGTCATCGGCGATCTGGGCATGGAGACCTTCATCGCTCACAACGTCATTTCGCCTTACCGCGAACGTGTCGTCAGCGAGTTCCAGCGACGAAACGTACCACTGAATCGCGAGATCGAGATGCCGACCATCGAGACCATCAAGAAGCTGGTTCAGCAAAACCAGGGCGTCGCGTTCTTGCCCCACATGTGCGTGGCCCCCGAGATCGCGCAGGGGCTGCTCAATGAGGTGCCGGTCTCGGACCTGCACATCGAGCGGAAGATCTACCTGGTTTCGCCGGGACAAAGGCGCCTGAGCCACGCCGCCCGCGCCTTCCTTGGGTTGCTGTGAGGCGCCATTTGTAAAATCGAGCCGGCGCCATCAAGACGGAACGCCGATCTGTCGATCGCTCTTAGAACGTGGGCCCTCGGCCCGCTGAATCGCCATGGATCGATTTCGCTGGAGCATCGCGGCGTTGGCCCTGATTGGGCTGTCGTCCTCTATCCTCGGGTGCGGTCGCGTGGGTTACGAACTTGTCGATTGGGACCCTGACGCAGGCCTGTCTGGCGGATCCTCGGGAACAGCCGGCGCTCAGGGCGGTGCGGGCTTCGATGCGGCCGCAGGTGGCATGCCAGGGACTGGCGGTGTCGTTGATGGCGGCGCTGGGGGCACCGCGACGGGGGGCGCGTTGGATGGGGGCACTGCGACCGGCGGTATCGCGACCGGAGGAATGGGAACGGGCGGAGCAGGAACGGGCGGAACAGGAACGGGCGGAGCAGGAACGGGCGGAGCAGGCACGGGCAGAGCAGGAACGGGCGGAGTGGGAACAGGCGGAGCAGGAACGGGCGGAGCAGGAACGGGCGGAGTGGGAACAGGCGGAGCAGGAACGGGCGGAGTGGGAACAGGCGGAACGGGTGGTGGCGACGCGGCTCCCGCTCGGCCCACGGGACTCGCCGCAAACACAGACGTTCCGGGCACCGTCGAGCTGCGCTGGAACGCCAACAGCGAATCCGACATTTCGCACTACATTTTGTACCGTAGCACAATGTCCGGTTTTCTCATCAATCAGGGCGGCGTTGTAATCGTCGGCGCAAATATTCAGACAACCATGTTCGTTGACGGAAACCGTCCAGCCTGTACGACGTATTACTATCGACTTGTGGCGGTGGATCGCGCGGGCAACCCTTCGACGCCCACCGCAACGGTCAAGGCCACGACCCTCGGTGCCGAGCTGGTCGTGAACGGCTCTTTCGAGCAGGGAGGCAGCGGCTGGCCGACGGGCTGGGTGGATCCGATGACGCCGGGCGGGCGAACCACCACGGTTGCGTTTGCGGGAAACGCGTCGCTGCACGTGAAGGGGATTGCATTCGCGGGAACCACACGACCCTCGGCGGAGGTCACCCTGGTGCCGCAACGTCGATATCGATTGTCGGGGCGAGCGCGTGTGCCGGCCGATGTCGAGGGATTTGGGTTGCAGGGTGGCTACTACCACATGGTGAACAATTTCCCGGTGGCGCTCGCGTTTTCGAGCTTCCTTCGCACGGGGTCGCGGGACTGGTCGGCGTTCAGCCAGGATTTTACGGTGCCCACGGGCTACATGAGCGGCTTCGTTCAGCTCTATTTCGGTCTTGTCAAATCGGACGAGGAAGGCTTCTTTGACGCCATTTCGTTGCGTGAAATCTGCGGCGGTGGTGCAGGTTAGTACGCCATTGTTTGCCTCGGACGGGTGTTTGGGGGTCTGATGGGGACGCCAATATGAGTCGCTACCGTGTTCTGGGTCTTGTCGCGTTCCTGCTCCGTCCTGCGACCAGCGTGGCCGAGACCGATCCGCCCTCCCGGATACGCCGGATGGTGTCGGCCTTTGACGGTGCGCAACACATACGACCGCCGCTCGCGCGTTATCGTGACGGTTCGACGGGTGAGCTGTTGGTCGATGCCGACTGGTTCGCGCGCGCCGAGCGATACCGCCGTGAACACCCCACGCCCGTTGCGGCGGAAGGTGACGTGACCCGCGTGGGCGAGGTGATCGTGTTGCAGCCGACGTCCGAGATGGTGATGTCGACGGGGGGTCAATCGTTCGGGATCGGCTCGTTGCAGGCGATCACGTCGCGGGTCATCGAGTTCGCAGGTGACGACTTTCACACCATCACGCTTTGGACCACGTTTGAAGACGAGGGCAACGACGCGCTCGCGTATGCGCTGAACGTGCGCAACGAGGTTGAAGGACTTGGCGCCAAGCTGGAGGTGCGCGATCTGAGCAAGGGATTCGGATCGAAGGGCATGCTGCGCACGGTGGTGAACATGAAGGAGCTCGGCCTTCGCAGCACGGACGCACGCGAAAACTGGGAAGGCACGCTGCAAACCTGGGGTCAGGAAGTTGGGCACCGGTTCATGATGTTCATGCGCGCGCGCGTCGGCGGTCGCTCGAGCGATCTGCTTCTTGGCCGGGACTGCGCCCACTTTCATCGATTCGTCGATACGCAGGCATCCGTACAGGACGGTTTCTCCTGGACGGATAACGGCAACGGGACCTTCACGAGGGGCTCGGACAACGTGCGCTTTGGCAACCTCGATCTCTACGGCTTCGGTTTGATGCCAGCCGATGAGGTGCCGCCATTTTTCGCGATAGTCGATATCCCCGGCTATGAACCGCCGACATGTAGTACGTATGGATCGGTTCGGCCTCCGACGGCGCGAACGGTGCAGGGTCGCAGGCAGGACATCACGATCGATGACATCATCGCTGCCAACGGCGCCAGGTCACCGCAGAGCGATTCGGGTTACTGGCACGAGCTGCAGGTGGTCGTGCTGCGGCCGGGGGAAAGCCCGGGCAGCGGTACGGCCATGGGCCTGGCGCAGCGGGTGGATAGAGCGCGCCTGTGGTGGGAGGAGTGGGCGCGCGTCAACTCGCAACGGCGCCTGGTCGTTTGCACAAAGAGCACGGGCGACTGCGGCGATCCACGTTCGGATGTGGTCGCCATTGCCAGCAACGTCGGCAAGGTCGTGCCGGGTCAGGCCCCCGTCCGGTTTGATGTCAACATCGCCAATGGCGGTGGTCGCACCGCCTCTGGGATTACCAGCTGGATGTCCGTGGTCGTGGGTGACAGGGTGGTTTCATCGGGGCCGCCACGGCCAGCCGCGGCGGGCAGCGTGTCTCCCGGCCAGCAGCTCGTCGAGTCGTTTTCGCTCGATCTCGCCGGAGTCGCCTGTGGTACGGAAGCGGTCGTGACGGCGTGGAGCCAGAGTGACTTTCACTACTCACGGTTGCGTACCACGGCGCTGCTCGGGACCGAGCCGAGGCGCATCGACGACTTCGAGTCCGCGGACGACGCGGGCTGGCGTGCGAACGCGGATGGTACGGACACGTCGCTTGGTGCAAAGTGGGAGCGGGGAACGCCTCAGGCCTCGTTTCTTCTTTCGAGTCAGGTCCAGCCCGGCGCGGCCCACGGTGGGAAAAATGCCTGGGTGACGGGCCTGGCCCCCACCGAGGCGTCGAATCCCGGCTACGTCAGAGCGGGCATCACGACGCTGGACTCGCCGCCGATGGATGCGCGTGGGTTGTTGTCGCCGACGCTGCGCTACTGGTTGTCCTTCGCTGGCGTTCGCTCTTCGCCGTCGGCCATCGGCATCGAAACCTCGCCGGATTCTCGCCTGTACGTGGCGGTGCGTTCGCTCGTGCCCGGGGACGCGGGCCTCGTCGCCTCGGCCTGGCGTGACATCGACGTGGTGTCGGGCACGGCCACCAATGGCTGGGTGCAGCGCACTGCCCGTCTTCCTGCGGATATCGAGCTCGGCGGCCAGCTGCAGTTTCGCTTCACCGCAGCCGACCTCAACACCGGCGCGGGGGCCGTCGAGGCGGCCATCGACGATCTCGAGCTGACCACCGTGCTGCCAGCCTGTCTTGCGCCGCCTCCCGGGACACCGGGGATCGCGAAGCCCGGGGATGAAACCGGCTGTGGTTGCCGGCTGGCCGTGCAATCGTCGCACGGGGCGTTGCCTATCTGGATCGTGACGGCGCTGGCCGTCTTCGGGTTCGTCAGGGCGCGGCTTCGCCTTCGCCGGACTGAGTCAAAATCGCAATCCGCTCCGCACCAGCCCGACGTGCCATCGACATGATGTCGACCGTGGTGCCAAGCAACACGTTCTTGTCACCGCGGATGAGCAGCGTCTGAGAATCGACCTCGGCGAGCGCCTTTTTGAGTTCGGCCTCAAGGGTCTCGGGCGTCACCTTCTTGTTGAAGATAAACAGCTCGTTGCTCTTGGTGATGGTCAGAATCGGATCCGTACGGCGCTTGGAAACTTCACCCGCTGCCTTGGACTTGGGCAGCACAACCTTGACGCCCGAGCGGCTCGCCTTGTCGGTCTCGACCATGGCGGTCGACGTGACCATGAAGATGATGAGGAGAACGAGAAAGACGTCGGTCAAGGGGGTGATGTTGATCTCCGCAACGATGGCTTCGTTGTCACCACCCTCGTTGCCGCCATCGTCCATGTTGACGCCCATGCCCACGGGATACCTGCCTTCCTAGTTGGATCCGCTGCGTGCAGCCTGTTTCTTGCCGTCGCCACCCTTGCTCTCGCCTCCACCGGAATCACCGCTTCGGCCATCGCCGCCGGGCTGGCCCTGCTGGCCAACATCGGCAAGCGCCATCAGGAACTCCTCGGTGAACAACTTGAACTGGACGCCCATCGCGTTCACGCGTGCGACGAAATAGTTGTAGATGATGATGGCGTAGATCGCGACGAAGAGACCGCCTGCGGTCGCGACGAGCGCCGCGGCGATGCCGCTTGCGACGACCTTGAAGCCGCCAGTCCCGGCGGCGGCCATCGATTGAAAGGCCTTCAAGATGCCGACGACGGTTCCGAAGAGTCCGACGAAGGGGGCCGATGAGCCAACGGTTCCGAGCGCCCAGAGGTAGCGCTTGAAGGAGGCCACGACGGCGAGGCGTTGCGAGTTTGCGACCTCGACCACCTTGTGTGGACGCTTCGCATGGGTCTTGAGCGTCTTGTCGAAGATCTCGGCGATGGGCTCGCTTGACGTTTCACAGAGCGCGCGGGCCTTGGCGAGGTCTCCGGCTTCAAGCGCGCTGACGACGCGATCCTTGAACGCCTCGGACCGGGGCAGCATGTTCCACAGCGCATAGACACGTTCGCAGATGATGGTCAGGCCGGCGAGCGACCAGGCCAGAAGCAGCATCAGAATGACCCACTCGTCGCGGATCAGGTCTCGGAGGGTTTCCCAGGTCATGTCAGTCGGCGAATCATAGCCGCAAGCGTGTCGGTTGGCTAAGGGGGCCGTCCTGCGGCTACAATGACCCGCGAAACGCTCCGAATGTCTGCTTCCCCCGCCGATAGCGCTGTCTCCTCGCGCGCGCTCCAGCCACCCGGAAAGCTGGGGCGCCGTTTGCTGTATTGCGAGCTCAGGTCGACGCTGGTGGAGGCGCTTGGTTTTCTGGGCGTCGGACATGCGCTGTTTCGGGACCAGTCCGGGTTGACCCGTGCGCTGTCGACCGGGAGTGTGTTGCTGGTCACGCTGCTCGTGGCCACCGCCGTGCGCATGCTGGACGCCTCGCGACTGCTGATCGCGGCCGATCGCGACGCGGACCCGGGTGTCACTCGCGCACCGGAGGTCGACGAGCGAATCGAGGCCGTGTTCCTGCGGCTTCCGCTCGAAACAGCCGTGCTACGTTCGGTGGCGTGGTTCGTGTCCGGACTGGTGTCGGTCGTCATGCTCGCGGCCGAACACCGCCTGGACTTTTCGACCCTGGCTGGATTCGTCGCAGCGTTCCTTTGGCTGGGTGCGGGGGTCGCGGCCGCGCGCTCGTTGCTCTTCGAGAACCTGCTCGCGTCGGTAAGGGCGCGGGTGTTGCCGCGCACCGATGGCATGAAGCTGTTCCGTCGCCGATTCGTGGGTCGGAGCATTCGTATTGCAGGTCTTGTGACGGCAGGTGCTCTCCCGCTGTTTGCGCTCGGTTTTTCCGCCACAGGGACGGGCCGAGGCGTGGATCTCGCGCATATCGTGTTGATGGCGATGCCGGTGCTGGCCATCGCATCGCTCAGCTGGATCGGCAGCTTGCGTCGACGTTCGGCGACCATCGTGCGCTACCTCGCGGTCCTGATCGCAGCGCCGCGCAGCCGCGGTCTGCCGCGCGATGAGG
>Ga0169931_10003006_pt1 | contig 27088 bp, 16 predicted proteins | sample Kivu_15m_20L_FD_129675 | JGI IMG/M metagenome (GOLD analysis project Ga0169931, IMG submission 129675) | Freshwater microbial communities from Lake Kivu, Western Province, Rwanda to study Microbial Dark Matter (Phase II) - Kivu_15m_20L... | ecosystem: Environmental > Aquatic > Freshwater > Lake...
CGCCGGTCGTTGCAGGCAGCGCTGATCCGGCTCGCGGGCCGCTGCCCTTGGTGCCGGACGCGCTTCATCGACACGTGCTAGACACTTAACCTAGTATTACTAACAGCCCGTCCCAAAAGCCCGGCAACTGTAGGAGACGAGGTGACGAGTCTCATTTTCCCTCGAAGAACGGAGCCTCCTCACGTCGGCTGCTACTTAGGCAGGAGTTCTTGAACGGGCTGCTAATCGTCTTCCCACTCGCCCTTCCCCTCTTGGTTCCAAAGCGGGAGCACGAGCAGGAATCCAGATCCAGACACTGCTGGCAAACCTCAGTCGGATTCGGGTCTGGGGCTGCGCAGTCGGTATGCATTCGAGGTCGGCCAACCGGCAGCTAGGCAGCGAGACTGCCGCCCAAGTTCCTAATCACTCGCGTTCGGTCTCCTTGGCGGATTTGCCGGCACCGTCCCCATCGAGGCTCAGGATTTGCCGCTGCCACGGCAGCATGCGGGCCAGCTCGCCCTGATCCTTGCGGGCAATGGCGAAGAGTGTGGCTCGGGCAGCGACAATGGTGGGATCGATTTCCAGTTCCTTGGCCTTGGCATCGCGCCGTTCGCGCAGGACTTCGGCGTAATCCAGCTCCGCCCGGGTCATCCGGCGCATGCGGACGCGCACCTGCTGGGGACGCTGGTCCGCCGGCACGTCGAGGCCGGCCTTGATCGCGTCCAGCACTCCCGCCCGGCGCTTGGAAGTCAGATAGGGTGGCAGGCGGACGGCACGGACACCGGCGGCGCTGGCTTGGGCGGCCATTTCGCTGAGAGTCTCGTGCTTGAGGATGAAAAACGGCGGCCGTCCGGTGCGCAGCGCATCCCGCTCACGCCAGTGCCAAAGCTCGCGCAGGACCGCGAGGCCGGTGTCGTCGAGGGCGTCGTGCCCCTTGATGCGCCAGACGCCGTCCGGATCGGGACTGGCCGGGGTCGCCGCGTCCGCGATGAGCCGTTGGCAGATTTGTTGGTGCCACTCCAGCCGGCCGAGTTCGCGGAGGCGCTCGGTCAGCTTCTCCTGGAGCGGCCGGAGGTATCTCACGTCGTTCAGCGCATACTCGACCATGCGGGCCGTCAGCGGTCGTTTGCCCCAATCGGCTTTCTGCGCGCCCTTTTCAAGCGTCACGCCAAGCACCTTCTGGAGCACGTCATTGAGGCCGAACTTGGGTTCGCCCAGCAGTCGGGCGGCCCACATCGTGTCGAAAATCGATGTGGGCTGGAAATGATGGCCGGTGAACAGCAGGTGCAGGTCGTAGTCGGCGGCGTGGAAGATCAACTCGTGACGGTCAAATGCCTCCCACAGCGGCTCGAGATGCAGGTCGGCCAGGGGGTCCACCAGGACTTCCTCACCGGGAATCGAGATCTGGACCAGGCAAAGTTTTTCCGGATACGCGTGGAGGCTGTCCGCCTCCGTATCCACACCCGCCCAAGGCGCCGCATGAATGCGCTCTGCCAGACTTCTGAGTTCTTCCGCCGATTGAATCACTGCGTTCAGCATGGCCCAAACCGATACCCCGGCCAAGGGGACAAATCGGAGGCTCTCCGCCCGATGGGATTGCCACTTTCCGGCGCACCCGGGCAAACTCCAGCCCATGCCTCGCCTGATCCTCGCCGCACTGCTAGTCTTGGGGCTGGCCCCCTCGTTCCGGCTCACCGCCGCCGAGCGGCCCAACATCGTGCTGATCTTCTGCGATGATCTCGCCTACGCGGACATCGGCCCCTTTGGCGCGCAGGGCTATCGGACGCCCCACCTCGACCGGCTCGCCCGCCAGGGGACGAAATTCACCAGCTTCTATACCGCCCAACCGGTCTGTTCCGCCGCCCGGGCCTCGATTCTCACCGGCTGCTACGCCAACCGCATTGGCATCCACGGCGCGCTCGGCCCGTTCTCCAAAAACGGTCTCCATGCCGGCGAAACCACGTTGGCGGAGGTGCTGAAGGCGAGGGATTACGCCACCGCCATCGTCGGCAAATGGCATCTGGGCCGGGCACCCCAGTTTCTGCCCACCCGCCACGGATTCGACCGCTACTTCGGCCTGCCCTACTCGAATGACATGTGGCCCATGCACCCGGAAGCGCCCAAGGGAACCTACCCGCCCCTGCCCCTCATCCAGGACGAAGAGGTCATCCAGGAAATGCCCGACCAGCGTCAGCTCACCACCCAATACACCGCGCAGGCGGTGCGGTTCATCGAAGAAAACCGCAGCCGACCGTTTTTCCTCTACCTCGCGCATTCCATGCCGCATGTGCCGCTGTTCGTGAGCGACAAGTTTGCCGGAAAGACCCGCCGCGGTCTGTTTGGCGACGTTGTGTCGGAAATCGACTGGTCGGTCGGCCGCGTGCTGGACACGTTGCGCCGCCTCAAGCTGGAGGAAAATACTTGGGTCATCTTCACCTCGGACAACGGCCCGTGGCTGAGCTACGGCGACCACGCAGGCTCAGCCGGGCCGTTCCGCGAGGGCAAAGGCACTGTCTTCGAAGGCGGAGTCCGTGAACCCTGCCTGATGCGCTGGCCCGGGAAGATCCCGGCCGGCAAGGTGTCCGACACACCGCTGATGACCATCGACCTGCTGCCCACGGTTGCGGGCAGAGTCGGTGCGGCCTTGCCGGATTGGAAAATCGACGGCCGGGACGTCTGGCCGATCCTCGCGGGTCAACCGGGCGCGACAAATCCGCATCCGGCCTACTATTTCTACTACAACGTCGGCGAACTGCAGGCCCTGCGGAGCGGCGAGTGGAAGCTGATGCTGCCCCACACCTCCCGGACGGTGGGCAGCCAGCCCAAGGCGACCGGAGGAACACCGGTTCGATATTCCCCGCTGCCGGTCGGACTCGAACTTTTCAACCTCCGTAACGACCCCGGTGAAACCCGCAATGTCGCCGCCGAGCATCCGGAAGTCCTCACCCGCCTGCTCGCCCTCGCCGAAGACGCGCGCCAGGACCTGGGCGATTCGTTGACCCGACGGAAGGGGCCGGGCACACGGCCGGCGGGAATGATCCCGTAAGCCGGGAAGGGAAAGTTCGCCCTTGTTTGGCAAGTGGCGCCCCGGCAGCGTTTGCATAGTTCCCGACCATGAAACCCGACTCTCCGGTCCCTCGATTGCTGATTACCCGAGCAATCTTTTCCGTCATTCTGAGTCTGTGGTTTGAATGCAGTGTCCTCGGCGGACCGCCCGGAGACGACTTTGGGTCGCCCATCGAAGTGTCCGGCGAACGCTGGCTCCAGACGATCTCCGCCACCAATGCCACCGCCGAACCGGGGGAAAAGTCCCACTACTCGGTCGCCACCTACAATTCCTCGGGCAATTTGACGCAGGTGCCCGTTCCGCCGCGATCCATTTGGCTGAGCTGGAACGCCCCTCGTTCTGGCACCGCACAGGTGCTGCTCAGCCGGCAGGGGCCGTTGAATCAATCCTTGAAAGGGCTTCAGCTCAGGCCCCGTCTGGTGATTTACCTCAACCCCACCAACATTAGCTCGGCGACCCGCGTCAACGGCACGCGGTTTGGAGACAGCCCACAGCAGTTGACCCGTTTCTCGGTAACGGAAGGGGCCAATTATCGCTTCGTCTTCAGTTCGACGGAGGCTTGGGATGGTGACTATTGGGTCGCACTGACCATGAATGAAACCAACGCCCCGCCCAACGACAGCTTCGCCCAAGCACAACCACTCACCGCCGACCAACCGGCAGCGATGTTTTCCTTGGACCACGCAACGCTGGAGCAAAACGAACCAGGGTTTGGAGCATTTCAATACCTGTTCACTTGGTTCGGAAACTTCGGACGAATTGACGACATAGGAGGGTCGCCCCGAGGCGGCAGTTCAGTTTGGTTTCGTTGGGTAGCGCCCGCCGAAGGTGGCTACTCCGTCGTCACGAGTGCCCCGGGCGCAATTCCGCAACTGGCAGTCTGGAGGCACAAGGCGCTAGAAAGCCAATCCTTCACCAACCTAACCCTCGTCAAACGAATCGAAAACGGCGGAAATGACATTCAATATCACACTTACTATCCGTGCGACCAGTGCTCTCCCCAATACAGCTACTCGTCCACCCAATGGCGGTCCGAAACCGCAACTGCCAGCGTTTATGCCCGAGCAGGAGAGCAGTTTTGGCTGCAAGTGGACCGGGCCAGCAAAGCTCCCACTGGGGAAGCGCAAATCTTCCCCTCAATTGATCCGTATCCTTCCGGCGAAGGTTGGATAGGTTGGATGAATGCGCTGACCAACCACACGCTCGGCGTCATCTCCATCACAAAAACCGCGAACAATGACTCCTTTGCCGACGCTTTGCCCCTCGTCAGCGTGCAGCCGGCAAAGTTCTTCAATGCGGGCGCCACGTTCGAGCCGGGCGAGCCCGTTCCAGCCGGCATTCCGGACTCTTGGGGCAGCTTCTGGTGGACTTGGACAGCCCCGCGGACGGACTTGTTCCTAGTGGAGAACCTCGCCGCGGATGTGTATCGGGGCGACTCCTTGGACCGCCTTCAGCTCCTGAACTCGAACGCGGTCCGATCAAGTCAGTTCTTCGGCACCTTCACCGCTGTCGCCGGTGAAACCCTGCGCATTCGTTCCCTGGCGGCGCCCAGCGATAATCAGACCGTTGTCAATCCGGTGCCCAAGATCCTTGGCAGGGCAGGAAATGATGATTTTCGAAGCGCCAAGGAAGCCGCCGTGCAGGGTTCCTATGTCGAGCTGTCGCAATCAAGCGGGGCGCTGTCGCTTGAGCCGGCCGAACCGCTCGCCTCCGCCGGCGAAGTCACCGGTTCCGCTTGGTTCAAGTTGCCGGCTGGCAACTACCTCAAGCTGGTGGTGGATTCCAATGTTGTCCGAAGTCCGGGCGCGGCCAGCAGCCCCGGCCAGTTCTTGAGTTTCTATGAAGGAACTGATCTGGCGAACTTGGCGGAAGTTTTGCCTGAAGCCGTCACCCCTTCGGGAACGGTCTTCAAGCTCCCCGGAGACCGACCACACTTTGTTCGGCTTCAGCGGGACGCCGCGCACTGGCGGAGCCCGCTTTCCTCCTACCTAAGGGTGTTGTTGCTCAACGACCAGTTCGCCAACCGTGTGCCCGTCCAAGGCTACACCCTGAATCTCGGCAGTTATTACGACGGCCCGCTGCTGAGCGCAGAACCCGGTGAACCCCCTCACGCCGGTCAACCGGCCCTTCGCTCGCTCTGGTTCGAGTGGACGGCGTTTCCCTCCGGCCCCTTGCTGGGGGACTTCACAGGACCGGCCGGAAGCCGTCTGGCGATCTATCGGGGCAACGAACTGCGTTCGCTTCAGCCCGTGGCCGGAGCCGTCGTCACCGCAGCAAACCAAACTGTCCGGTTTCACCTTGCGGTCACCAACCAGGAAAAACTTCAACTTGCTGTCGAGTCGGACACCGGGCCCGGGACGTTGATCTTTCAACGAGCCTTGGCTCAAGACTCGCTTGATACGACGGAGGAGCTTCAGCGTTCGGCAACGGGCCTGTTCGCCACGCCGGCATCCACCGATGCGGAGGAGCGATTGTTGATGCCCAACTCACCTTACGGGGTGGTTTGGAACCGCTGGACCGCCCGAACCACGGGAACCTGTTCGGTGGAACTGATGATCAGCGGGGTCCGGCCCCGGGCTGACCTCCCTCTACCCGGTTTCGCCGTCTTCGGCGGACCCGACCGGAAGAACCTGAAGTCCGTGCCCGTGGAAGAGCTGAAACAATTCGTCGGCCGGAGACTCCTGCAATTCCAGGCCGAGGCCGGCCAGGTTTTCTACTTCGGCGTCGCCCCGCGCAGCGAATCGTTGCGCTATGACATTGGCCTGATGGGCTCCAATTCCACACAAGGTGGAATTAGTCTTCAGCATCACGTTGATCCGAAAGTGCCCATCGGGTTCAGCACCAACGGCCGCTTCTTGCATCGGCTGGAACGATCTTCAGACCTGACCAACTGGGAATCGGAGGAGTGGCTGGACATCTACGGCAACGCGACGGTGATACCTGCCGACCACCTCTATCCGGCCAGCAACACGTTTCTGAGGATTGTCGGCCCGCAATAGGCCGTTGTTCAGAGATCGGCTAGGGACAGATGCTCACTCGCCTCAGTCCACCAGTGCCGCCCGCACGAGTGGGTCCCACAGTGCGTCGCCCCTCCGGTTCATGTGCTGGCGTTCGTCAGACCACTGACGGGACTACGGTTCCGGCACGGCACGCCAATACCGGGCAGCCCCCGCGCCTGAACCGGCGGCATAAACACTTGTCCATCTATCGCTGCCGGGGCCTCGCAGATACTGGAAGGGAATCCAGTTCTTCAGATCGTTCGACCATTCCAACCTGACAAGCACCCCAGCGGGTGCCACGACCGGCAAATAGGCTTCGAAGGAGTCGTTGGCCCCTCCATTTGCCCAAGTCTTGATTGAACGCCCCTTCGCGATGATTCCCACCGTGAATTCATCGTCGCAAAGATCTGGAATCTGATCGCGGTCTTCATCAGCTGGAGCCCATAGTTCGGCTCGAAACTTTGCCCGCCATGTCGGTGCGCCTCCGGCACTGGTCACACCCACCTGGAAGTCGCCCGTCAATCGCTGGATGGACGGATCCCAGCGGAGGCTGGCAGGTGCGATGCCCACAACGGCGCCGGAGTCATCCGGATTGCCGGCGACGAGCAACGAGCCGGCGCCCGGCACCGTGAACGGAGTCGTCGCCGTCCACGGGGCGTTGCCGGGCGTCAGGCTTTCCGGTTGCAGTTCCCATGCGCCCACGCCCGTTTTCCGATTGTATCCGAGGACTCCCTTCCACACCTCCGCCGACCAACGTCCGGTGAACTCATCGCCTCCCAGCGTCACGGCATAGACACCCGCGACTTGGCCGACGCCGCGGACGAGACGAAGCACCCCCGCCGCATTGGTGGAGGTCGCCACGGATTCACCATACGCGCGCAGGGGCAGGCTGGCATCCAATGCCTCCCCCGAGGCCATCGCTGCGGCCAGATTCGGGGATTGAAACAGCACCCGGTTCGGCAACCCGCCATGGCGCACTCGGCACACCCACACGGAATTGTTTCCCGGCAGGGTCGCCAACTCCATGCCGCTCCAATTGCGCCCACCAGCATCGTCATCCAACTCGAACGGGGTGAACTCGCAGGTGCGCCCGGCAGCATTGGTGCCAGGCGACATGGTCACGCTCAAGGGAACCATGCGGACGCCGGCCTCGGGCGCTAAGACCACGTTGACCTGCCAATTGGTGGCCGCGCGGTCAAAGGTCTCATTGCCGTCTTGCCGGCCCTCAAGTTGGAATTGACCGGAGGCGCTTGGCCAAAGGTATCCATCCCGGATCTCGGCCAAATTGTTCAACGATTGCAGGGTGACCGGCAGTCCGGAGTTGCTCGTCGCGCGAATGCGCCGCGGCCGGACCAGCGAAATGGGGCCGGGCTCGATATTCAAACTCAGCACCTGCGACGCCAAGACTACCGAGAACGAGATGTCCTCGCGAACGGGTCGAACCCAATTGGTGCCCTTGGTTTCGGCACGGATCACCGCCGCTCCGAAACCGGTCGGGATCAACCTGCCCTCTTCAATCCGGACGGGGCCGCTGACCCAGGACCAACTCACGGGGAGGCCGGAAGCGGCATGGGTGGCCAGAGCCAAGGGCGACGCATTGGCGGCAATGGTTTGAGGCACAGCGAAATTCAGTTGATCCTCCACTTTGACACTGGCCCGAATCGACTCCAGCCCCCGGCCTTGGGTGGTCACCCAGATCGCACTGCCGGAAACATCCACATCCATGGGGAAGAGCAGGAAAGGCAACTCGACCGTTTTCGGGACGGGATTCTCGGGCTGGGACACATCGAATGCCATCAGACTCGAAGTGGAAACGAAATAGGCCACCTGTCCCACAACCCTTACCGACCGAATTGTCCCCTGTAACAATTGGCGGACGCGCCGGGGAACTGTCGGGTCTGACACGTCAAAGACATGCACACCGTGAAGGGGTGTTGCGACATACAGGTAGTTGCCGGCCCACTCCACATTCCAGAAGTTCGACGTCGGTCCCGCCGCAACCCGGGATAGTTCGCGCGGATGCTGAGGATCCGTAAAATCAGCCACCAGCATATCTGACCCATTGGCCACGGCCCCGATGTTGCCTGAAAACCGGATCGCTTCGGCGATGCCCCCGGTGTCAAACTGCGCCACTTTTCGCGGGGCAGTCGGGTCACCAATGTCCACCATGACCAAGCCCAACTGGCCCACCGTCACCATCGCGAACCGGTCACGGATGCGAACCGATTGGGCGAACCAAGGAAGTTCCAGTTCTGCGAGTTTCAGCGGATTTGCCGGATCCCGGATATCGATGGTGATCAGCCTGCGAAACCGGGTGACGACCACCGCGACATCTCCCGAAAAATCCACCTCTTCCGCCACGCTGCCCAGCAACACCTGCCCAACTTGCCGGGGACTTCCGGGATCACGGATATCGAAGATGAACAGGCGCCCCCCCTCGGTCGTAACGTAGGCAAAATCACCCCGGACCCGCAGCCGGTTCGCCGAACCCTCGACCCGCGCGGAAGCGACCGACTCCAATTTCATGGATATGCTCGCGTTGACGATGTTGGTCACGGCCAGCGCCGAAAACTCCGCGCTTCCGGCCTGTTCCGCCGTCCACACAACCGGGCCCAGATTGGTAATCCAGAGCGCGCCCTCACGGATTTCCGCCGGCCCCTGGAGCACCCGAAACGTGACGGGCAATCCGCTGCTGGCTTCAGCCCGGATGGGATGGGGAATGCCCGGTTCCAGCACGGATGCCGGATGTGAAGTCATCACTATCTGCTGGTTCGGCAGGATCTCGATCTTCGCGACGTTCGTGACCGGCCGATAGCGTTCCGAACCGGCCTGCGTGAGCCGAAGTCGGAGCGTTCCGGCGGCGGACAGGCGCAGCCCTCCAGCCTCCAGGGTTCCCGGGCCGCTCAGAATCTCTGCCGTGACCGGCAAGCCGCTGCTTGCCTCGACCGGAACCGGAACCACGTCCGGGCGGAACGGCAGCGTCGTCGACGAGGAAATGGTTTGGGCAAGGCGGCGGATCTGTCGGTCGATTCGGAGCGTCCGGATCCCCCGTTCGCCCAGCGCGAGAAAGACGTCGTTTTCCTTCACGGTCAGCCCGCGGACGACATTCGATGACCCGAAATTGAAGAAGGATATGGTCGAAGGTCCGCTGGAATTGGTCCTGATCTCGCTGATCGCAAACAGCCCTGCGCCTCCCATGAAAAGATGCGCGGAACCAATCTCTAGCGCAGTCAGCGTAACCAGGGTCTCCTGCCCCCCGAGCGGCGGGACCGGGACGCCCAGTGAATCGGCCCGACTGAACGGCATGAATTGATCGCGGGTCACCGGCATTGCTGCCACCCATCCACCCCCCATGACAACCTCCCCAAGCCATTGTGTTTGTCCGACCAAATCGGTCACCAGATTCGTCGGCGCGTTGGCATGGAAACGGAGGAGACCCACGCCGGTATCCCTTGCCACCACCCACTGTCCTTCCATCGCCAGGCTCGAGATGGAGCCCGGCGTGGTGAACCTCGCCAATCGCCGAGGGCGACGTGGATCGCTGACATCCACTGTCTCCATGCCCCCTGGGCCCGCAGCCAGCCAGGCCGCGGTTTCCCGGACGGCCACGGAAGCAATCGGCCCCGCTCCGCGGTAGTGGCCCAAGGCAACGGGCGCCGCCGGATTCGAAACATCGGCCACCTGCAATCCACCGGTGTCATCTGCCAAATAAGCCCGCCCACCCACCACGTGGAGCGCCACGGTATTCCCCGGAGTATCAAGTTCGCCCACCACGACCGGATTGGCCGGATCGGCGACATCCAGGATTTTGAGTCCTGCCAAACCATTGGCGAGGTAGGCCACCTTGCCTTCCACCTGAATCTTGCCCGCATGCTCGGCCGCCCCCGATCCGGCGACAAAGCTCAGGCCACCCTCCGACTCCTCAAAGATCAGCAAGCCGCCGGCACGATCCGCGACCAGCCAACGGTCGCCCCACGCGACCACGTCGCGGGCCGAGTCGCCGGTGTCATACGAGTCCACCTTCATCGGACTTCCCGGCGCCGAGACATTCCAGACTTCAACGCCGTCATTCCCCAAGGCTACCGACAGTCGCGTGCCGTTGATGGCAATGCGCGACACTTTTTTGGGTGCTACAATTCTCCCGACTTCCCGCGGGACCAAGGGGTCGGAGACATCGACGATGCGGACGCCCACCGGCCAGTCCGACACATAGGCCAAGTTGCCCTGCAGTTCCACCTGCTGGGAGAAGCCCTCCACCGGAAGTCCGTCCGAATCGCTCTCCGTGGGTTCAAACCGGCCGATGATCCTCGGATTGGCCAAGTCCGTGAGCGAATGGATCGAAAGCCCCCGATGGCGTTCGGCCACATACAGTCGGTCACCGGCCACCTGCAGATTTGCGACCGGTCCCGCCGTGGCGGCTCCGCCCAAGCGGCGCGGTGCTCGCGGGTCACTGACGTCGAAGATGGCAAAACCATCGCCTCCGTCCGCCACAAACAGGTGCTTGCCCACCACCCGAACCGCCGAGGCCGGTCCGGGCGTCTCCACCAGGGCAAGGCGTTCCGGCCCGGCAGCCGAACCCCGGTCAAAAATCTCCACCCCGGCCTTTCCTTCGGCGATGAAGGCCCGGGTTCCGTCGAAACTCATCGCGGCCGCGGCACCGAGGGTCGGAATTCTTCCCGCCGTCCGGGGGTGGCTTGGATCCGCCAAACTGACCAGCCTGACTCCGTTGGTGCCTTCCGACACGAACACCAGATCACCATCCACCGCAACCACCAATGCCGGATTCGAACTCCGGTTGGTCAGCATTCCCAGGTGTCGATAGCTGACGTCCACCGGGTTGTAGGTGCGGGAAAGCGGTTCGGCCGCCCACTCCGGGGTGTTGAGTTCCGCCATCACGGTCACCAATCCAAAATTGGTGATCACGAGCCGGCCTTCGGAGAACTCCGCCGGACCCGAAGCCACCCGCAACCGGGCCGGAATCCCCTCCGAACTCACGGCCGACTCCGCGTAGGGAGTGTTCAGCGGCCACACTCCCGGCTCAGGAGTCTGCCATTTCAGCCGGGTATTCGGGGAGACAATCACCCGGTTGGTGACCGCCGCAGCGAACCAGATCGCATCGCCGACCGACTCGGCGACAATATTGATGACCCCTGTGCCGGTGAACTGAACGCGGTCTCCAACCAGAACGCCCGGTCCGGACGCGACCCGGAAACGAACCGGCAATCCGCCGCTCGAGGTTGCGCGGAGCGGCACCGACTTTTCCGAATACCCTACCTGGGTGCGGTCGCGCGGATACACAAATTCCACCTTCCCGACCTGCCGCCCCATACCCGTCACCAGGGCACGAAAAGTTCTCAGCCCGTGTGAAGATCCCGAATCGCCCACGTAGACGATACCATCCCGAAGTCGTAAGGCAGCAACGCTCACTCCCAAGCCTGGAAACGCTTTCACACCCAATCGCACCGGATTCCGAAGATCAGTTGTGTCCCAACCTTCCCCGAATCTGCCTCCCCCAAAATTCCAACCGCGCTCAAACTGGATCAAAAGTCCACCGCCCTCGACTTGGCGGTTCGCAAAGCGGAGGCTCGCAGCTTGGGAGAAGATCATTTTCGGCGCATTCGGATCCGCCACATCCACTACGCGGACGGTTCCGGGCCAACTAAGCGTCAGGAACATGGGCTCCCGCCCCGGCGGTTCGAGCGGCAAAGTCGGGTCAAGTTGGGCCAAGCGCCGCGGATTTGGCGGATCGGCCAAAGAATAGGATTCGAGGACGATGCGGTTTTCGCGCATGGCCCGAACGAACAGTTGACCGTTCCCCAAACCCGCAAAAGCTCCTTCAACCTTGAAGAGGTGTTGGGGATTGCCAGGCAGCGAAATATCGAGCACCTCAGTGGACTTCCCGGACACGATGAGAAAGTCCCCCACGACCGTCAGTTCATAATCGTTTCGAAATCCATCAACGGTCGTCACCAACGACGGCCGAACCGGATCCGCCAGGCTCAACACCGCAAGCCCCCGAAAAACGTTAGCAGTCAGCAGGTAGGCGTATCCCTTCGAAACCACCAGTGAGCGACTAAAATAGTGGCCCGTTTTTCGCTCAGCCCAGCTTCCGGCAATTGCCGGTGCCGATGGATCGCGGATATCAATCACATCGACATCGCCGAATCCAGTCAGGACGTAGGCATAATCTCCCGCAATGTCCAACGCAGCAGCCCGGCCACGGATATAGGTTTGCCCGAGGGGCGCAAACTCGACGAGGTCCTGCGACCACGCCGGTGCCGCCCAAAACAACCGCAGGAAAAGGAGAACGAAAATCGGCGCCGAAGGACACCGGATGAAACGTCTGGCAGTCATGTTGGGGAACAACTGCAAACTGCGAAACAGGCCGTTCCATGACAAGAGCCATTTCCCAAGCCATGAATGCGCCGCACCGACGCGCTTGTATCGCTCACCTGCGGCGCCTCACTTCACCAACGCCGGCCGCACGAGCGGGACCCACAGTTCGTAGCCTTTTCGGTTCATGTGCAGGCGGTCGGCGACGAAGATGTCGGGCTTGGGCTGGCCATCGGGTCCGAGCATTGCGGCGGTCACGTCGATGAACTGCCGGCGCGGGTCCTGCGCCATGAACTCCGCGACGGCGGCATTGACGGCCCGCACGGCGTCACGCTGTTCCCACCGGGCCGGATTGAGCGCGATGGAGATGAAGGCGACCTTGGTCCGGGGCAGTTCGCGGTGGATTCGATTCACCACCGCCTTCAGGTCCGCCACCACGGTTTCGACCGGCTTCTTCGCCGCGAGATCATTGCCGCCGCAGTAGATGACCACCTGCCGGGGCTGATAGCGGAGGATCAGCCGTTCGAAATGCTCCCGCACGTCGCTCAGCTGCGACCCGCCAAAGCCCCGGTTCATCACCCGCAGGCCCGGATAATCCTGCGGCAGTTCCTTCCACAGGCGGATTGAGGAACTGCCTGTGAAGACAATGGGCCGGCGCGGTGGCGGGTTGGTTGCATCCTGCGCGTCGAACGCACCGATCTCCTTGGCCCAACGGTTCGCCGGTGACAGCGGCGGCAGGACGGTTGGGCGGACGGAAGCGCAGCCGGCACCGAGGATCAACAACGCCAGCAACCCGAATACGGCGGACAGTTTGAGGGGAAAGCGCACGCACCAGTCTGTGCGAAAACGGGCACCTCGCCAAGCCGCCAAGTCCGGGTCCCGACCGGCACGTTCCCAATTCGGGAACGCCGCCCGTGTGTCCGCTCGGGCCATGCGAACCCTTATGCCAGCAGCTTCGTCACCAACTCGCCATGCACGTCGGTCAGCCGGAAATCGCGGCCCTGGAAGCGGAAGGTGAGACGTTTGTGGTCGAGGCCTAGCAGGTGGAGGATCGTCGCGTGCAGGTCATGGACGTGGACACGGTCGGTGGCCGGGCCAAAGCCAAGTTCGTCCGTTTCCCCGAGGATATGGCCGGACTTCACACCGCCGCCGGCCAGCCACATCGTGAAGGCGTCGATGTGGTGGTTGCGCCCGGTTTTTTCGCGGCTCTCGCCCATCGGCGTGCGCCCGAATTCACCGCCCCAGATGACCAGGGTGTCGTCGAGCAGGCCGCGGGATTTCAAATCCTTCACCAGCGCCGCCTGGCCCTGGTCCACCTGGTGGCAGACCTTCTCGAAGTCGTTCTCCAAGTTCTCGCCCGGACCGCCGTGACTGTCCCAGTTGGTGTGGTAAAGTTGGACGAACCGCACCCCGCGTTCGATGAGCCGACGGGCGAGCAGACAATTCCGCGCGAAGGACGGCTTGTCCTTGTCCACACCGTAAAGCTTCAGCGTCGCGTCGCTTTCGCCGGCGAGATCCATCGCTTCGGGGGCGCTCGTCTGCATCCGGTAAGCCATCTCGTAGGCCGCGATCCGCGTGGCGATCTCCGGGTCGCCGGTCTCGACCAGACGCTGGAGATTCAGGTCCTTCACCGCTGCGATGGCCCGATGCTGGCGCTCCCCGCTGATGCCTTCGGGTGTTGTGAGGTTCAGGATGGGTTCGCCCTGCCCGCGCAATGGCACGCCCTGATACGACGTGGGCAGGAAGCCGCTGCCCCAGTTCACCGCGCCGCCGCGGGGGCCGCGCGGACCGCTCTGCAGCACCACGAAACCCGGCAGGTTGTCCGCCGCGCTGCCGATGCCGTAGGTGACCCACGCACCCATGCTCGGCCGGCCGAACTGCGCCGAGCCGGTGTTCATGAAGAGCTTGGCCGGCGCGTGGTTGAAGACGTTGGTCGCCACGGTGCGGACAAACGTCACGTCGTCAACGATGCCGGCGGTGTGCGGGAACAGTTCGCTCACCCACATGCCGGATTCCCCGTGCTGGCGGAAGGCGCGCTTCGAGCCGAGCAGCGTGGACTTGTTCTTGAACGAGCTGTCCATGAAGGCGAACCGCTTGCCCTCGAGATAAGAGTCGGGAATCGGCTGGCCGTTGAGCGCGTTCAGGCGCGGCTTGTGGTCGAACAGCTCCAACTGCGACGGCCCGCCCGCCATGAACAGGTAGATGACGTTCTTCGCCTTCGCCGGGAACTGTGTCGGCTTCGGCGCCAGCGGATGCGAACCCGGCGCGGCACCCAGCAAGTGCGAACGGTCCATGAGCGACGCCAGCGCGATGGAACCCAGCCCAAGCCCACACCGGCTGAAGAAATGCCGGCGGGTGAGCGCGGGCAGCAGATCTGGCGGCGAGATGTTCATTCCCGGGTAATCGTTTCGTCGAGGTTCAGCAGCACGCGGGCGAAGGTTTGCCAGGCCTTCACCGTTCCGCCGCCGCCGGCTTCTTCATCCAGCAGGCGTCGCAGACGCTCTTTCTCGGCGGACTGGGGCGTGCGGCCGGTGCAGAGCCGGAAGCCAAAATCGAGCCGTTGCGCTTCGGGGGCTTCGGTCTGAATCCGTTGCGCGAGCGCCTCGGCGAGTTCCACGAAGGCGGCGTCGTTCAGCAGCGTGAGGGCTTGGAGCGGCGTGTTGGAGCGAAGACGCCGGGTGCAGGCGCTGAAGGCGTCGGGCGCGTCAAACACCGCGAGCGCCGGATGCGGCGTGGCGCGCCAGAAGAACGAATACATGCCGCGGCGGAACCGGTCGCCGCCGGTGCTGGCCTTCCATTCGCGGTTCGACTGGCCGAGCGACATGACGCCGTCGGGTTGCGGCGGGAACACGCTGGGACCGCCGATGGCCGGATTCAGCTTCCCGCTCGCCGCGAGCGCGACGTCGCGCACGATCTCGGCGTCGAGCCGCAACCGGTTCTGCCGGGAGAGCAGTTTGTTGGTGGGATCCTTTTCCGCAAGGTCCGGCCGCGCTTTGGACGACTGCCGATAGGTCGCCGAGGTGACGATGAGGTGGTGAAGGGATTTCAGGGTCCAAGGTTTTGGGTCTGGGGTTTGAGCGGACGCAGTGCTGTCTTTCCCAGAACCCAGACCCGAGACGCCATCGCCCTGCATGAATTTTACCGCCAGCCAGTCGAGCAACTCCGGGTGCGTGGGCGGAATGCCCTGCGTGCCGAAGTCGTTCTCGGTCTCCACCAGGCCGCGCCCGAAATACTGCTGCCACACCCGGTTCACCGTGACGCGCGCCGTAAGCGGGTTCGCGGGGTCCACCAGCCAACGCGCAAGGTCGAGGCGGTTGGGCGGGCCGTTCCGGTGGCCGGCCGGCGAAAACGCGTGCAGCACAGCCGGAGTGCCCGGCACCACCTCCGCGCCGCGCCGCGTGAAATCGCCTTTGATGAAGACGAAGCACTCGCGCGGTTCCGCGCGCTCGGCGAGCACCATAGTCGTGGGAATCTTCGGTTCGTCGCGCCTGGCCTCACGCAGACGCTGCTCGATCTCGCGGTAATTGGCGTCGGTCCGATTGTAGCCTTCGAGCGCGAGCTTTGCCTGCGCCGGCTTGCGGTCGGCAGGCAGCAGGCCGAGCACGTTGCGGACCTCGAGCGGCAGCTTCTGGCGCGCTTCGGGCGTGAGCGCCGCTTCCCATTCCGCGAACTTTGGCTTCAGCGCCTCGGCTTGGGCGTCGAGTTCCGCCTGCAGCGGCTTTCCACGTAACCGCACGGCCTCACGCGCGGCGAACTGCTCCGGCGTGCCGGCTTCGAGGCTGGGTTCGTCCTGCTGGTTGAAGAAGGCGAAGAGCTGAAAGTATTCGCGCTGGCTGAGCGGATCGAACTTGTGGTCGTGGCACTGGGCGCAGCCTACCGTCAGACCGAGGAACGCCGTGCCCGTGGTGTTCACCCGGTCGATGACCGATTCGATCCGGAACTGTTCGGGATCGATGCCGCCTTCCTCGTTGATCTGCGTGTTACGGTGGAAGCCAGTGGCGATCCGCTGGCTCAGCGTCGCCTCCGGCAACAGATCCCCGGCAAGCTGTTCGACGACGAATTCGTTGAACGGCTGGTCCTCATTGAAGGCCTGGATGACCCAGTCACGCCACGGCCAGAGGGAGCGCGGGGCGTCGATGCTGTAGCCGTTCGAGTCGGCGTAACGCGCCACGTCGAGCCACCAGCGGCCCCAGCGTTCGCCGTAGTGGGGCGAGGCCAACAGTTCCGCCACCACGCGTTCGTAGGCGTCGGAGCGCGTATCTCCCAGAAACGCCTCCACCTGTGCCGGCGTGGGCGGCAGTCCGGTGAGATCCAAATGAACCCTTCGCAGCAGCGTCACCGGGTCTGCCTCCGCCGATGGAGCGATGCCCTCGCGGGCAAGGCGGGCACGGATGAAGGCGTCGATAGGATTCGCCGGTTCCGATTTGCGAGTCTCGATCGCCGGAAGCACGGGCCGCTTGGGCGCGAGGAAGGCCCAGTGAACCTTTCGTCCGGGAACTTCGTCCGCAGGCGCCTTTGCCCCGGCGTCAATCCACGCCCGGACCAGCACAATTTCGCCAGCCGCCAGCGGTGGCTTCTTGTAGGGCATCCGCGCGATTTCGGAGTGGCGGTCCTCCAATGCCTGGATCAACAGGCTGCCGGCGGCGTTCCCGGCGGAAATTGCGGCCCCATGGTCACCGCCCTGGCGCGCCGCCGCCGCCGTGTCGAGGCGAAGCCCAGCCTTGGCCTGTTCCGATCCGTGACACGTCACGCAGTGCTCGGTCAGCAGCGGCTTGATCTCAGCGAGATAGTCGGCGCCCAAGCCCGACCACGCCTCCAACGAGGCGAGCAACAGGATCAGGCGAAGGCGGGGAAACACGGACGGACATTAGGCGGCCCAGCGGCTCGGGCCAGCGTGAATCCACTGGCGCGTGCATCTCCATGCTTGCCGACGAGGCGGGCACCCGGACGCTGCCCGCATGCCTTGGCACTATTCATCCGGTGTGGCCGTGCTCGCCCTGTTCGTCTGCGGCTGTGCTTCCACGGGCACGCGCCCCGGGGGCGTGCAGGTGATGACGCAGCAGTCGCACCTTGGCTGGCACGACGCGGTGATACTGCGTAACGGCAAGGCGGAGGCTGTGGCGGTTCCGTCCGTTGGGCGGGTGATGCAGTTCCGGTTCGCCGGAGAGCGCACCGGGCCCTTCTGGGAGAATGAACGCCTCCTCGGCCAGCCGATGCCCGCCAAGCCGTGGGAGGCCGCACACGGAAGTTTTGGCGGTGACAAGACCTGGCCTGCACCGCAGGGCCTGTGGAACTGGCCGCCGCCGGACGTATTCGACGCAGCGCCACTTGCCTTCCGGGTGAACGCCGACCATTCCGTCACGCTGACTTCCCCGGTGAGCCCGCGCTTTGGCCTGCGCACCGAACGACGGTTGGTCCTCCACCCGCAAGAACCGGTGCTGCGGATCGAAACCACTTACGAAAAGGTCGCCGGTGAACCGTTGGAGGTCTCCGTGTGGATCATCACCCAGACGCGCGACGCGGAAGCCATCTACCTGCCGGTGCCCGCGAACTCGAAGTTTCCGCTCGGCACGACGGCAATCTGGGGCGTCCCCACCAACCAGCTCACTTCCCTGCCGGGGAATCTGCTGCGCCTCGACCGCGATCGCCAGGCCAGCCACAAGATCGGCAATGACGGATCCAGTCTTGTGTGGGTTGGCGAGCGGGAGGTTCTGCGGGTGGAGATTCCCCGGTCGCCCGGGGCGAACTACCCGGACGATGGCTGCTCCGCGGAAATCTACACGAATCCCGATCCCGTTCCCTACGTGGAACTGGAAACGCTGGGACCGCTGAAACGACTGCAAACCGGCGACCGGCTGAGCGCCACCAACGTGTATCGGCTGGCCCGTCGGAACGGCACCGCGCCGGAGGCGGCCGCAAAGGCGATCCTCGAGCTCCCGATGCCCCTTCAGTAGGTGCCCGCCACGGAGACCGTGAAGAACGGTGCGCCGTCTCCGTTCAGCAGCAGGTTTCCGCGGTCGAACTCGAAGCGACGGTCGAGCGCATAGCCGCCCTCGGCCGTGAGTCGGAACAGTCGGTAGAACTGCCAGCGGAGGCCGCCGCCCACGCGGAGTTCCCGGTAGGTCACCTGATCGTCGTTCAGAATCGGCAGGCCATTGGCCGTCCCGAAGTCTTCCGCCACGCGGATCGCCGTCGCCCGAAGTTCGCCGCCGGCGAACAACGTCAGCGACTCGGTGGCCGTGAACTCGATTTGCGGCCGCGGCACGAGCAGCGACAGCCGCCAGCCATCCGCGAAACGCCAGATGAGTCCGGGGCCGCCGACCACCGGAAATTCCCGGCGAAAATCGACGTTCACCGCGAACACCACCTGGAGATCGGGATTCACGTCATAGCCCAGCGCCACGGTGAACGGCACGTTGAAGTCGCCGCCGGAGATGTCCTCAAAGTCAGTGTAGAGCCCGGGCCGCAGGTCGGAGCGCAGCGACCAGCGTTCGCCCATCTGCCAAGTGCTGCCGAAGCGGAGCGCAAGTCCGTAGATGTCCTCCGGCACCGGCGCACCCGCGGGCGCGCCAAACCGGGCGTGATCCCATTGCAAGCCCACACTCCACGAATAGGCCTCGGAAGTCCGGATGTTGGCCGCGTAGCTGGCGCGCAGCCAGGAGGCATCGAAGTCGCCCAACACGGTGTTGCCCCGGTTCAGCGCCGACTCTGTCGAATGGCTGAATTCCATCGCGTAGCTGCTGCTCAGACCATCTGAGTTCTCCGGCCCTGTTTGCGGGGGACGCTGGGCATGAACCGAAACGCTGAAGCCGGCCAACAAGGCCAGCCCGACACAAGAACTGCTCTTCATGGGGGCGCAAAGTGTCCGTGAAGCGCTCCTACGCAAGCGGACTTCTGCGCGGAAAGGGAGGCGGCGGCAGAGCGGTCGCGAGCCCGGCATTCACCGTCTCGGGATTGGAGCTTCCGGCCCCGACTGCTAGCCTCGTCGCGTCATGTCGTCCGAAGCTGTGTCCGCCGTTGCCCGCGCCAAGTCGGTTCGTGACGCCATTCCCGCCGGCGGGCTGTTCGACGGCGCGACCTGGCGGATTTCGCCCCAGCCCTTTGCCCTCGGCCCGGCGTTGGCCCGCGAGTTGGAATCGCTCGGACGCGTGCTGCTGCAGTTCTACCGGGCGGTCAACCTGCTCTATCGCCGGAGCCACGAGGGGCGCGAGTCGCCCTGGATTGCGCAGCTCCTAGACCAGGGCAAACCGGCCGACCTGATCGCACTGCAACGCCATGGCGCCTTCAAGGGCGAGGTTCCCCGCGTGATCCGCCCTGATGTGCTGCTTACCGACGACGGCTTCATCCTCAGTGAACTCGATTCGGTTCCCGGCGGCATCGGGCTGACCCAATGGCTGAATCAGACCTACGCGGCCCTGCCGGCCGACGAAACCGGAGCCGCTCCAGCCCCGGTCATCGGCGGCGCCAACGGAATGCAGGACGGCTTCGCCAGCATCTTCGGCGCGGCGTCCAAGGTTCACCTGGTCGTCTCAGAAGAGGCGAAGAGTTACCGGCCGGAGATGGCTTGGCTCGCCGGACAGCTGGGCGGGGACCGTTTCCACGTTCGCAACTCCGGCTTCAACGACTTCGCGGACGGCGACGCGGTGTATCGCTTCTTCGAACTCTTCGATCTCGCGAATGTCGCAAATTCGTCCGCCATCTTCGGACTCGGCGCGGAAAAGCGGATCCGGGTCACCCCTCCGCCCAAGCCGATCTTTGAGGAGAAGCTCCTGTTCGCCCTGCTTTGGAACCGCAATCTGCGCGGCTTCTGGCGGCAGGAGTTGGGCGAAGGATTCTACCAACGCCTGCTCCAGCATGTGCCGCGCACCTGGGTGCTCGACCCGACGCCGCTGCCGCCGAATGCCGCCTATCCTGGCCTCGAGCTCACGGATTGGAATCAGCTCAAGAGCCTCAGCCAGCGGGAGCGCGAACTGATCCTGAAGGTGTCCGGCTACAGCGAGGAAGCATGGGGAGCGCGCGGGGTTTACCTCGGTAGCGACCTCAGCACTGCTGAATGGGGCGCCGCGGTGGACCGCGCCCTCGGGGCCTGGCCGCAGACGCCGTATGTGCTGCAGAGATTCCATAGGCCGCGTCTCGTCGAGACATCCTACTGCGACTTCGACACCGAAGGGATGGCCGCAATGCCGGGCCGGGTGCGGCTTTGCCCTTACTACTTCGTGAGCGGCGATGGCGACGCGGCCCGCCCAAATCTCGGCGGCGCGCTGGCGACGGTGGTTCCCGCCAACAAAAAGATCGTCCACGGCATGCGGGATGGGATTCTGCTGCCCTGTTCAGCATGAAGGGCATCCGCGCCGGCCTTGCAGCCGTCCGCCTTCCCGATAGCGTCGGAGCGCTTGAAGAAAACGGCTCGCCCCGAAATCCCGCGCAAGACGGTCTACCGTCTGTCCGTGTATCTGCGGTGCCTGCACCGGCTGCGCCAAAATGGGCTCAGCACCGTGCGCAGCGAGGCGTTGGCGAACGCCGCTGGCGTCAAGCCCACCCAACTGCGGAAAGACCTGACCTATTTCGGCCAGTTCGGCACCCGCGGGCTTGGATACGATGTCGAACAGCTTGCCGGCATGATCTCCGACTTGCTGGGCACCAACCGGCTGCAACCAGTCGTGCTGGTCGGCGTCGGCAATCTCGGCACGGCACTGCTCAGTTACCGGGGCTTTGAGCAGGAAGGGTTCGAGATCGTGGCGGCCTTCGATGCGGAGCCGGACCGTGAACGCGAAAAGCCGATACCGGTGCCGCTCTATCCGATGGACCGCATCGGCCGGGTGGTTCGGGACAAGGGTGTGCGGATGGCCATCATCGCCGTGCCCGCCACCGCAGCCCAGACTGTCGCCAATGCGCTGGTCGAAGCCGGCATCGGCGGCATCCTCAACTTTTCTCCGGCGATGATCACCGTGCCGGACACCGTCACGGTCAACAGCGTCAACCTCGCCATCGAGCTGGAGAATCTCAGCTACTTCATCCAGCAGTGACGGCTGGCGGCGCGATGGGCGTTGCCTTCCCGGTCCTTCCCGGACTGGCCGAGCGCCGGGGGCGGTAGTAGGTTGAGGCGTGAACCGCGAAGACTGGGAGATGTGGAGTTACGTGGTGACGGTGGTCGGCCTGCCGTTCGCCATCGCCGTCTTCGTGTGGGAGCAGCGCAAGGAACGGGCCGCGGAGGATGAGGAAGTTTACCAGCGGCTCTCGGACGAATACGCCGAGTTCCTCAAGCTCGTGCTGCAGAACTCGGACCTTCACCTCACCGCCGCCCGCCTCCATCCCCTGACCGAGGAGCAGCAGGAACGCAAGCTGGTGCTGCTCGACATCCTGGTGTCGCTCTTTGAACGCGCCTACCTGCTCGTCTATGAGGAAAGCATGAGCGGCCAACAGCAGCGCCTTTGGAAATCCTGGGAGGACTACATGCGCGAACGGTGCCGCCGGGAGGACTTCCGGACGCTGCTGCCCACCCTGCTGCGCGGCGAGGACCCGGATTTCGCCGCCTACATCAGACGTCTGGCAGACGAAGCGGTTTCACCCCGTCCTCAGTCGGCCGGCTGATCAGTCAAGCGCACCGGGCGCCAGAAGCCGTCGGATGGCCACCGTGTTGAGTGCCGCCTTCGGCACGAAGGAGCTTGCCTCACAATACTCCGGCAGCTTGGAGCCGTCCGCGCTGCGCTCGGAGCAATGGTCATTGTCCCCCGCCGGTCCCAATCCGTCGATGGTCGGCAGAGCGTCCCAAAGGTGATTTCCGTCGCTGAGCCCGCCCCGAGCCTCGCCCTCGATGGCCTGGCCCAATTCGGCACCCGCCGACTTGAAGATCGCCAGCAGCCGGTCCGTGCCCGCATTCACCGGCCACGGCCGGCTCTCGGTCAAAATCTCTGCGGCCACCGAACAGGCGTAACCGTCCACGGGGCTCTTCACCTCGCCCGGCCCGGCCAAGGCCAGCAACGCCGCCTTGCCCGCGTCGTAAACGGCCGGATCGAACGCGCGCATTTCGCCCTCCGCCACCGCTTCGTGGGGCACCCGATTCAGCCCCCCGCCGCCTCGGATCACGCCCGGGTTCACCGTCAGGGCCTGCTCGTAATGGGTGAGCGCTGCCACCCGTTCCAGGGTCTTGGCGAGCTGCACGATCGCATTGGCCCCATGGCCGTGTTTGACGCCCGCGTGGGACCCGCGGCCGCTGGCGGTCAGGCGCCAGGTGGCGCGGCCTTTCCGGACCCGCACCAGCCGTCGACCGCCGGCCAGCTTCCCCTCGGCCTCGAATACCAGCGCCGCCAGCGTGCGTGACGTGAAACGTGACCGGCACAGCTCCCCGAAGTCCGGCGAAAGCAGTTCCTCGGAGGAGTTCAGGAACAGCTCCCAGCGCGTGGCTGCAAACAAGTCCGGCTCGAACTCGCGCAGCGCGAGCAGCACGAGCCACATCATCACGGTGCCGCCCTTGATGTCGTGGGTGCCGGGGCCAAAGATCCGGTCACCTTCGGGGTGCCAATGGAAGTTGTTGCGAACCTCCTCTTCCGGCGGAAAGACTGTGTCGAGGTGGGACACCAGCGCGAGGGCTGGCGCATCGGCCGGACCGCGCGTGAGCACCAGATGTTCCCCGAAGTCCGGATTGGCGGAGGGAACGTATTCTGCAGTGAACCCGAGCGGCGCAAAGGCCCCGGCGGTCAATTGTCCCACGGCGTTCACCCCGGCGCGGTTCATCGTCCACGAATTGATCCCGACCATCCGGCGCAGCAGGTCGAGTGCGGCCGGCAACTGGCTTTCGAGAAACTCGGTGAGGCGGGCGTGCTCCATGGCGTCCAATTGGAATCAGGCGGCAACCGGTCGGCGGGCCGGGGCCAGTCAGCGCCAGGATACCTCGCTGATGTCGAGATGCCACTCACTGCCGTCGGTCACACGCAGGACATTGGCCTCCTGCTTGTAGCGCACCTTGTCGAGTTTCACCCCGGCAGGCAGGACGTTGATGATGACCTCGCCCGACGACGCGGAAACGATGCGCGTGCGCGGATCGGCCCGGCGCACGAACTGGAAGGTCAGCGGATCCACCGAATAAACGTGCCCGCTGACTCTCAGAATGCCGGCGTCGTAGGCCTCGACCGTGCCGACGAAGTGCCGGTGCGGGTCGTGTTCGAACAACCGCCGGTGGATGATGTGGACCTTCTCGCCGGGACTGAGGATGACCTGTTTCACGCGGGGGGAAGTCTGGCAATCCGCCCGCCGCGAAGGGAAGTCCGATTCAGCCAGCGGCCGGCACAATCACCTTGCGCAGCGTGTCTTCCGCCTGGAAGCGCTGCGGCGAGAATTCGACCGCCTGGCCGTCCGCCGTCGGGCAGTAGGCATGGACGATGCCGGGCTCGAGATACACGAGGTCGCCCGCCGCCAACTGCCATTTCACCCGCGCGCCGGATTCCAGCTCTTCCAAAACAAGCTCCACGCGGCCGGCGATCAGGTAGAAGAACTCCCGCTTTCCCCGGTGGTAGTGATTGCCTCGCACCGAACCCGCCTTGAGCTCCAGCCATGCCAGATACCGGATGCCCTCGTCGGCGTCGTAGAGCTGCGCCAAGTCACCCTGCGGCAGGATGAGCCGCTTGAGCCGGGGCAGATCCACGGCTCCGGGTTCAACGACGGGCAGGGAAGTCCGGGTGGCCCGACCACCGAACGCGGAGTCATGTGACGTGGCGTCATCGTAGCGGATTGATGACGGCAAAGCGATTCGCCGGTTGAAACCGGTTCGTCGCCCCGGTCAGGCTCGGCCGCAGGTCCCGATGAACCGCCACCTCAGTTTCGTCACAAGCTCCCTCGTGGTTGGCCTCCTGGCCGCCGGCTGCGCCCACCAGCGCGCCAGTCGTGAATTGGGGCAGTTTCGCGGGCAAGTCGTAGCCAACCCGATCGCGGATCCGGTGTTCGCCGGCGCCCGCTCCAGCGTGGTGGCGGTCGAATCCTTCGACGCCCGGGGAAAGCTGACCGGCTTCGGCACCGGCTTCTATTTCGGCACCGACCGCATCGGGACCTGTCTGCACGTCATCGACTCCGGCCATTCGCTCCAAGTCGTGTTGGCCGACGGCCAGCGATATCCCGTGGCCGGCATTTTTGGCACTGACCCGTTGACCGACTTGGCCGTTTTATGGGTCACCAACCCGCCGCCCGAAAACCGCTTCCTGCCCGTGCGCAATGATCCGCCCGAGGTCGGGGAAACGGTGCAGACTATCGCGGCCCCGCGCCAGCTGCCGATCACGGTCACCCGTGGTCAGGTGCTGCGTCAGTTCGAACTGGGCACCGAAATGCTCAACGAAGGCGTGGAACTGTCGGTGCCCGCCATGCCAGGATTCAGCGGCGGACCGGCGCTGGATGCCGAGGGCCGCGTCGTGGGCGTCATGTCGGCGGTTTTCCGGACGGCCTCCGGAAAATCGAGCATGGCGGTGCCCACCGGAGGGCTCGGCGAACTGGCCGGCCCGATGACACCGCCCCTGCCCTGGGACCAATGGATCGCGGCCTATCCGCCGATGAAACCCGACGTGGCCGCCCTGCTCCACGCAGGCGAACAGGCCGGACTCAACCGCCCCGAGCTCGCGATCGATTTTTTCGACCGCGCCCTCACCCAGGACCCGAACTGCACCAAAGCGTGGATGCGGAAAGGGTATTGCCTCTTCCAAATGGGCCGGCCTGCCGATGCGGCCGGCGCCTTTTCGCGCGCCCTAGCCCTGGAACCCGGACTCATTTCGCCGCGGATGTTCCTGTCCCTGAGCCTCGGGGTGAACGGTCAGCCCGCCGAAGCCGAACGGGAACTGGCCCCGCTGCTCGCTACCCGGCCGCACCTGTCCATGGTCCAGACGTGGCACGGCGTGTGCCGAATGGCCCAAAGCGATCCGGTTGGCGCAATGGTGCCGCTCCGGGAAGCAGTGCGTCTCTCCCCGGATTCCGCCTTTGCCCACCTCGCGCTCGGATCCCTCTGGGATTCCTTCGGCGAAACGGCCGCCGCCGAACGCGAATACCGGGCAGCGATCCGCCTGCAAGCCTCCAAATCGCGCGCCCGGGTTGCGCTGGCCACCCTGCTGCTGGAGGCCGGGCGAGCCGACGAAGCCGAGGCACTCCTCGCCGGGAGGCAGGACCTCGAATCCATCCCGAGGATCCACGCACTGCAACTGCTGCTGGCGGTGAAACGCGGGGATACCCGGAGTGCAAGCCGATCGCTGAAGGGCTACGTCGCCGCCGAACGCAAATCTCCACACCCCGCTTCCATCTGGCCGCCCCTGGATTCGCTGCTCCGGCAACTCGACGAAAAGCACAGCTCAGCCGTGCGCATGGTGGAACACGTGGGCCTGATCATGCTGCTGTCCGGACGCAATGACCTTGCCCGGGCCGCCTTTGCCCAACTGGTCCAATTCACTCCCGAAACCGGCGAAAACTGGTTTCTGCTGGCCCGCGCCGCCTACCTGACCGGGCGGATTTCCGAGGCTGAGTCCGCCGCCCGCCGGGCACTTGAACTGAAACCGGCCCACGCTGGCGCCGCGTTGGTGCTGGGACAGGTCCTCGCCAGTCGCGGCGAATGGGGCGCTGCCCGCGATTGGCTCAACCGGGCCGCCGGGCTAAAGGCGAACAACTTCGAGGCACTGCTCGCCCTAGCCGCCGTGGAAGCGCATGCCGGCAATCCCGGCAAGGCCGCCGGATTCATCGTCGAAGCCCGGCGGCTCAAGGCCGATCTGCCGGACCGGCTGGTCGAGAATCCTGCCTCGTATCTCCCCGACCGCGCCGCCATTCACGCGGCTGCCCAGGCCAACTGATGCCGCGCCAGATGACGACGGCCGAAAAGTGCCGCCGGTCGGACTGAAACAGCTATTCGCGCAACTCGACGAGCCGGTTGGAATTCATCCCCGCGTCTCGACCAAGGGACGCTGGGCTGGTTACGGTGCGCCGGTGGCGTCGAAGCGTGACCTCATGGTTCCGCGGGAGTGTTCGGAACGGTCGGCGATGGCGGCGTGGGCTTGAGCACCAAGGTCCCGACGTCGATCGCCGGTCCCGCACCGCCCTCGTTGCCCGGGACCAGCAGCGGCCGGGAGAGCTGTCCCAGTTGTTCGCGTTCCCAGCTTCGCCCTTCGGGCTTCGGCCAGTCCGCGGAAACCATAAGTGTGTAGCTGCCTGGCTCAACGCCATCCAGGTCGAAGGATCCGTCGCGCTCGGGCACGGCATTGTAACTCCGATGGCGCTGGCTGGCTTCCATGAAGGCTTCGGACTGATGCCACGCCATGATTGTTGCCTGGTCCTTCAACCCTTCCGGAGGCTGCGGATACGGCGTGCTCAGCGTGACCATGATCTGTGCGCCTGGTTTGTCGGCAATCAGCTGCCCGACCTCTACCCGCCCCGTGACGGAGGCGCCGCGAAGCCCCAGTTCGACCACAGTGGTTTCGCCGGACAACACCTCGACCGGCGTCGGATTCGCGTGCAGCCACGAATTCGGCGAAGTCTGGACCAATTGCACGAGGGCGCACCGGGCGGGCGGAACCTGTTCGATCACGAACTTGCCCTGCTCATCGGAGGTGGCCTGATAGGAGCTGAAGTCGGGGTGAAAACTGTCGAACAAGCCGGGCCGTTGGAGCGCGAGCAGCACCTTCCGGCCCGCGATGGGTTTGCCCTTCGAGTAAATGGTGCCTTCGATCCGGCCCCACGGGCGCAGGACCAC
>Ga0169931_10003007_pt1 | contig 27068 bp, 17 predicted proteins | sample Kivu_15m_20L_FD_129675 | JGI IMG/M metagenome (GOLD analysis project Ga0169931, IMG submission 129675) | Freshwater microbial communities from Lake Kivu, Western Province, Rwanda to study Microbial Dark Matter (Phase II) - Kivu_15m_20L... | ecosystem: Environmental > Aquatic > Freshwater > Lake...
AGACAACCCTTACACAACCATACAACCGAGCTAAACTCTGTTGCTGTTGGTCTGTGGGGTAAAATCTGTACTGATATCTAGCTTTCATGCTTTGTGCTAACATTATGCTAAAATAGATTTTACACTGTTTAAGCAAAAATGACAAGTGGTTTAAGACATGAAAGACATAGTATCTCAGTCCTGTAGCCAAATTCTCTAAAAATGCTATCACTGACAAATATTCCGCATTTTACCTGGATATTGAGAAAGCACCATGCCCTACCATCAATTTTGAGATAACTTTTCAAGTGGTGGTTCTTCCACCTCCGCTAAGGTTTCCACAGACAACCGCGTTGATTGACTACCACCAGATAAACGCTTTAACAGGTTAGGTCGGGGATCATGTAACAAGTAAATAATGCGATCGCCCACTAACCATTCTTGAGTGGCTGGCATCACCTGTAAACGGTTATCGCGTTCTACCAACAATGGAATCAATTCCCCGGTTTTAATTTTTTCTTGGATGCGTTCTTGTTGTTTGATAAATTCGTCATGATTGAGTGTAGTTGTTCCCAGCTTGACCCTGCCATCATTGAGGTACTCATTCCAGGTTTTAATCACCAACTCTGAGGCAAAAGCCTGGTGAACCTTGTGAGTAGGACTGGAACTAGCCTGGGATTTCCGGGGAAAAACTGCCAAAACACGCGGTGGACTGAACTCTTCAGCCGCCCGTTGAGCCAAGACAAAATTCACTTCACCATTATTAGTCATAGCTAAAAAAGTTCCCATAGAACCCAGTCCAGCTTCTTCTAAAACCGAAACATCCAGCGCACTGCTAGAAATCACAGGCACATTTTGATCTGCCGCTCTAGCACAACTTTCGGGATCTGTATCAATCATGACGACTTTTTCTCCCCGTTCTTGGAAGAAACGGGCAACCAACAAACTCAAGGGATTACAACCCACAATCACCGCTCCGGTTGCATCTTTAGAGGTAATGCCTAACCATTGGGCAATTTTTCCAGCTGTTAACCCTTGACAAACCACCGTCATGATAATGGTCAAGAATACTAAAGCTTTAATGGCATCACCACCATTAATACCGCGCTGTGTCAAAGAAATAGCAAACAAAGAAGCTACAGAAGCAGAGACAATTCCCCTGGGAGCTACCCAGCTTAAAAAAAGCTTTTGTCGCCAATTTAAATCACTATTCCAGGTACAGCAAAGAATATTAATAGGGCGAACAATAAACATCAGGACTAAAACAGTCAACAAACTGCCCCAACCCAAGGCAAACACACTAGCAATGGAAAGGTCAGCAGCCAGGAGAATGAATAACACTGACACGCTGAGAATTGTCAGCTGACCTTTAAAGTTTCGCAACAACCGCTCTTCTGGTACTGAAGAGTTAGCAAATACCGCACCAGCAATAACGGTGGTCATGACTCCTGATTCACTGCGAATCGTCTGGGCTAGAGTAAACAGACCCCAAAGAATCGCCAGTACCACCAGATTTTTTAGTTCTGAGGACAGAAAATTGGCACGTTTAAAAATTAAGCTCATCAAGTAGCCACCTGCGGCACCAACAGCCCCACCAACTCCCAAACGCATTAATAAACCGATGATGGCATTGATGGGATCAGCGTCACCATTCATAATCGTGTCCAGGACTACGAAGGCTAGAATAGCTCCTACTGGGTCAATTAAAACTCCTTCTCCCTCTAGAATCGTTGCCACTTGACGATCTACATTGATTTGTTTTAGCAAGGGTCCGATGACAGTGGGACCTGTCACCACGATAATCGAGCCGTACAGAAAAGCTATGTTCCAGGGAAATTCCCCGAGCCAGTGGGCAGCCATACCACCACCAACTAATGTAATTAGTGTTCCCAGGGTGACTAGTAATTGTAGGCTGACTGAAACTCTACCCAATTCTTGTACATCCAGGTTGAGTCCTCCTTCAAATAAGATTATTGCCGTTGCCAGTGCAATAATCACCTCTAGCCCTGTACCCAGTACATGAGGATGTAACCAGCCCAGTCCATCGGAACCAAGCAGAATGCCTAGAAGCAACAACAAGACAATACTGGGTAAGCGGAAGTATGCAGCCAGCACCTGGGCGGCAATGCCTGCAAAAACTACGCTCACCATCTGTAGGGTTATTTCAAAAGATGTTTCCATATCTTAGATTTTGAGCTATGTATTTCAAAATCTTTTGTAAAAATGTAAAAAATGGTAAATACTATCTCTACAGAGTACAACATCACATCCTTCGTCTCTAGTAAATTAGATATTTTTTCCATATTTAGTATTATTATTTACTCCATTTATACAAAATGAGGGAAAAAACTCATGGTGGCTAGGAAATGAAGATTCCTCTGGTTAGTATCAAATACAAGGAAAAATTCAACAGCTACATTAATCGCATCTCATACTGTTGCTTTGTGTGCTGGGTGTACAAATTTTCATGGACTGTATGTATGCCTCGTCCATTTTAGCCTTGAAAAATTTTTTTTGGCAAAGGGGTTGACATCTAGTGAAAAATTAGTTATGTTATAGAGAGTCTGAGTCTTACGCCCTCATCGTCTAGAGGCCTAGGACACCTCCCTTTCACGGAGGCGACGGGGATTCGAATTCCCCTGGGGGTATATATATAAAAACCATAGAACCTATCTGCTGCTTCCACATGAATCAGCCTTTTGTAAAGGCTGATTGTTGCTGATTAAAGCGCCTCTACACGCCGATAAATAGCTAGAAGATTTAACCGCAAATCATGGCTATATTCATCTTCCATTTTAGCCTTGAAGAATTTTTTTTTGGCAAAGGGGTTGACATCTAGTGAAAAATTAGTTATGTTATAGAGAGTCTGAGTCTTACGCCCCCATCGTCTAGAGGCCTAGGACACCTCCCTTTCACGGAGGCGACGGGGATTCGAATTCCCCTGGGGGTATATGGAAGGTGTACAACCTATGTGCTTCCACATCAATCAGCCTTTGTTGAAGGCTGATTGTTGCTAACTAAAGCGCCTCTACGCGCCGATAAATAGCTAAAAGATTTAATCGCAAATCATGGCTAAGGCGACGTTCAATGATGGTAATGGGCATGGTTAGTTTCGGCCAAACCTGGATGGTGTAACACAAAATGGTTCCCCTAACCTCTCCCTGACAATAAGGCTCTAAACACCAACTGCCAGAAAAGCCTTTGAAATCTCCCTCCACCATAGAGAAATTAATTGCTGTGGGAAAGTATTCTTCCAAATCCAACACTACACGGGCGCAAAAGTTGAACTTGAGTAAACGCTGAGAACCGATTTGCTCAAGTCGAATACCACCATGAGGATGCTCCAGTAAACAACTTTTACTCAGGTTGGGAATGAAGTCACACAAGGCTTCATAGTCCGTTAAAACTTGCCAAATGCGTTCAACAGGTTGAGGAATCTGGACTTTAGCAGTAATTTTTCTCTGTCTTTCAGCTATCTTCTCAATCCGAACTTCCACATCAGGCAAACCAACTGGATCAACAACTAAGTTATTCTCTAGCTGGATGTCAATATCGGCCAGTCCGGGATCAAAATTTTGGGTGATGTTGTATTGTTCAGTCACTTTGGGAATGTGCTTTGCTTTCATGTTGGGGCAGGGTTAGGGTGAAACAAATATCACTGAGTGGAGAATCTGAGATTTGCATACTCTCAACAGCGATCGCACCATTCAAGTGCTGCACTAAGGATTTAACCAGGGCTAGTCCTAAGCCAGTACCTGGGTGCCAACGTCCTTTACCACGACGAAACTTGTCGAAAATATAGGTGGCCTCCTCTGGAGAAATGGCACGCCCTGTATTGATCACTTTAATAATAACCTGATTCACTTCTGCTTCTAGTTGCTCAAAGCAAAGCAAGCGAATTACAGTATTATGCTCAGAATAGGTATAAGCATTATTTAATAACTCTTGCAAGATACGGTCAAAACTTTCTGGTTCAGTTTGTAATATTAACGGCTTTTTCGGTACATCTACGGTCATAGTTAAACTCTTATCCCCCAGCCTACCCTGAAAAGCAGTACTTAATTCTTGAATTTTGCCATTTAAATCTATGGTCTGACATTGTAAAGGTTGTTGATCTGACTCGAGTTTCTGTAAGGTGAGCAAGTCATTAATTAAGTTGATTTCCTGACTACATTCCTGCTCTAAAATATCTAAGTATCTATGTTGACGCTCCTGTGATATTCCCGGCAAACGTAAATTCTTAATTGACATCAGCATATTTGTCAAAGGATAACGCAAGCGATCGCTGATGTTACTCAAAAATTCATCTTTGAGTTCATTGAGTTCCCGCAGTTGCTCAACATATCGCCTTGTTCTTTCATGTAATTTTGCCTGTAGTTCCAGACTGCTTTTTAATTTTGCCGTCCGCTCATCCACTACAGTTTGTACTTGCCTTAGTGTTTGTGACTCAATTATGGTGTTGCTCATTTGGGCGCAGACCATTTCCACTAGATTTAATTCCGCCCCTTGCCACTGGCGAGGTTGTGCTTGTTGTAACACCACAAATCCTAAAACTTTGCCTTGGTTCTCCAAAGACATTAACAGCACATGAGGTAAAGCCTGAATGGTAAACAATGGGGTAACTTGACCAAATTCCTGGTAATCATCGATGATCACTGGGCTGCCAGACTCAGTAAATACCCGTTGCGACAAACTACACTCAGTGAGGGAAAATGTCTGATCAGCATCAGGTTTAATCGTTGGTGAACATCGGTTCCATTCTGCCACAACAGTGGCTTTGGCTTGAGGAATTTGTGTTTTTGGTTGAACTCTCAACAATGGATCTGTGTACTTGAGCAAGACCAACAAACCCCGATCCACTTCTAATGATTCAGCAGTAGAAGCGATCGCTGACTCCAGCATTTGATTTAACTCTAACTTACTCCGGCTAAGTAAAGTTAATTGCTTAATTAAATTTTGATAGTGGTAAGTTTTTTGTAGCTCCTGATTTTGCCTAGCATTCACCTGGGCTTGTAGAACCTGAGAAAAAGCAATGGCGCAGGACGGCTCTATGTGTTTTAGGAGTTCTTTTTCCGACTCTTGCCAATGGTAGGTCTGGAATTTGAGCAAACAAATGACCCCGTTATTTTTACCTCCCAACCGGGTAGGAATTGCCAAAATCGCTTTGATTGGTAATGGTAAGTATGGAGACCCAACCATCAAACTGTTTTGAATAGTGGAGATGTCTTCCATACTTAATGGTTCACCGGCACATTCCACCAATGGTAAGTCCATCATCACCTGTTGTGGCGAAAACATTTCTCCCGGCTGCTGCATTGCATACTGATCAGACAACCAATGAGCAGCAGTGGTATTACCCACCGCCTCACCAGTAACTGCGGTCAAGCAACAACAGTCAACATTAAAGGTAACTCCCAGCAATTTAGCAATCTCTGGCAGCATCAATGCAGTTACCGAATTATTGGCAATAATCTGGTTAATTGTTTGTACCAAGTAATAAACCAGTTGCTGATACTCCATTCGCTTCACCGGGTGTGATTTTAGCCGCTCCTGGTTATCCAGATATTCTAATGGTAATGATAAATAATTGTTCATTTCTGGCACACTCGCGGATAATTACCCCATTTTTCGTCTACCCAATTTCTTGGCATATCCTTTACCGTTGTTACTTTGCTACACCCTGACAAGTCGCAAACTTTTTTCCCGCTTTCTATTAACTGTTATAGCTATTTCTGCTGCTAATTACCAAGGTAATAGGAGATTTAATTAATGTCTAAACTATTTCTAAATGACTGGTGAAATTCTGCATACAGGTTGTTTATAATGAACGCTCTACACCTAAACATAAAGTTTTGAAACCTTAAATAATAATTTGGTATTGTTTATAGCAATTTAAATTTATCCGGCAATTTTTCATAGAATTATGCAACAGTAAATATAATTATAATCTTTGGTTTACCACAATTAATGTCTAAAATTAATGTCTAAAATTAATTTACCTTTCCGGCAAAATCTCATAAAATCATCCATTGATATTTAATTAACTTATAACCAGCATATCTAAAACCTAACTATACATAAACCGTATTTTCTCTTGATTTTAGGCATTAGAGCCAGAAATTTAACTGTATTAATACTGTATTTATCCTGGAATTATGTATTTATCACCATAAAATCAGTAAAACTAACTGAATCTTAAATGCAGCCCCCTTTTTTTTTACTACTGAACAAGTGGGCTGCATATACTGGAATAAAAACCTAAGAAGCTAAACTAGCTACACTGAGAGGAACCATATGACCATTCTTTGTTAATCCGAACAGCATTGGTTCTTGGGGTTGAATTAATTGACCTGTAAGTACACAATGCTGTTCTTGCATAGCTGTACCAGCAATACTTGCTCGAATATCAGCCCGGGAAAATCGGGGTTTCCACTCAGATGATTTTTGTTGTACATAATTCCAGAGGATATCTCGGATCAAGGCTTGATATCCCTGATTACCGGCTATTTCTTTGAGTTTATTTTTCAGTTCCCGTTCGAGACGGATGCTGGTAACTTGCATGTCGGTGGTGGGAGTGTGTGGTATTGTAGGCATGACTTGTACTCCTTGAAGGTATGGACATTATGGTAATACAAGTGTAGTATGTTTATAGTATTTATTAAACAAGTGAGATACGATTGAAATACACATGGGAATGTCCATTGTGGTGGTGAAAGTTTTTCCCCAGTTTCATCCATTGAGGTATTTTTGCATCAACTTTGGCAAAAAGCCCGGGCTGGTAATTGTGTCATGAGCGAGTAGTATGATTCAATGGGGCAAAATTTCTTTTATGGGTATTTTTTGCTCAAGCACAATGGCAAAGACAATATAATAGAGTATGATCGCTAGAAACATGATCAACTCAGCAGCTCTTGTAAGTTACTGCAAAAAAACCGGAAAGCATTTACCTAAATTTACATGAGCGCCGGGGAACAAATTAACATAATTTCCTGTGCAGTCGCGCCTCTTGGATAATGATCTGCTGCTTAAATCCCGACTGCCCAAACCCCCTAAATCCTGATCAACAGAAGTTATGCCGAACTTGTAGCACCCCTTTGGTGCCACTTTTGCGAAATCGCTTCCGTGTCATTCGCGTGCTTTCTGATGAGGGGGGATTTGGCAGAACTTATTTATCCGAAGATACAGATAAACTCAATGAACGTTGTGTGATCAAACAATTAGCGCCAAAATTTCAAGGAACTTGGTCTCACAAGAAAGCAGTAGATTTATTTGCCTCAGAAGCAAAGCGTCTACAAGAACTAGGAGAACATCCACAAATCCCAACTCTGTTAGCTTATTTTGAACAGGAAAATTGTTTATATCTAGTACAACAGTTTGTCAATGGGCAGAACCTGTTAAAAGAGTTGCAACGGCGAAAAATTTATAAACCAGGGGAAATCCAAGCAATATTAGAGCATTTATTGCCTGTGATCAAGTTTGTCCATGACCGTGGTGTGATTCACCGCGACATCAAACCAGAAAATATTATCCGCCGACACGGTGACGGACGATTAAGCTTGATCGATTTTGGTTCTTCCAAGCAATTAACAGCGAGAGTACAAAGGAAAAATGGCACATCCATTGGTTCTCATGGTTATTCCCCTCTAGAACAAATTAGAGACGGTCAAGCTTACCCCGCTAGCGATTTATTTGGTTTGGGTGCTACCTGCTTTCATTTGTTGACGGGAATTTCCCCATTTCAGTTGTGGATGGAATATGGCTACGCCTGGGTGAATAATTGGCGGCAATTCTTACGCACTCCTTTAAGTGCAGAATTAGATTATGTTCTTGATAAATTATTAAAAAAAGATATTCAGGAACGTTATCAATCAGCAGATGAAGTGATGAGAGATTTGATACCAAAACAGCCACTAGCACTACCACCAGCTACTGCGATTGTCAAACCATCGGTAACTGAGATTTCTTCTTTGCCAATCAAATATACCTTACTCAGAAATCTAGTCTTGGTATTTGCTTTGATTCTTCTGTTTGGTATTGAAGATTCTTGGTATGAGCAATTTCGCCGTGTTCAGGGTGTTTTATTTTCTCGGCTGAATCAATATCGTAGTAGTCCGTCTGAGTCAGTTAACCTTTCTTTGGCTAAAGTCCTCCCTGGTCATCAAGATTTGGTTTCGTCTGTGGCTATCAGTCCGGATGGCCAGATTTTTGTTAGCAGTGGCGATCGCATCATTAAAGTATGGAATCTGTCCACCGGCAAAGAAATCACCACTCTCAAAGGTCATCTGCAAAAAGTAAATGTAGTAGTGATCAGCCCTGATGGGCGCACTTTGGTTAGTGGTGCTGATGATCAAACCATCAAAATATGGGATTTAGTAACTGGTGAGTTGATCCGCACACTCAGGGGACATTCTGATTCAATTCACGCTTTAGCTATCACCCCGGATGGTACGACTTTGGCTAGTGCTAGTGATGATCATACTATTAAACTGTGGAATATAACTACCGGAAAGTTGACAAACACACTCACCGGCCATACATCTTGGGTGCGTTCATTGGCTATGAGTGGGGATGGTATGACCCTTGCTAGTGGGGGTTTTGACAAAATTATTAATCTTTGGGATGTGAATAAAGCAATTGCGCTCGGTACACTGGGGGAAGATGGGGAAACAGTCACTGATGTTGCTTTTAGTGCTGATGGTCTGACTCTGGCTAGTGCTACCCGCGATCGCACCATTAAATTTTGGAATTTAGCCACCCAAAAAAATACCTACACTTTGGCGGAAAATTCGGAAACTGTCACAGATGTTGCTTTTAGTCCAGATGATCAATTGCTGGTGAGTGGTAGTCGTGATGGCACTATTACACTTTGGAACTTACTCACATGGCAAAAAATACGTACAATCACGGCACACAGGGATACTGTAACATCTATTGCCATCAGCCCCGATGGTCGGACTTTTGTTACTGCTGGTGAAGATAATAATATGATGATTTGGCGGGTGTCTCCTCCATCATTAACTAATCGGTCCCCTAACTAAAATTACCGTGCAGTCTACACCAGAGGCGATCGCTTCGGGAATATTACCTTGAACCGCTTGCTGTAATAATCCCTCACGAGAAGCCCCCACCACCACAACATCATAATTTTCTGTTTTCACCAAATTAATCACTCCTTCAGCTACAGAATCAGCCTCTATGGGAATAGCATCTATATTGCTGGCTATTTTGCGTTGACGCATTAATAACCGGATAGCTTGTTCTAAAACTATCATCTCTGGTGGAAATTGAGATGGTTTAAATACTTGTGTCAGACGAATGTAAGGATTATGCCCCAAAGTTACCAAGGCTGGTAATAATTTAATTGCTGCTCTGGCATTGGGACCCCCTGCCATTGTTACTAACCAACGGTTAAACTGGGGGATTGGCTGATGTTGACTTTCACCCAGTTTTACTAGCATCACATCGCAGGTGGCCTGGCGAATGATTTTATCTACAGTGTTGCCAAAAATCCTTCCTGGGGTAGAAGTTTCACCTTTCCACCCCATTAAAATCAGGTTTATGTGTCGTTCTTTGATGGTTTCCAATATAGCCTGGGCGGCTTCATGGGCCAGTCTAATTTGGGTGTGTAGGGGAATTCTCCATTTTTTGGCTAAATTTTCTGCTTGGCGTAGTAAGCGGCGACTTTTAGCTGTTCTAACTGATGTTTCTGATGGTGATTGGTGCGGGGGTACTAATATTATTTGCAGACACTCTATTTCATAGTGGCGATCGCTGGCAATAGCTGCTGCTATTTGTAAGAGGATGGGGGCTGTTTCTGGATTGGCTATTGGGACTAATAATCTCCCCCTGCCTAGATTGGGTGATCGCGTTTGATAAACTACATAAGAGGGTTCTTTTTGTGACTCTGGGGCAAAGTTGCCATAATTAAGATGTTCTGCTTGAGCGCGGATAATATCAGCACGGGTAATGATCCCAATTAATTTTCGTGCTTCTACCACTGGTAAGCGGCTGATGTGATAACGGTCTAATAAGTACAGTACATGACTGAGGTTATGTCTAGGTTTGACTGTGATGGGGGAATGGTTCATAATATCCCTTAACCACAGTTGGTTTGATGGCTGAGTGTTGCCATGCCTAGTAACTAAATCTGATTGGGCAATAATTCCCACTAGCTTACCCTCCTCCACCACTGGAAAGCCGCGATGATGGGAACGAGAAAATACCTGCATGGCTTCTTCTAAGGTCATATCTGCATCTAGGGTTTCTACTCGGCGCTGCATCACATCATTTGCTGTTAACTTTCTTAATATCCCTTCAGTAGAAACACCCTGAGTAATAGTGATGCCTTTGAGTTGCAAAAGTTTGTTATACAAAGATCCCGGCATGACTTTATCAGAAACTAAGTAAGCAGCTACAGATACAATCATCAAAGGTAGTACTAGATTAAAGTCTGTAGTCATTTCAAACACAATCACAATGGCTGTGATTGGTACTTTTGAAACAGCGCTAAAAAAACCTCCCATACCCGCCAAGGCGTAAGTAGTGGGAGAATCCACTGGCAAGAAATAAGAAGAGGATACACCAACCAAGTGTCCTAGGCAAGAACCCAAAATCAGACTAGGAGCAAATAACCCCCCAGGCGCACCTGAACCAAAAGCAATTAAGGTGAGAATAAATTGAGATAAAAAAGCGATAGCGGCAACTGATATATTAGCTTCACTAATAATCATGTACTCCCTTAAGCCAGCATAGTTACGGAAATATTCAGGTAGCATTGCCACGACTGAGCCGGAAACGAAACCAGCTAGAGCCATTTTGATCGGTAATCCGAGGTGTAATTTTTGATAAATTCTGATACTAGCAATGACACCACGATTAAATACAGCACCCAGTAACCCTGCTAAAATTCCTAGTAGCAAAAAAAAAGGAATTTCTGGCAAAGTAAAGTGAGTTACATATTTTACTAATTCCAAATCTACTTGTAAACTCCCGCCCCCCAACAGCCTGGATATTACGCCACCAATAAAAGAAGCGATAATGGCAGTTCCTAAAGTTATTCCTGATAAATCGTGGAGTAATTCCTCTACTATAAACAGTACACCAGCAAGGGGAGCATTGAAAGCAGCAGCTAAACCAGCACCAGCACCAGCAGCGATCATTTGTCGTCGATGATCTGGAGAAGTAGGAACCCAGCGACTCATACCAGCGGCCAAACCAGCCCCCACATGAACCGTTGGTCCTTGTCGCCCCAGACTCATCCCTGAACCTAGGGTAATGATGGCACTGATTAACTTCACAGCAGCCACTCGCCAGGATAATGTAATTGGCACATTGGCGAGAGTGGCTTTAACTTGGGGGATACCGCTACCCGAAGCTTCGGGAGCAAATTTATTCACTAACCAACCAGCTATAAACCCAAAAGTCATACCAACAGTGGGTAAAACTAGCCAAACTGGTACAGTTTGGCTGGTTTGCACTCGCCATGTCCCCAACCATCCCGACCCCACTTTCAGGAATACCGCAGAAAGGGCAGCTACAAGACCAATAATACAAGCTTCGGCGATGGCTAAACCTCTTGTGGGTTGCAACCAGAGGCGAAAGCGCTGATTCAAACCAAAAAGCGCCATGATAATTAGCAATTAATCATATTCAAACAACTAGGGTGCAAATGGGATAATTTTCTAGCGATCGCCTATGGCGGTTACGTGCCATACTTAAGCAAAATTAAAATCTTTGAGCAGCCAAAATCCTGTAAAAGAGTCTGCTTGGGGATCGGACTGGATACCAATAAAATGCACCCCATTAGCTTGTTGTTTGGCTTTTTCATATTCTTGAGCCTTCACTAAAGTTTGCGGGTTCTTGATATTGGCCAAAATCCAACTTTCACTAGCACCAGTTTCTAAAATTAGTCTATCCCCCTGCTGACTATCAAAGTTTAAACAAGCCAATTCCAAACCCGACATCCACCCTGCTATGGGTAAAGCCCTGGGAGAGAAAATTAAAACACCGGGAATAGAAGTTTCCGGGGATATATTAGCCAATTCCAGAGGAAAAGCTTCACCAAAACCAATTTCCCATTCTGGCATTTCCGCAAATTCAGCGGCTGATAAGCTGACAAACACCCACTGCTGACCTTCTAAAGCATCTGGTAACCGTTGGGGTAAAGGATTATCTAAGCGCACGGAAGGATTAGTTCCTTCTTGATACCCTGGTGCTTGAGGATAAACTTCTACCATTCGCTGTTTTAACCATTGATGGAGAACTAAAATGCGGCGACTCGGTTGGGCTGGGATACTTATATCCTGACAAGCTTTAGTAATCATATTATTCATTTGACGGCGGAAAAAGCGGATTTTAACTGGGGTCTCCCCAGCTTGCTCAATGGCTTCCTCTAAGGCTTTCCGCAACCAAACGGAGTTTACCTGAGTGCTGGGACAATACTTAGCATAACGAAACAAAGATTCCGGTTTGGTGCGAATATCCCCAGGACTTTGACAAACTAACAGTTCCCAAACTTTTTTGTGGTTTTCGTCCAAAATAGGACGGGAGTAAAAATCGAGTTCCCAAATACTACCCATGTTTTGCCGTAAGATGTTGGCGACTTCATATTCTCTATCTTGACACTCCCGGTCTTAATTGAAGCAAGTTGTAACAACAAGCATCAGAAATACTCTAATACTCTTGGCTAGCTTGTGGTTTCCCACCAACCCACTAACATTTAAGTCTTCCCAGACTATCTGAGCTTTAGCAGGGAACATGGAACAGTCCAAAATCTCAATCTCAAAAAATTAGGGGCGTAGAATACGCCCCTAAATAACAGACAGGAAAATTACTTTTAATTATTCAACCACAGCAGAACTAAAACTCATGGTTTCCCACAGCATCATTGAGTGGGTGCTGGGTAAAGGTTGATGCAAAGCAATCAACTGGGCTAGAGTATTCTTTAATTGGGTACGGGGTACAATCTCATCTACAAAACCATGTTTTAACAAGTCTTCTGCGGTTTGAAAATCTTCTGGTAGTTTTTCTCGCAGGGTTTGTTCAATGACGCGGCGACCTGCAAAACCAATGGTTGCTTTGGGTTCTGCCAAAATAACATCTCCCAACATGGCAAAGCTGGCGGTAACGCCTCCTGTGGTGGGGTTGGCTAATACGGGAATATATAGTAGTCTGGCTTGACGATGACGTTCTAAAGCGCCAGAGATTTTAGCCATTTGCATTAAGGACAGCATCCCTTCTTGCATTCTCGCCCCACCGGAGGTACAGACAATCACCACAGGATAACGGCGCTGAGTTGCTTGCTCAATCAACCGGGTGAGTTTTTCTCCCACTACTGAACCCATACTACCACCCATAAAGCGGAAGTCCATCACCCCCAGGGCTATGGGTAAACCGTTGATTTCACCCAGACCGGTTTTAACTGCATCCACTAAACCCAGTTTGTTTTCCATTTCCCGGAGTCGATCGCTGTAAGGTTTGCGATCGCGAAATTGCAGGGGGTCTGTGGGGCGCAGATGTTCATCTATGGCTTCCCAGGTATTTATATCTATCAACTGGCGGATACGCTCGTCGCTATCCACTCGATTATGATGTCCACATTCAACACAAACCATCTGGTTAGATTTCAAGTCTTTTGCATAGGACAATACGCCACATTGAGGACACTTGTGCCACAATCCATCAGCAATTTCCCGTTCTCGGCGTTCCAAGTTGGTAGATCCTGATTTTCGTCGGTTTGCAAACCAGTCGAACAGAGACTTTAAACCACGTGATTCTTCGTTACTTGCCATTTTTATCTTTTTTTTAATTGGATGTCAATTTAGTTTTGTGCAAATGCCAATAAGACCCCATTTTAACTTTAGATTCTTTCACTGTAAGTTCACTCAAGGACTCCTCCGTGAGGACATTTATAAGTCCATCTTACCAAAATGTAAAAGAAGCATGAAGTAATCTGTATTACAAATGGAGAAAACACTTAGAGAAAAACTTAGAGAAAAACTTAGAGAAAAAATAATCCCAGGTAGGTAGACAAAATACCTTCACCAGTAAATAAGGTGATGATTGCTCCCATAGCCAAAAAAGGGCCAAAAGGTATTTTTTGTCCCATTTGTTGCTTTGATAGTACCATTGCCCCCCCAGCCACTATTACACCCACCACACAAGCAATAAAACTAGCCACAAGTAAATACTTCCACCCTAACCAAGCCCCCATCATGGCTGCTAATTTAGCGTCACCAGCCCCCATAGCAGTTTTACCCAAGGCCAGAGAGGCAAATATAGCGATAGCATCAAATAGCCATAATCCTAGTACAGCGCCCCCAATACCCATAATTAGGTGATTCAATAATCCCACCCAACCCCCATGGAGAAAAAAACCCACGGCCATTTGAAAGCAAATCCCCACCACTAAACCAGATTTAGTTAATACATTAGGTAGGGTCATTGTATCCAGGTCAATCAGGGCTAAGGCCAACAGCCAACCGGAAAAAGCCCAGTAACCTACTGTCAAAATAGAAGCTTGAAACTGCCAAAATATCAGCAAAAAAATTATACCCGTTATCCCTTCCACCACCGGATAACGGATGGATATCTTAGTTTGACAATAACGGCATCGCCCTTTTAAATATACCCATGCCAGCACGGGGACATTATCATAAGCTTTGAGCTTGGTTAAGCAACGGGGACAGCGAGAAGCCGGCCACAACACAGATAGCCGAGCGGGTAACCGATAAGCTACAACATTGATAAAGCTGCCAATAGATACACCCATAGCCAAGGTAACGATACTCGCCGGGACGACTATCAAAATGTTCATATAGTCTTTTGTCATTTTCCATACACTAGTTTAGTCTTTAGTTTCTGTGTCCACAAAAACCTGAAGACATTTTTACAGAGTGTAGGTCTTTGAGAAAAGTTTATCCATCCCCAAGGGTTAATACATATGTGATTCAATGAGACTTAACGGTATAAAACATTCCTGGGGTAAAAGCACTGGTTGGTGAGTAAAAATCACTTTACCCCGCAGAGTAACTTGGTTAATTGCCACTCCCGAAGGTTGTCCAGCTATTTCTGGATGCACTTCACAGTGAATGTAATAAATCTGCCCGGCTGCTCTGATGAGGGCTGGATCAATCAAAGCTGACTGGTTTTTAGGGGCAGTGTATTTTGCCTGTTCTTGTCGTAATGCTTGCACTATCGACTGTTATATGATTACTAGATTTGTTTTTAGTTTATCGGATACATTCAAAAAATGTTGCCAAAATGCCAAATTTAGGAAACTATATTTATGAGCCTATGCCGATTCTTCCAATGCTTTAATTAATGATTCTCCCATGGACTGGCAACTTAAGAGATTCATTCCTGGCGACATAATATCACCCGTGCGATCGCCCTGGGCTAAAACTTGTAAAACAGCTTGTTCTATTTTGTCTGCTGCTTGGGGCTGATTTAAACCGTAGCGTAACATCATGGCTGCACTCAATACCTGAGCCAGAGGGTTGGCTTTATCTTGTCCGGCGATATCCGGGGCTGAACCGTGGACTGGTTCAAATACACCAGGACCAGAAGCGCCTAAACTGGCTGAAGGTAACATCCCAATACTACCAGTGAGCATGGCAGCAGCATCGGAAAGGATATCACCAAATAAATTACCAGTGACTATGGTGTCAAATTGCTTCGGTGCGCGTACTAACTGCATGGCGGCATTATCTACATATAAGTGAGATAGTTCCACATCAGGATATTCCTGGGCTAATTGAGTCATGCGATCGCGCCACAGTTGTGATACTTCTAATACATTGGCTTTATCTACCGAACATAGCTTTTTACCTCGTTTACGGGCTGCTGCAAAGGCGACTCGCCCAATGCGATCAATTTCTGATTCAGTGTAAACCATGGTATTAATACCGCGTTTTTCTCCGGTATCAGTAGTGAAAATGCCCTTGGGTTTACCAAAATAAATACCACCTGTGAGTTCCCGCACCACCATAATATCTACCCCGGTCACAACTTCTGGTTTTAAACTAGAAGCGTCGATTAACTGGGGCAAAATTTGCGCCGGACGGAGATTAGCAAATAATTCTAATCCAGCCCGCAATGCTAATAAACCTGCTTCTGGGCGTAAATGGGATGGTAGAGAGTCCCACTTATAACCACCAATAGCCGCTAGTAACACAGCGTCACTATGGCGACAAGTTTCCAGGGTGATAGATGGTAGAGGTTCTCCTGTAGCGTCAATTGCTGCACCGCCAATTAAAGCGGGTAAAAATTGAAATTCCAGATCAAATTGCTTACCGACAACTGTTAGCACATCTACCGCTACGGTCATAATTTCAGGGCCAATGCCATCGCCAGGGAGTAGAGTAATACGGTAGTTTTGGGTCATGGTTAATTTAGGGTAAATGCTGGTAGATTCAATATCATAATATGAGTAAGGGGAATAGGGAACGGGGGAGAAGCGAAGTACCCGCCATAACTACCAATTCCACATCACAGCATCTTGGTCTAAATGATCAGTGACCATGCGTCCAATGGTATCTATTTGTGCCAGTTCCTCCGGGGATAATTGAACATCAACAGCGTGGGCGTTGTCTTCTGCTTGCTGAGGATAACGCGCTCCAGCAATGGCGCTGGTTTGGGGCTGGGCAATTAACCAAGCTAATGATAATTGAGCTAGGCTACAATTATGACGGGCCGCTATGGGGCGCAACTTTTCTAGAGCTTGGTGGGCCCGTTCAAAGTTTTCTCCTTGAAATAATTTATTTTTAGCCCGGTTGTCTTCAGGGTCAAACTGATGACCGGGGGCAAATTTCCCAGTTAATAATCCCTGGGCTAAGGGTGAATAAGCTAGAATAGAAATATTATTTTCTATGCAATAAGCCATAGCATCTTGTTCTACTGACCGCCAAAATAAAGAATAAGGCGGTTGTAGGCTGTCTATAATTCCATACTGAGCGGCTTCTGCTAACTGAGTCCGGGAAAAGTTAGAAACACCAATAGAGCGGATTTTTCCTTGGTCTTTGAGTTGATTTAAAGCCGCCATGGTTTCTTCAATGGGAACAACTTCTGAGTTAAAAGACCCAGAAGGCCAATGTATTTGGTATAGGTCGATATAGTCAGTTTGGAGATTTTTTAAAGAGCGATCGCAGGCTGCTATAACTAAATCATACTTGAGATGATTAGCAAAAACTTTAGAAGCATACACCACGCGATCGCGCACATCGGATAAAGCCGCGGCTATGATTTGTTCTGAGTGTCCTTGTCCATAGATTTCCGCAGTATCAATGGTAGTAATACCAGCTGCAAAGGCGGCGCGGATAGTGTTAATGGAATCAGTATCTTTAATTCCCGTCCACATAGTTTTACCAGCTTGCCAAGTCCCCATCAAGATGGGCGTAATTTCAATGTCTGATCTACCTAGTTTGCGCTTTTCCATAATTTTTTCCTGGTGAATATGTGGTAATACTTGCTAATTTACCAGTTTTGGCTAAAAATTAAATCTGAGTAACGGTAGATAGTTAGGAATTACTGCCACTGACCTTTGTGTACTAAAATCAAGGTTATGTAGTTGATTTTTCTGGTTACCATGGAACAACTGTCTCTTGCTCTTGAACTACTTCACTGTGAACCAGCTAATATAAATTGGTTTCAAAATATCTTAACTGCTCTTGAGATGAGACAAGAGGCTGCATGGCCTGACAATTTTGGTAAATCTCTTCGTCAATATTTACAGCGACAGGGCATTTCTCCAGTAAAAACCCTTAGCTTATTTTCTGGTGGTGGTGGGCTGGATATTGCATTTCATGATTCTGGATTTCAGATCCTCCAGATGGTTGAACTAAAAGATAAATACATTGAGACACTGGAAAAAAACTCGAAATCAGGAAAGTGGCTAGAAGGTTCTCAGCCCATTTGCATGGATATAATACACTATTCACCTGATCCTGATCTCAAAGTGGATTTTATTATTGGGGGACCACCATGCCAAACTTTTTCTGCGGCTGGACGTAGAGCCGCCGGTGTAATGGGAACAGCTGATACTAGAGGAAGATTATTTGAAGAATATGTCCGTATTTTAAATATACTTCAACCTCAAGGATTTTTATTTGAAAATGTATACGGAATTACCGGTGCCAACAAAGGAGCAGCTTGGCAAGCGATTCAAGCAGCTTTTCAAGCAGTTGGATATAACATTTACTTTCGTATTCTAGATGCTGCTGACTATGGTGTTCCTCAGCATCGTGAGCGTTTGTTTATTGTTGGCTTGAAACAAGGAAGATATTTATTTCCATATCCCACCCATGGACTAGACTCACTTGATCACCAACCATATTACTCCGCCGCCGAAGCTGTGGAAGGTGCAGCTATTTCCGATTTAGAATTAGGCTTAGGCGGACGATTTGGTTATTTACTTGATGATATTCCACCAGGGCTTAACTACAGTTTTTATACCAAAAAGATGGGTTATCCTCAGCCGATTTTTAGTTGGCGAGCAAAATTCTCTGACTTTCTTTATAAAGCAGATCCTGACACTCCAGTACGAACAATTAAGGCTCAAGGTGGACAATATACCGGTCCTTTTAGTTGGAAAAATCGCAGATTTTCTGTTTCAGAATTAAAACGCTTACAAACTATTCCTGATGAGTATGAAATAGTTGGTAACAGACAAGTTGCCATTGAACAAATTGGTAATTCAGTTCCTCCCCAATTAGGAAGAATTTTAGCCCTCAGCATCTTAGAGCAAGTCATGGATGTTAAATTACCTTTTGACATAGCTTATTTGCCTGAAAATAAACAATTAGGTTTCAGAAAACGTAAGAAATCATTAACACAGGTTTACTTTCAAAAAGCCCAATTAGCAATTAATGAATTATATAAACAAGGAAAAATAAAATCAGATATTTATGAGAAAAACGAAGTATGTGTTAGATTTTTATCTATGGATAATTTTTCATTGACAGAAGAACCAGTGTCTAACTGCTTCAAAATTTACTTAAACTACAAATTAAATTCTTCCGCTTGGATAATTACAGCAAGCACTAATGGAAATTGGGAAGAACCATGTCAATTTTTTATTGATGTTAATCCTTCATCTGGTTATGATGACTGGGTTCTTGGTACTAACTCAGTTAAGCTATGTGCTAAACAATTGAGTACACAGGTCTTTACATCTCTTTGGAAAGCTTTTGAAGAAAAATTGAACGAAGCTACAGGCCAAGCAGATTTAGTCCAGTTATCTGGGTATTATCAGTATAATGCTCATATCATCGGTGTGATGAACTTTTGTATCCAGTCAAAAATTAATTCTCTTTGGCGTGTAGTTCAATGTGTCACTAGAGGGATCACTACTTCTGCTCAACTCAAGTCCAAAGAATTTGCACAGCATTGGGGTGTTAATGAAGAGGATGTATTTCCTCACCTCCAATCTCTAAGAGCTATGGGCTACGAGGTCAGAAGTCATAATACAAATCCCCAAATTCCTGTAGGTGAGTATCTAATTCCCTATGCTTTCCCTACACTAAATCCAAGAAGTGTTCAACTCCGTAAGATTTTGTAGCTGCATTATGAGTGAATTACATTTAAGAGTTTATGCTAATCGAAGCGAATTGATTCTTCCTGATGGTACAGTTCAAGTATTTGATGAAGGAGGAATGAGTCAAGCAGCAAAAGCACGATATAAAAAGATAACAGGAGAGTTAGCCAACGGTTATCTAGAAACTCAAATTTTAGCTTGTAGAGATGACTCCGAGCATCTTGATTTTTCTGAATTAACGCCAGTCAATAAACATCTCTTAGATAGACTAGTTCAATCAGTGACTAGTGAAGTTGGTCGAGCATTAGTCGGGCTGACTATATTACAACTATGCGTTAAGTCAATTGAACCAGAGCAAAATATTAGGTTGCATAAAGGTAGCGCAAAAACTAAAGATTTTTCTTGGCGCGATGGAATCTCAATGCGTTCTCTTGATAAGAAGTACATTACACCTGTACTACGAGAATATGAATTACTAAGGCTAAATGCTGATGGGATTTTTATGACGCGCAGCTTGGCGGAAAATTATCCATATTCAATGGTATACAAAGCTAATATACGCGGTGCGCGTTCTGAATGGGTAAACCTGGTTGAAGAAATCGAAACAGGTCAACTAGCTGCTGATATTGCATTACGATATCTTTTGTTACAATTACTTAATCAGACAGCCAATTTTAAAAAACTAGCTTCCCAGGTTATTAATCAGCTTAGTATCTTTTTGTCAACAAAACTTATCAATCAAGAAACTGCATTTAGTCTCATTCTTGATCACATCAACCAATCTGATTATGCTGCTCGATTAATGGAAATTGCTATGCATAGTTTGATGCAAGCAATGCAAGATTATCAGGTTTTTCCCAATAGCTTCCTTAAACCCCTTTCACAAATGCGGTCAGCCAATAAAAAGCATGGAAATGTTGGTGATATTGAGCTTGTGGAAGATAGACAAATTGTGGAAGCTTGGGATGCTAAATATGGCAAATCATATCTGAGAGATGAGATTGAAGAGTTGTCAGAAAAATTGGAGTTACATCCCGCTATCCAACGGGCTGGGTTTGTTACAAGTGTTGAACCTGAAAGACTTGATGAGTTACAGCCCAGATGTGAAGAAATTGAGGATTTTTATACAATATCTTTAGAAATTTTAACTTTTGCACAGTGGATTAAACAACAGTTTGAACGCGCATTGACAGATGAAGCAGCATCAGAACCAGAACTTGCTGTAGCTTGGATTACGGCATACACAGAGTCTTTGGCACAGCAACGCAGAAACATCGCACCAATTGATGAGCCTTGTTACCAGTGGTTATTAAACATGAACAACATCTTAACTAAATCCCACATCCCAAATCTTTAAATATTCTCTCATGGCTAGTTTAGTTAATCTGATGTTTATCGTACTGCTGTACTATTTTAGTTTTTAGATTGATCAAACTCTTGTGGAGTGTATTGTTCTCTATTTCTTGACTATAGAGCATTTGTTAAACAAGCGGGATAGAAATGTAAATGATCGTCTTGTAGTGCGAGCATCCCTCGACTATACTGCGACTGCTTTCCTCAAGATGTACCTCACTTGGTCTAAATTTGTAATATATGCCTAAATCGTAGTCATTGCTACATACACTCACCACAACTGTAGTTACTATGAGAAAAATCTTACTTACTCAGAATTACCAATCACAGCAATACCAACAGTAACAGCAATTATCCCACAAGGCCGAGGCAGATATTCACCAAATTCTGCCAGTATGCAACCAAGCAAAACTGAAAGGAGTTTGCCATGCAACGTCAAATGTGTTGGTTATCAAAGTCAGGGGAGGATGGAGAGAAAATACTCCACTTGCAAGCCGGTCTGGGTCAACCTTGGCGACCTTATACAGCTTTTCCTCAATTTGCAGTACCAGATTATCAAATTCCTAGGGGATCTAAGGGTTGGGCGACTTATCAAAAACTTCTCAAAGCGGGATGGAATTTAGTACCCAGCGCCCGCGCTCATGAGTTTAGCAGCAGTTACGCACAATCATTAAAAGATTAGAAATTGAAAGTAGAATTTTTTTCTACCAACCACTAGCAAAACCTCCACCACGGGGGTCTGCTGCACCTTCTAATTTTCCATCCTCTGTGACTGCGATCGCATTCATGTTACCCCAAGAGTTACTTTCCTTAATTTCATGTCCCCGACGGCGTAACTCTTGTAGGGTCAGAGTGTCTAAACCCCAACGTTCTACACGCAAGTAGTCTGGTAGCCACTGGTGATGTATGCGAGGTACAGATACTGCTGCACCAACATCCATCTGGTATTCTAGCACATTGAGGATGACTTGCAGTACCTGAGTGATAATCGTGCTACCGCCGGGAGTCCCCAAAGCCAAACGGAGACGGTTATTCTCTGTGATAATTGTAGGGGTCATACTAGATAAGGGAGTTTTCCGGGGGGCGATGGAGTTGGCTGAGTTACCCACTAAACCAAAAGCATTGGGTACTCCCGGGGCGACAGAAAAATCATCCATCTCATTATTAAGAACAATACCCGTTCCTGGTGTGACCACACCTGCACCAAAGCCTAGATTAATGGTAAAGGTCAGACTCACGGCGTTACGTTCCTCATCTACCACAGTTAAATGGCTAGTTTCTGTGGACTCACCAACAGGGATTAAACTTAAATCACCGGCTTTGATGTCTGTGGCTGGTTTAGCCCTGTGTATGTCAATTTGTTGACGGCGTTTTGCTGCGTAGAATGGGCTGATTAGTTCTGTGACTGGAACTTTGATAAAATCTGGATCGCCTAAATATTCTGCCCGGTCAGCATAAGCAATTTTCATGGCTTCGGTCATTAAATGCAGTGCGTCCGGGTGATGCCATCCTAAAGATTTTAAATCAGTTGCACCGATAATATTTAACATTTGCAATAAATGTACACCACCTGATGAAGGAGGAGGCATTGAGCAAACTTGGGCTTGGCGAAATTGACCACAAACAGGACTCCGCCAAATTGGTTTATAGGCCTTCAGGTCTGCTAGGGTAATTAAACCCCCGTTTTTGGCCATGTCAGATGCGATCGCACGGGCTATACTTCCAGTATAAAAACTTTGGGGATTGCGGGCAATTTCCGTTAAAGTCTGGGCTAGGTCGGGTTGTACCAGTCTTTCCCCTGGTTGATAAAAATCTCCGTTACGAGTAAAAATATCTCGCATCCCTGGATTATTTAATATTGCCTGGATACGTGACTGGTCGGCTGTATAACTACCAGGAGATAAAGCACGTCTGAGAATAAAGCCGTCTTTAGCCAAAGCAATGGCTGGTTTTACCACCTCTGCCCAGGGTAACTTACCATAACGACCATGCACCTCATACATTCCCGCCACTGTTCCCGGTGTGGCTACAGCTAAATACCCAGTCACACTAGCATGGGGGCGTACCTTACCTTCCCCATCTAAATACATATTTCTGGTGGCTTTCAGGGGGGCGCGTTCCCGAAAGTCCAGGGCTTTGATTTCTCCTGTTTGGCCAGAGTGCATCAATAAAAACCCACCCCCGCCAATTCCGGCGGAAAATGGTTCAACTACAGAAATGGCAAAGGTTGTGGCCACAGCAGCATCAACAGCATTACCACCTTGGCGTAATATGGCAATTCCTGCGTCACTAGCTAAGGGATGGGCTGAAACCACCATTGCTTTTTCACTGCGTAAAGGTGATGTAATACTGGCTATGGCTACTTGGTGGTAAAAAACAATGCTGAAACAGAAGATAGTAAGTATAATATGTTGGGATTTTATTTTCATACTGATGTTATGGTGAAAGGGAGCAAAATGCCCGCTTGAAAAAATATCATATTCTAATTGGGTATGGGGAATTTTGCCCAAGTGAGGTACATCTATCAGTAGTAACACAGATTTAATAAGCAGCAAGCAGGACTTGTAGTACAATTATTCTTGTTCAAAGTTGTGAGTTTTAAATTTGAGAGTGCGGCAGTTTTCTGTGACTGTGCGGATAACATGATCTGGGACTCCTTCGGGTAATTGCACTTGCACTTCTAGGGTGATCTGCACTTGGGAACCTACTAAACTGGCTAGATGTTGTATAACTTCGTTGGTCACTGATTCAGCATCTCGGATAACTCGCAGGGGGTCTAGGTCAACTGAACCATGAAAACGGCGCAGTTTTTTTTCTGGTGGTGGTGTTGGGTCTGATTTAGTGTTATAATCTTTTTTTATAGTAACTGTATTTGTCATAACACCATCAATTGATGTTTTGTGGTTGGTGGTGTTTTCTTTTTTGGTTTCTGGTGTTTGCTCTGCTTGCAGTTGTTGGGCGGCTATGTCTGGTTTAACTATTAAGGTTTGGCTGCTGATAGTGGCTTTGATACCTTGACAAGTTTTTAAGCCTAGATAACGTTGCTGGGTTTCGTCGTAGCCGGTGGCGTAGGCAAAGTTTTCTGTTAGCAGTGGTGTTGCTACTCCCTGTTCTATGGCTCTGAGTAATACTTGCTCGTTTTTCATCCGCGCTAGGTAGGGGTAGTTGGTGATGTATTGCCACAGGGTTTTGGTGTCAATATGGTTATTGTTAGGCCAAATGTAAGGTTCTAGGATTTCTAAACGTAAGTTTTGGGCGGAATAATTACAAATTAAGTATTCTTCGTGAACCAGTTTATTACTCGCCTGGATGATGGGGGATTCTTGTCCTTGGATGCGGATTTCTTGCCATGTGATAGATTGTTGTGGGTCTGGTTGATTGGGAAATATTAACCATTCATAAGTTTCCTTAACTAATATGTTGAGTTTTTGATCATTGCTGTCTCGCTTTTGTTGTGCTTGCTTTTTTTGGAAAACATCAAGGTTTAAATCATCCTTACTGCGTAGGATAGAGTCCCAGGCTAGAAACTCACAAACATATTCGGTTAATGTATCTAGTTTGCTTTGGTCTGCTAGTAAAAATAACAATAGGTTCTTACAGCTACGTCGTCCGTTTCCTTTGTGGGCAAGAATTTCTTGGATTTGCTGATAACCAGAGCTATCTTTAACTTTGTTACTGTGGGTATACTGGGGGCTGAGGACAATTAACCGCACTCCCATAGTGGGTTCGTCGGGAATGTCTGCACTGGAATTGGGGGCGATGTGTATTCCAGCAAATTCTCCCCGATGTTGGTCGGTTCTCAAACGGCGAATAATCTCTTCCCAAACCCGGTTGTGGTCTTGTTTAATTTCCTGGGCTAGGTCTTGGGCGGTGCGGGTGACATTGGGTTTGGTGGAAATCCAATAACGATTACCATCACCAACATAAAGATAAATGGCTTGGTCGCTGAGACGACGGAGAGCATCACCAAAGGTGGCGGTGGTTTCTCCTGGTTGTACACAGCCTAGTTTGATGCGCCGATCTTCTATACCTAAATTGGCTGCTCTTAAGTTGGGGGCGGAACCAAGGTAAATAGTCCGAGTCACCCGGCGACAAGCAGAGTACCTCCCTAGGTTGGGGTTTTGACCATCTAGGAAAACAGGAAGAGAGTTAACGCCGTCTACGTCTTTTTCTATAATTGGTACCCAGGAATCCTCTAAATAACGGGTCAGTTCTGATTGCACTTGACTATCTGCCATGGGTATGTTACAAGGTAGGAGCATAAGGCTGCGATCGCTCTGTTCCCACAGAAAATGAATTACTTTCGACATGAGGCGCAGTACACCTCTGGTACGCTGGAATGTGTCTATACTCGACCAGTCGCTGTAGAGTCGGTCAAATAGCTCTGGATGTATGGGGTAGGCTTGCTGCATCCGGCGCTCATATTCGGCTTGGCGACATTCTGAAGGAAATTCCTGGGGCTGTGTACGATACATATCACTAAATGCCTGCACTACCGCATCCCTAGCTACAAATAAGTTAGGATCGGTGATTGGTTGAAATAAGCGCCGACGGACAATTTCAAAACTTTCTTCTGCGTTGGCTGGTCGCCAGGGAGACTCCACCCGACTAATGGCATTCTTGAGCCGCTTGGTGGCTTCCTTGCCCCTTTCTCCCCCCATTTCTACCTCAGAAGCAGGTATACTAACTACTAATAGGGTGCGATCGGCGTTTTTAGCTGATTCGCTTAAAGTTTGGGCAAAGGTGAAGTGAGTATCAAAGGTTCCGCCCGGTAAATCTGGATTATCATGGAGTTGGCGGGCATAGGCTACCCACTCATCAATGAGAATTAAGCAAGGGGCATAACGGTTAAATAAATCTTTCAGTTTGTCTCCGGGGTTGGTGGAGGTTTCGTCGGCTTCTCTCACCATTTCGTAACCCTCTCTACCTCCCAGTTGCCAGGCTATTTGTCCCCATAGTGTTCTGACTAGAGTACCATCTTTTTGGCGATCAGGTTCACCGGGGGGTATTTTGTTACCTGCAATAATGGCAGTGTTGACATTTTTGGGCAGTTCCGAAGTGCCAGCTTGCTCTAATATTGGTTTTAATATAGGTAATTCCTCTATAGAACATCCCAAGCACATATGATATAATGAGAGGAGAGCGTGGGTTTTACCACCACCAAAATTTGTTTGTAGTTCAATTACCGGGTCGGCACTTTGCCCAGAAAGTCGGCAGAGGGCATTAGTTAATAACTGTTTTAGTCCTTCAGTGATATAAGTGCGGCGAAAAAATTCCGTAGGTAAGCGGTACTCGTCAGCCCCTTCATCCTGGTAGACTTGCCACAAGTCGGCGGCAAATTCTGCTTGTTGGTAGCGACCAGAAGCCACATCGGGGTGGGGAGTGACCACCTCTCGCCAGGGCTTGAGTCCCCCCATGGTGTTGATTTCTAAGGGTCTAGCGGCGACTTTGCGACTTTGGCTGCGGGCTTGTTCATCAAACCGGATGCGGAGGAGTTCTTGTTTTTGTTTTTCTATTTCCTCTGCTTGTGGGGCGGAAACAGCACTGAGCAGGCGGCTAATGGTATCTAGGGCGCGGTAAGTATCATCAGTGCTAAATGTTTGATTGTGGGCCCAGCCATTGCGAATGGTCATTAATTCACCAACCAGGTTTTTTTCCGCATTACCAAGGGTTTGTTTAAATACATCATACCACTTATGCCACATGACTTTTAACACATCCCCAATATCTTGTTGGAGTATTTGCGCAACTGTGCGGCGTAGGGTGCGATCTTCCGACACAAAGGGAGCGGCTGCTGCTAGCCAACTATCTTGGTATATCACTCGCATTTCTCTTTCTACGAAAGGATATAAGCCTTGATGGAGGATGTCTAAACCTCTCCCTACTCGTTCCCGGTTAGTAATGCTCATGGTAAAAACCTGGTGTTGGGTTATGGTGAATCTTTGGTATATATTGATGAATTATACCAGTTTAGGTTGATTTTTAGGTTGATTTTTGGGTTGAACAAGGGAGCCGGGGAATAAATTCCCTGTCTAATAGCTTAAGTCGGTTAAAACCGACTGGTAACACAAGCATCCTGCTTGTTTGATTTGTTGTGGGATGGGTTGGCGATCGGTGGGGGGGAGCCTGGGAATCTGGTAACACAAGCATCCTGCTTGTTTCATTTGTTGTGGGATGGGTTGGCGATCGGTGGGGGGGGAGCCTG
>Ga0169931_10003008_pt1 | contig 27066 bp, 23 predicted proteins | sample Kivu_15m_20L_FD_129675 | JGI IMG/M metagenome (GOLD analysis project Ga0169931, IMG submission 129675) | Freshwater microbial communities from Lake Kivu, Western Province, Rwanda to study Microbial Dark Matter (Phase II) - Kivu_15m_20L... | ecosystem: Environmental > Aquatic > Freshwater > Lake...
ATATTTCATTTTAATTATTCTAAATATGAGTAAAATTTACTTTGATTTTAAATTTGATAAAATAAAATTATCTTAGTGAAAAATGAATTTGAATTTAAAGAGAAATTAAAGGATTAAATAATAAATAAATTTTAATCAACCCTTGTCTGAATGAATCAAACAACGAAAAATTTTAGTTTTAAGGAAGAAAGCTCTAAGTGTATTTTACATCAAGAGCCCATAAGGTTCATTTGTCAATGTAACCAAAAATTTTGTGTTAGGTGTATAAGTGACATCAAAGAAATCGAAAGTCACTTTAAATCTCACAAAGATTTCAAACTGTTCCAGTTGAAAGATTTGAAGAGTTTTTATCTAAACCAAACCGAGCAAATAGAAAACATTCTTGCTGAAATTTATGAAGGTAGAAAGAAATCCGAAAACGGAGAAAATTTGGGACTGAGAAAAAATTTTATCAATGAAAATTTTGCATTTACAGAATTAAAAACTAATCTCTTAAACTTGTTGAATTTTGAGGTAGAAAACTTTCTTTATTCGATTTTTGAAAAGGAACAAATTATTGTGCAGGAAATGGTTGAAATTGCGAATTTGAATGATATCACTCTAGACTCAAAAGGAATAATAAATTCGATAATTAAATTAATAAATTTAAAAGAAAAAGGAAAATTATCCTTGATTGGGACATACGACAAAATTAACTTGCTTCAGAATGTTTTCCTTTTGAAAATCGAAAATTTTGTGGGGGATTTCAAGAATTTGTTAACAAAATATTTCACTCAAGAAAAAGAAAAACAAGAATTAAACGAGATGAATTTTAACGACGAAAAGCAAATGCAAGATTCAATAATCCCTTATGAAGATAAGGAAAATGATTTCTCTTATCTTATTAATGATAGAAAACAACTTAGTGGCATAAAAGAGGAAGTCAAAGTGGGGAATCAATCAGTTGAATTTCTAATTTCTCATAAATCAATCTCAGATATAGAAAAATCAGTGAAAGAAAAAAAATCAGAAAGTAAATTCAAAAATCCCTTAATACTAAACTTAAACATTAACCTCTCAAAATCTGCTACTAAAGAGAAAGATTACAAACTTTATAATTTGGAAGATATCCCCGACTCTAATATATCCAAGCATTCTAATTTTCATACAATTACAAACTTTGGAGAGGACGCGAACATTTTCTCAAACTCAAATTCAAAAAATCTCAAATCAACATCGTTATGGAAAGAGGGAATAATTCCAGAAATATCTAACAGCATAGAGAATTTATCATATTTCATGAAATCCAATCAGATAAAGCAGAAAGAAAATTCAAACTCTTCGATCAACTACGACAAACAGAGTTTAATAACAGAATTCAATTTAAACATAAATAAAGAAAATAGAAATAGAATAAACAAGATAATATTTTATAAGAAACAGAGAAGGTTTGAAAATATTTTACGCCATGATACAGCGAAGATGAATAAAAAAACCAAGCAATTTCTTAGGAATGCAGGACAACTGACTCCTGTAAATTTTAACAACCAGAACCCTGCCTATGGAATCCCGGCAAAAGGATTTAAGATTTTCTCTCAACCACCTATTAATCAAGAAAATACTTATTATAACTTCAATCACTTTGGATCGCAGGTTGAAATTGACAAATATCCCGGGAACAATAATCTTATAAATACTAACAACAATAAAGCAAGTACGATTAAAAAACTTTGTGTGGATTGTTACACTCCATTTAGCGTGAAAACCTCCAACAACTGGAGAAAGAGGTGCACTCCTTGTCAAAAAACTTTCTTTGAAAAAATTAATAATATCAAGAGTTTTTATTCAGTTAATAGTTACAAAGCAGGAAAAATGAACCAGGTTTGTTCTAAGTGTAAAAATACCTTTATAGTACCTGTTGCTTTGGCTAAACAGAGAAAAACATGCTACTATTGTTTTAAGAGTAGTCTGAATAATTAATTTATTGAAAATAATCTAATAATAAAATATATAATTTAATCTAAATAAACTTAACCTAAAATAATTGATTTTTAGTATATATGTTTATATAAATGTTATAAAAGTTTTAATTATTAAGTCGATATATTTTAATGCTTTCTATATTTCCCCATTAAAATAGCTTCTCCAACTTGATGCTTTTTTACTTCTTCATAAAATTCTTTCAAATTCTTTGCATCCATTTTCTCTTTATCTAAAGCGTATAACTTGAAAAAATATCTGTGCTCTCCAGTTGGTATCCGTTTTTTAAAAAAATAAAATTGGAACGGGACGGGTCAATTACAAATTTTTACATTATAGGAACGGAACGGGACGGGTACGGGACGGGTCATATAATAAAATATAAATTTAACTTTTTAAAAAATTGGAACGGGTCGGGTTATTCTGAACGATTCCATTTTTTTGGAACGGGACGGGACGGAACGGGACGGGTGTCGGATACCAATTCCTGATGTTGTCAAGGAAATATTCAAATATCAATGACATCATCATGTGGCGCATCATGATGAGGATGTTATACTGCATGATGCAATTCGTGATTTGGAACATCATCATGGACTATAACCGGATATTTTGAATGATTTATACTTATATCTTTTTAAAAGATATTTATTTTAACTTAATATATTTTTATCTTTAAATGAGCATGAAATAAATAATATTATAGTACCAATTTAAAGAATCTACCTATTTTTTAAATGATATTTATTTACTATTTATATAAAAAATATATGCTTTGCTTATAATTTAGCTAATATATATGTATTTTTAAAAAACATATGTTACAGATTTTATTCTGATCTACAATTTTCATAATCAAATCCTCCACACAAAATAAATGATAAGCAGTAAAAAATAAATAGGACAGAAGCGATGAAAATAATTACTACTCTGAGCCTTTTATATCTGACGAAATTTCTTATCTTTTTAGACTAATTAAGTTATATATTAGCAAAATTCTAATTACGCTGTTTCTTTTGTCTCTAACATTATTTTTTAATTCATTAATCCCTGGTTTATTCACCACTAAATTGATTTGACTAGCTTTTACACTTTTGAAATCAGAAGTGTTACAATCTTTAATTGTTATTTTATCATAGTTGTTATCGTTTTCTGATATGTACTGGCTTTGATTGTATATGTTCATTTTTTCTTTGATTGTTTCCTTGAATGAACTATTAAGACAATAAGAAATAGCAAGATCTATTTCTCTCTTACTGAAAGTTTTAAAAAATATTTCTTTCAGATCTTCCAAAAATTTAAATGCAGAAGAACGCGGGTATTTGTTTTCGCACATACACATGAAGGTAATGTTCTTTATATTCAAATAATGAAAATAAAACCTAAATTTGTAGAAGTTATGAAGAATTAATTTTACGCATCATCATAAGAAAATGTTGCTCTGTGATTCTTTTCTACTTTTTTCAATAAATTTCTGCTAATTTGTTCAAAGTTGCCGTGATAATCAGTAAATTCACATAGAATTTTTCCTGTTGGTTTTTCAATCAATGAATAAATTATCGACATTAAAACTGAAATAATAATAAAAAAATGAATATTTGAATTTATAATATAAAAAAAGTTTATTAAAAAATTTTCAATTCAATACCAAATAAAGAGCAAGTAATTTTATGAAAATTTTAAAACATTTAATATATTCTTAATATTATCATAAATTTATCAAATATTTTGTAAAAAATGTCAAACAGCAAACAAGATGATATTTACATGAATGAAAAGTCTGAATGTGACAAAATTTTATTTGAATTAAATCAAAAGTTGCTTGAGGAAGAAAAATTGAAAATGAAAAATTCTAATTTTGATAACCATAAAACTATCATAAACCATTTTGAAAAAGAAGAAGAAATACATAGCTCAAAAGTTAATTTAATTTTAAACAAGTACACTAAGCAATTTGTTAATTCCAATTTGACGTCGGACATCATTCAAAGCAGTTTAGAATTTAATAAACACCTTATTGAAAATTTTTTAGAAAATTCAAATAAGCTATGCCAATCAGAAAATGAATATTGCCTGAATATTCTTTGGAAGAACTTAAAAAAACTTTCGAAAAGTGCTGATCAACATGTTAAATCTGCAAATCTTACTAAAAATGATAAATATTGCAATATTTATACAAAGCTGAAAGAAAAAGAAAAATTAAGAAAAGAAAACTTAGCTCATTCTGGATTGATAATTACAGTCGATAAATCAATTTTAGAAGAATTCCCAGAAAAATAAAATTTTTATTATAATTGCTTTAAATAAAACTATATAAAGAATTTACATTCTGCAAATTAATATATGAAAAACAACTTTTAAAATGATCAAAGGTTAAATTATAATCTCTCAGATAATTATTCTCGTTTAAAAATTTTTTACATATAAAAAAACAAAATATTTGAATTGTAAAATTTATTTTTTATTTTTACCCTTAGATATATTTCTTCCTAACAACAAGGATACATTGGAGATTAATTCTCTGCTCTTATCTTCTTCATTCCTAATCTTGTCTTTCACAACTTCTATGTGTTTCTTGAGTAAGGTTATTGCAGTTCTATATCTATCCTTTTCTTTCTTTTATTTAAATCAATGATAATCAATTTCATATTTACCTCAACATCGGAAATTTTTTTATTCAATTTGCGAATGTCATCTTTTAATAATTCAATTTGCTTTGTTTCTTCACCGATTATAGTGTTGATAATCTTAGTTTCGTAAATTGTTTCGTTGAGTTCTTCTTTTAACTAAATTAAAAATAGAAAGTTAAGATTATTCTTATTAACTTTAGGAATCTCTTGTTTGCATTCTATTATTTCTTTATTCATTAAGTAAACTTCTCTTCTCGATCGCTAAATGTTTTACAAAATAAAATTATATAAGCTATTTACATCAAGCAGCAAATAATTTTGACTTATATCATTACTGACTCTAGCGTAAACACTACCGAGATCTTTTTTCTGAAAATTTATATAATTGACTTGATTATGTAGTTTTTGAACTTCAAGTTCCAATTTATTTTTCATATTCAATCTATCGTTTATTTCGTATTTAAGTTTTTCGAATCCATATAGTTTTATTTCAGATATCAAGTTTTCTAGTGAAATTACTAAACAAAATTAAATGATTTTAATATTAATTAGACTTACGATTTTCTGACATGTAGCTTTTATACAACAGTTCTTTGTCATTCTCATTTTGGAAATTTATCTTAGAGAGGTTGTCATTATTTTTCAAATTGCTCTGTTTGCCTTTTGTCGTTTTTCCTGAGGAATGAATCCTTTGATTTGAGTGGCTTACTTTATTAATAAAATTTTTTAACTTATCAGCAGACTTGGTGCGAGACTGACGATGAGACTGATCAAAAGTTGATTTAAGGTCAGTCGAAATATCTTTTATGTTACTATTATCGTAGTAGTCTCTCAAATTAGATCTTGTTTTGTAATTTGAGGTATATTCTGAATCTGACTTGTCAAGTAATTTAGAAAAATTCATTCGGTCATTTTTAATTTCTTGGGAACCTTTAGCATTAGAGAAAATTTTTGTTTTAGAAATTTGGTTTTTAGGGGTCATACTATTGGAATCTGAAAAATTTATAAAAATTTAAAAAGTACCACCGACATTTTTTATCAGAAGATCGATGGACTTGGGAATTTGAAGATTACTCTGATTAATATTTGATTGATTTTTGCTGAAATTTTTTTTGGTCAATTCTCTAAGCATTTATATATAATTTTTATATATTATTTATATTATAAATAACAGTTAAGTTGAAGAAATTTTAAACTTTTTCATAGACACTCATATAAAATAAAAATGAGGAACTCCTTAGAAATAAAATTTTGTATTCTTATAATAGTGAGTTATATTCTTTACTTATACTAATATCATAGAGAATTTTAAATTTTTTAAATTATAAAATAATTGAAATTACCAACTTTTAATATAAAAGACAATGGGAATATTTAGGTAATTTTACTATTAATTTAGATCAGAAGAAATTCTTCATAAAAAAATAAGAATCCCTACTGAGACCTCTCTAGAAGTTATGGACGCTTTGGGAAAGATGGGAAAAGGGTCTATTGAATTCATTGATTTAAACAAATACGATATAGAAGCAAAAAAAGTTTTTGTAAATATGATAAAAAGATGCGACGAGGTTGATCGAAAGATTAAGTAAGATATATTGTATTAATAACAAATCATAATACCAACAGAAATTTCGAACTATTCGCGCAAGAATTTAATCAAACAATTTGTAAATACACTGATTATGAACACTTTAAAAACGATTTGGAAAAAGACATCAATAGAAGACATAGACATGAAGGGATATATTTAGATATAATAGAAAATGAAATTTTAGAAGAAGAGAAGAGAATAATGGAGCTTGTCAACAATCATTCGAAAATAAAAGAAAATCTGGAGATTCTAATAGAAAAAAAGTATGTTCTTGATAAATCCAATCAGCTTGTCAATATGAGTTCTGATTACAATAGTTTCCACTTAGGCTCTCCGAATAATCAGATGATAATTGAAGATGGAAATCAAAATGCTGGACTGAATTTCATCGCTGGGGTTAGTAAAGCAGACGATGAACTTAGAATGAAAAGAATGATTTTTAGAGCTTCGAAAGGAAGGGCTATTGTCACATTTTTTGATTTATTTAATAGTGAAAATCTTAGCTATAAGGAGAACTCTAATAAAATGACGAAAAAGATTTTTACTATTTTTCATCAAGGAGGAGTTGAGAATGTTTTATTTAGTAAAATTTTAAGAATATGTGATCTCTTTGGAGTATCCAGATATGCTATTCCTAAAAGAGAAGAAATTAAAATGCAAATAAAGAATCTTCAAGCTGAAATATTAGAAAAGAAGAATTTTTTGAAAGAAACAGAAACTTCGATTAAAAATTATTTGAAATACAAATTGGGCAATGTATTAATATTTATTATGTCTATTTTAATAATTTTATTTAGGAAAAACAGCCAGGAATATTTGAATTATATAGACTTTATTTCAAAAAAGAGAGGATGATTTATAGCAATCTTAGTAAATGTATCATCAGAGAAAATTTCATAGATGGGGAAGTCTGGATATTAAAAGAGGAATTCGGTAACGTGAGACAAGTCATCAAAGATTTAGAGAGAGACGATTCAAGAACCCCTACTACATTTACAGATGTTGAACATTCTAAATTAAATAAACCTACATATATACATAGTAATGAATTTCTGTATCCGTTTCAAGAGATAGTAAATACTTACGGCATTCCTAGTTATAAAGAAATTAACCCAGCTTATATTAACATAGTTACTTTTCCATTTTTATTTGGTATGATGTTTGGTGACATATGCCATGGATTTCTTTTATTTATATTTGGTGCTTATTTGTGTCTTATGGTTGATGGGATAAAAGAAAACACATCCTCGATTTTAAAATCATTTCTTAAAGTAAGGTACCTTCTTCTATTAATGGGTTTTTTTTCACTATATTCTGGATTTATCTATAATGATTTCTTGTCTCTTCCCTTACCCATTTTTGGTACTTGTTATGAAGATTCTAAAAATTCCTCTGTACCAATAGCTACAAAAATAAATAAAAATTGCGTTTATTTGTTTGGATTGGATCCTAAATGGAGGATATCTGTTAACGAACTAACATTTACGAATTCTTTTAAAATGAAGATAAGTGTTATTGTAGGAGTTTTGCATATGACATTTGGAATCATTTTGAAAGGCCTAAATGAAATCTATTTTAAAAGAAATGTTGGATTTTTTTTCGAATTCATTCCTCAACTTTTGTTTATGATAGGATTATTCGGTTACATGATCGTTCTAATTTTTATAAAATGGGGTACCGATTGGACTGGTAAGACTCACATGGCCCCAAGTTTGATTTCACAAATGTTAAGTATATTTCTTTCTTTTGGAAGTGTCGTAAAATTTTATATTTTTATATATATATAATATAGAATGAGAAACCTCTTTGGGGAGAAAAGATAGAAAACACTAAGTACTTCCAAGAAAATTTACATATCATAATATTGTTTGTTTGTCTGGTCCTGATTCCATTCATGCTGATACCTAAGCCAATCATCACATATTATAAACAAAAGAGAGCTAAAAATTACAATCAATCAGGCTTTGGTAAGGTTTCGGATGAATTGAGAGTGGTAAGAATCCTTTAATTCATCATAATCTTTATTCCTTTATAATTATAGCTTGAAGATCATAGCTATCAATCAATAAACCATGAAGTTCATGAATTAGATTTATCTCATTCGCATTCATTTGGTGAATTATTCGTGCACAGTGCGATCGAAACAATAGAATTCGTTTTAGGAACTATTTCTAATACTGCTTCTTATCTGCGCTTGTGGGCCTTATCTTTAGCACATGGAGAACTATCCAAAGTGTTTTTTGAAAAGACTATATTAGATGGAGTATCAGAAGAGAATGTTTTGTCCGGAGTTTTGAAAGTACAATAGAATATCATTTAAAATTATTATTAGATATTTTTAGGATTCGTAATATTTGCAAACGCAACTTTCTTCGTTTTGATGTGTATGGATATGCTTGAATGTTTCCTTCATACACTTCGTCTTCATTGGTAAATAATTTTTTATTTTAATTTTAGGGTCGAATTCCAGAGCAAATTCTTCAAAGCTGATGGATATAAATTCAATCCTTATTCGTTTAAAAACGTTATAGAAGTAGAAGAAATAATTTAATTTAACAAAACTGCATGCATATTCATATAATAAATTAAAATTTTAATATTCAGTACATCATATGAAATCAAATATAAAATAAATATATTCTAATAAATAAAAAATTCTACATTTCCATATTTCAAGATAAATAAACTTGGTTCTTCTTATCTCTAAAGCAATCATCACACATTCTTACAGAGTTTAAATAGAAGGGAATGAAGTTATCATAATTATTCGAACAGTGAAAACAATATACATAACCACAAACTCTACAATGATACTTCCATCTGCAAACACTAAAAATACCACGACAGCTTTTACAAACTTTTACAAATTCCTCAGGAATTAAACGAGGAAGCTTTTCAATTAGGGCTTCGATTCCTTTTGTATTTATATCAGACAATAAAATTTTATTTAAAAATGTATTTTTTGTCATGGGCACCATTTTAGCCAGTTTCATTGTAATCTTTTCTTGTGAGCTACTTTTTTTAATAAGATCCCTAATTCTATTAAGGTTTTCATTTATTTCTTCCAAATCCTTGCTTGTAATCTTATCTATTTTAGCTTCATGATTATCATCAGTTCTTTCTATATTATTAACCGTTGAAAAGTTCGTTTGGTATAAAATTATATTCGTCGCATGCTTATTTGAATTATCTTGTTGTAGATTTTGCTCGAGAGGATTATTAGAACAAATTAAAATTTCTTCTGTTTTATCTTTTAAAAATTTTAATTGTGATTTAATCGATCTTAATTCATTTTTCAATTGCTATTTGAAATAAAATAATATAAACATTCTAAATATTTATTACTATATTCTCAATTATGATTTTCTCTATGTATTCTTTAGATACTTTATTTTGAGTTTCCCAAATCTTTGAATATTTTAAAAAGTTTTAATATTACATCCACTACTACATTATTAGATAAATTATTTTCATCTGTTTCTGGGCTTAAAAAAATTATTTTATCATATTACCTATTTTCATTTGCTGCCGAAAAATTCCTCAAATTCTCAATTACTTCGTTATATATGCCGTCTAGGATCTTAAATTATATTTTTATTTTAGAATATTTCTAGTACTTCGATATGAGCTTTGTTATCTATTGTGTTTGATGGCGCATCCTCATTACTCATTTAGTAATTTCTTAATAATATAATTAGTTTAAATTTTTTATTATAAAATGGAATTATTTGAAAAGAATTTTAAATTCCGCTTCGAATTAAAAAAGAAGAAAGAAAGGACAATCTTGGAATTTTCAGAGGAAGAATTGAAATCAAAACCCGACAAAATTCTTCAGGTTTTAAAGAGAGAATGTGTCGATCTGAAATCTTGGTTTTATGTGATTGTAATTTATTAATACATAAGTATATTTAATTTCTTTTAGATTTATTACTACTCTATACAAGACTACCAAAACTTTAAAAAGTTTTCAGATGAGCTTTCAAAAACAGACGTTGATTTGAATCCTTTCTACAGAGACCAAAAGCAGACATTTATTTTTATTCTGAACATTTTTTCTTTCTTTTATAGTTTGATTTCTCAGCAATCCAGAGATAAAACAAAAAGTGAGAATTACTCTACTCTTTCTACAGTTTTTGTCAATCAGGCCGAAAAAATTTCTATGTATGACCCAATGACTATGATATGCAAAGGATTCTTATTCTTCGCACAAGGAGATTATGATAATTCAGAAATGTATTTCTCTAATATATCTGACAACGATAAAAGTTCCAACTTAAATAAAAATTTGATTATATTAGCGAAAATAGGAAGAGGTCTCAATTTTTATAACAAGGGAAATTACAACAAAGCTTTGGAATATTTTGTTTCGCTCATAAGAGATTATGATTACTTTAACGAGAATGTATTTGAGTGCCTCGGTTTATGCTATTATAATTTAGGAAATCTCAAAAAAGCTCAAGATATTTTTGAAAAAATTATCGAAATGAATCCAAATAATTACCGTGTACAAACATATCTCTCTATCATTTCTCTAGTTTCATCTGATTACAACTTAGAAGATTACCAAAACTCCCTCCAAAAAATAAAAGACGCTTTCGTAAATGATGAAAATTCAGATTTCCATCTGCTTCTCATTCAACTAGCGAACATATTCCTCTTATCAGGAAAGGTAAATTCTGCAGAAGAGATTTTAAATAAATTGAATCTCATACTTGAATACGGGGAGATGCGTAGTAATTTAAACAAAGAAACAAGAAATAAGAACGAAAAATATCGCAAGGATTTAGATGAAATAAAATCGTCCATTTATTGTATAAATGCTAAAATCCAGCATTTTAAGAAAAACAACACAGAAGCTTTTACTCATTACATCAAGGCTGTTCAAGCAAACCCTAAAAACATTGAAGCTCAATTTGGTTTAGGTCAAATTTATCTCAGCATGCAAAATTTAACAGAAGCAGAGAAATGCTTTCAACTTTGTAAAAATATTCAAGCCAATTCCAGCGACAGAAGAATTCAAGCTGGAAAGATTACAAACGAAAAGGAGATAAGTTTTGATATTATCAAATATCTTGCTTATATTTATGCAAGGACCAGAAGAAAAGAAGTCGATTCTACTATCGAGATGTTTAAAAATGCATTAGAAATCAATAAAGATGATAGCGATTGTTATATTGAACTTGCGCAGTTATTGGAATATAAAAAACCTGAAGACAGTCTTAAATATTATGAAGAACTTTTGGTTCTAATTAAAACGAAGAAAGATGAAGTTTGCAATGAAGAAAGATACGTAAATTACCTTTACAATATTGATGAGATAATGCCAGAGATTTTGAATAACATAGCCACGATAAGAATTAGGATTAATTCTTTTAATGACGTTGATAAATTATTAAACGAAGCAAAGATACTTGTTAAAAAACAAAAAGAAAAAATTTCAGACAATAATGTAAAGCTTGATTCAAAAGAGAAACTAAATAAATCAGGGCAGAATGAGAACATGACAAAGCTTAACTCGTTAGAATCTTCTATAAATTTCAATTTTGCAATATACTACGAATCTAATTTCCAGTTAGGAGAGGCTTACAAATACTACAAGCTTATTATTAAGGAGAATCCTTTTTTTATTGAAGCTTACATAAAATTAGGATTACTAGCTAAATTAAGAGGAAACAAACCAAAGGCCTTAGAATACATGAAACAAGCATTAGAAAAGCATTTTGAAAAACCAAAGGAAGAGCAATCAAATTCAAAAACAAATTCTAATTTGCATTCTCAATTAAATGGAAGAAAGTTACTTCCCATGATGAATAAGCCAATTATACCAATGCTTATTATGGCACAGATTCATTATGATAATTCAAACGAAAACGAAGCTTTGAGTATTCTTTCTAATATTCTAAAAAATTATGACGATAAAGATCCTTACACACTTGTGCTGCTCGGAAATATTTATTATGACATGGCCACTCAATCACGAAATAAATCAAGTGATTTCAACTCAAATCTTAGTAGAAGCTTAGAACTTTATTACCGTGCTTTAGAATCTGATAAATATAACACTTATGCAGCAGTAGGAATTGCTAATGTTCTTTCCGAATATAATTTAACATCCTATTCCATAGACACCTACAAAAATGTCACAGAGAAGTTTCCTAATAATCACAATGCTTTTGTAAATGAAGCGCTTATTTGCATAAATGAAAATAAATTTGAAAAAGCCTCTATAATTTTAACAAAACTTCTCAAAAAGTTTTTAAAAAATAAATGTCCTGACATAGAAAATTTGTTGGCAAAAAGTTTAATAGAAATGAAGGATTTCAACAAAGCAATAAAATTACAAAAAGGATTAATCCTAAGATACCCCGATAATATCTTTTATAAATTCAATTACGCTTTGTGCCTTAAACAGCGGGCTGAAGAAATTTTAAACAAATCAGAAAGAAGGGTAAAAGAAACAGAGGAGGCTATTAAATACTTGGAAATGGCTCTACCAATTTTTGAATCTATCCTTATGTTAAAAAAAGAAATTAATCAAAATCTAAGAACAGAAAAAGAAGAAAAAATTATGAAAAACAATGATTTTTACTACAAATGCCATGAAGTTAATCAATTCCTAAGATTATTTCTTACAACGGCAAGACAAATCCTTGAAAAGGACAGACTAAAAGAACAGGACACTGTGAGAAAAATTGAAGAAAACAGATTGAAATATTTAAGAATGCTCGAAAGTCAAAAAGAAATGGACGAAAAGGAAAGAGAAGAAATTCACAGAAAAATGAAAGAAAATGAAAAACTTGCAGAGAGTTACAAGCATATTGCTGAACAAATTATACAAGTCACTACCATGGAAGAAAAAGAGAGTAAGAAAAATAAAAAAAAGAGAGACAAAAGTTTTGATGACATCATGGAAAACGAGAGGGATTATAAAGAGGAAGAAGAAGTCGACTATTCTTATAAGCGAGAAAAGAAAAAATTGAAAAAACACAAAAAGAACAAAAAGCGAAGAAGAGAAAACAATTCTGACTCTGAAGATCTGATTGAAATCGATGAAGCTTATATAGATCCCCACGGTAATCCAGAAGAAAGAAAGAAGCATAAGAAACTTAAAAAGAGACGTCGTACTGTAAGCGAGGAAGATGACGAAGATTTCTTTGGAAATTTCAACGATAAGATCGAGGACCAGAAAAATTTAGAAGAGCAACCAAAACATGAAGAAGAAGATTTTAATGAAATTCAAAAGGAAAGTTATGATAATCCTAATTGTAACGCAGAAGAAAACATACAACGAGGCTCAGAAAACGAAGTCAAGTTTGATAATCTCAACATAAGAGATGTTGAGATGAAAGATTATACAAAGAACGAATTAGAAGATGAGCTAGATTTCAGTTAAAATAAATCATCGATGTCACCAATTTATGAAATTATCTAAAGTATAAGAATCTGCTTAAATTTATAATATATCTTATTATTTAATGCTATTAAATTCTATTATATCATAATATTAATTTTTTATATTTATATGAATAAAATTAATCAAATATACTGATTAATCATATTAGAATTAATGAGAAATACTAAACGAGGCGGAAGTAACTATCACACAAACAAAGGATCTTCAAATTACGACGGAAATAAAAAAGATCTATTCTCTGAAGCCTTAAAATCTTCAGAAAAGTTCGACAACGAAAAGATGAGAGGCGGAGAGAAAAAATACAACAATCAAAACAGAGGAAAACATTATGATAGTTCCTACTATGCAGGAGATAATTACAACTACAATTACTATACTTATAATGACAATAAGAATAACGAGGGGTACTATGCCGACCAACAAAATCAAGGAAATTTTAATAACAGCGGACAGAATTATTATTATAACAAGAATAAACACAACGAATTTGCTAAAGATACACATAAAAATCAAAAATATAAAAAAAGGGAGTACAATCGTAAGCAGTACAATGAAGAAAAAAGCATTCAAGGTGAGAAACTTGAGAGAGTGGTGCAACATAACATAGATCCTAATTATAATACAGAATTTAAGAGAATTCAGCAGAAATTACTGGACATAGAAATTAGACAAGAAGATGAAGAAAATAAAGAGAAAATAGATGAAGTGAGAGAACTAGTAAAATCAAATGTTAAAGGTAATTATGATGAAATTGTTAGAAACATCGATAATTCTACTTCTATTTCTAAAGAAAACACAGAGAAAAATATTTTCCTTCAAATAATTTCTAAAAATCCCACATTGAATAATTCTCCAGAGATGGTTAGTAGCATCGTGGACATTATTGGGGGTAGTAAATCCGATGATGAAATTCAACAAGACTTAATCGATTTACTTGGATACGATGAGCTCGATCTAATTTCCGACCTTATCCAAAATAGAAATCAGATTAAGGAAATAATAACAGTAGTCAAGACATATATTGAAGAAAGCGAGAAATATGAGAGAAATAAAGATAACCTAACAATGTATGGAAAAAGTAATCCTAACTCAAATGTAACTATTGAAGTGATGGATAGCACAACCAAAAAAAAGAAAATTGAATCTATCAAAAAGACACACATGACGAATTTAAAAATTTTACAGCAATTAGGATTTGACAACAAATTCATCAAAGAAAATGAACTGCTCGGTTTACATGAAAAGAAAATCGGTCAACCATCAAAAGGAGTCAAAATTGAAAAATTTAACGTAAGTCAAAACTTGTTGTTGCAGGATAAAAATCGGAATGATTACATAACTAACAAAAAACAGTTCCCTAATCATGTAGAAATCAAGGTAAAACCAGTTGTTCAGGAACGAAAGCCAGTTCCTTTAGTAAAAACAGAAGAACTTCCAGCATGGGCACAAAGATGCTTCAACTTTGCTGAATTCAATCAGATTCAATCCACTGTTTTTCAAAAAGCACATAAGTCTGATGAAAATCTCTTAATCTGTGCACCAACTGGAGCAGGAAAAACTAACATCGCTCTTTTAACTATTCTCAGAGAAATTCAAAAGCATTTGAATAGCCTTAAATTCGACAGTTCGACTATGAATAATTTTTCAAATATTAATTGGAATTTCAAAATTGTTTATTTAGTTCCGTTAAAAGCCTTAGCTAATGAAATAGTAGACAAATTCAAAACTACTTTGTCATTTTTGAATATTAAGGTTAGTGAATTCTCTGCTGATGTAAATTTGACAAAAGAGCAAATAGAGCAGACAAATTTATTCGTAGCGATTCCTGAAAAATGGGACTTATTTACTAGAAAAAATGATGGAATATACGGATCTCTCAAATTAATAATTATCGATGAAGTTCATCTCTTAAATGAAGATAGAGGACGTATTTTAGAATGCATCGTAGCCAGAACAATTAGAAAAATAGAATTGAATCAGAGATTTATAAGAATAGTTGGACTGTCTGCAACTCTACCTAATTATTGGGATGTTGCTGAATTCCTCAGAGTTAAAGATGGGCTATTTTATTTCGACTCATCTTATAGAGCGACACCTCTTAAAATGAAATTTTTGGGAGTAGGTGAAAGAAGATCAGACGAGGAGTATAGAGATTATGAAAATCAAATTGTATTCGAGGAAATAGTCAAGTATTTAGACAAAAATAAACAAGTGTTGGTGTTTGTACACTCTAGAGCCGAGACTGTCAATTTTGCTAAGGAAATAATACGCAGAGCTATGATGAATTTTAGAACCGATTTATTAGTACCTGGAAATAATAAATCAATTAAACACATTAAATTTACAAACAAATCATTAGATGAATTAGTACCATATGGAATAGGTTTTCACAATGCAGGATTAATGAGAAAAGATAGAAACGCAGTAGAAGCATTATTTGCAAATAAAACAATTAATTTATTAGTTTCTACTTCTACTCTAGCCTGGGGAGTGAACTTACCCGCATATGCAGTAATAATAAAAGGAGTCACATTTTACGATGCATCCAAGGGTTGTATAACAGACATGGGGATTCTTGACATCCAACAAATGTTCGGAAGAGCAGGAAGGCCTCAATTTGATACTAAGGGAGTAGCAATGATTGTTTCTCCTTTGAAAAAAGTAGATTATTTCGTTAATCTATTAAAAAACCAAATCGACATTGAATCCAAACTTCCTAAATTTTTGAGCGACGCTTTAAATGCAGAAATAGCAATAGGGAATATTTTAAACCTCGACGATGCTGTTAATTGGCTCAAATTAACTTATTTATCTATAAGAATGAGAGATAAAAAACAAAATGATTTTGAAGTATTGAGTGCCTTAGCTAATGAAGCCCTAGAAAAATTGAATAAATTCAAGCTCATAAGATATGTTAAGAATACCGGTGCACTACATTCTACTGAGTTTGGTAGGATCGCATCGAAATATTATATGAGCTATCAAACAATTGCTAGCTTCGCAGAAAATCTAAGAGAGGACATGTATGATGGAGATTTGTTGCAGCTATTCTCAAAATCTGAGGAATTCTCTAGTATGAGGATATATCCAGACGAAAAGAAAGAACTCGAGCAGTTGGCAGAGAAATTCGATATTGTAAGCAAAAGCTCAGGGGTTAAAGATATTAATCTTATCCCTAAGCCTATGATTTTATTACAAACATACCTAAAGGGGTTCTATGAATTCAAAGCAAGTTCTTTACACATGGATTGTTCCTATATTATTGACAACAGCAGTAGAATTATGAGAACGATTCTAGAAATAGCTCTGCATAAACACTTGGTAAGGACTACATATTTGTGTCTTAACTACGTAAAATTGGTTGAAAGAAGAGTATATCCAGGATGCACTCCACTTTGGCAATTTACTTTTGAATCTAATAAAACTAAAGATAATAAGAATCATGAATCAATCGAGGGTTATATAAGTGCTGATATATGTAGGAAAATCGATGCTACCAATTTAAGCGTAGATGATATTTTAAAAGAGGATAAAAAAATTTTAAGTGAAATCCTTAACTGTTCCGTTCCAAGAGTTATAGACGTGGTAACTTATGCTAAAATACTACCAAACTTCAGAATAGAAGTAGAAGCGAAACCCATTACTAGAACAATTCTTAATATCACAATAAATCTTACACCATTATTTAAATGGAAGAAAAGATGGAATCATCTATCTGAACCATTGTGGATACTTGTGGATGATAAAAAAGAAATAATTCATTATGAATACTTCATATTACCTGCTAAAAAGTCAGAAAAATTTAGCAAGAACGACAAGGAAAAAGAAACTGTCATTACCTTCGCAGTTCCTTTCCAGATAGAACCTGGAGAAAAGGAAGCTAAAGTTGATAAAGTTTATTCTATAACAGTAGCTTCGGATAGATGGGTAGGGGTAGAATATAGTCATCATATCTTCCTAAACGACATCGAAGTACCTCAAGATCAAGACATTCATACTGAATTGTTAGACATATATCCTTTGCCTCTATCTGCCTTGAATAATCCTGACTTTGAGAAAATTTTTAGTTTTACCCATTTCAATCCTGTTCAAACACAAGTCTTTTATTCATGTTACCATTCTGATGAGAATATTTTAGTCGGTGCACCTACTGGTAGTGGAAAGACAGTAGTCGCTGAGTTAGCAATTCTAAGGATATTCAGAATAAGACCTCAGTCTAAAATTATTTACATCGCACCCCTAAAATCTTTAGCAAAAGAAAGATTAAGAGACTGGGAGGCTAAATTAAGGTTATTAAATAAAAAAGTGCTAGAATTAACAGGAGATTACACGCCAGATTTAAAACTGCTATTAGACGCCGATTTGTTAATCACGACACCAGAAAAATGGGATGGAATCAGTAGAAACTGGCATCATAGAACATATGTTCAGAGGGTATCTCTCGTGATAATAGATGAGATTCATCTCCTGGGACTTGAAAGAGGTCCTGTTTTAGAGGTTATCGTATCTAGAATGAGATATATAGCAGACAAAACTAAAAGTAGTATAAGATTCGTAGGATTATCTACGGCTTTAGCTAATTCATTTGATGTTGCCACTTGGCTTGGAATTTCTACTAAATATGATAATAAAAGACCCCCTGGTCTATTCAATTTTAAACCAGCGGTTAGGCCTTGTCCTGTAACTGTACATATCGAAGGATTTGCAGAAAAACACTACTGCCCCCGTATGGGTACTATGAACAAACCAGCTTATAATTCAATCAAAGAATTTTCCCCACTTAAGCCTGTTCTCATTTTCGTAAGTTCCAGAAGACAAACAAGACTTACAGCCCTCGATCTTATTTCACTTTGTGCTAATGAGTCATCGCATTCATTTCTAAAAATACCTTTGGAGGAAATGAGACATATAGTAGAATTAGTGAAAGATGAAAACTTAAAGCATACATTATCCTTCGGAATCGGCATGCATCATGCAGGTTTGGTAGAATCTGACAGAAGAATTGTGGAAGATTTATTTTACAATTCATCCATTCAAGTTTTAGTAGCAACTTCAACCTTAGCCTGGGGGGTAAATTTTCCAGCGCATCTCGTAGTAATAAAAGGAACAGAATATTACGATCCAAAGTTGAAAACCTATGTCGATATGCCGATAACAGATATCTTACAAATGATTGGTCGTGCAGGTAGGCCACAATATGATGATTCAGCTGTAGCCTGTTTATTTGTTACCCAGGACAAGAAAAATTTCTATAAAAAATTCCTTTATGAGCCTTTTCCTTTAGAGAGTACCTTGCATAAAATGCTTTATGATCATATAAACGCAGAAATCGCAGCTGGAACTCTTTTATCTAAACAAGCATGCATCGAATATATAACATGGACATATTTCTTTAGAAGATTACTGAAAAACCCAAGTTACTATGGACTTAAATCAGTCGATGCTAAATCTTTGAATGAATTCTTGACAACACTTGTCGAAGAAGTTTTAAAAAATTTAAATGAGGCTAAGTGTATTACATTACATTCTGATGACAGTCTGAGTTCAACACTTCTTGGATACCTAACTTCATTTTATTATATTTCCTATAAAACTGCCTATGGTTTCGAAATGACTTTAAAACAGGGGCTGATGATCAATTCATTGATCGAGATTTTATCTGATGCAGAGGAATTTTCTCAACTACCGGTAAGGCACAATGAAGAAGATTTGAATGAAGCTTTAGCTAAATTGTGCCCATTAGAAGTTGACCATACCCATTTAGACTCCCCTCATATTAAAACAAATCTTTTATTACAAGCACACCTTTCTAGATTGGAATTACCTATTTCAGATTATGTGACTGACTCAAAACTAGTGTTAGATAACTGCTTCAGAATAATTTTATTTATGATAGACATTTCAGCAGAAAAGGGATTCCTTGACACAACCATAAATCTTATAGTTTTGTCACAAATGATAATGCAAGGGGTATGGCTGAATGATTCAAGTCTGCTATCTTTGCCACACTTGACACAAGATGATGTTTTCAAACTACATTCTGAGTTAAAGATTTCGCATTTACCTGAATTAATCGAAAGAAAAAGCAAATTAGATGAAATCTTCGAAAAATGCAAGATAAGATTAAATTCAATCGAAATGAAGGAAATCAAAAATGTCCTTGACAGAATTCCTGATGTTAACATTAATTATAATTGCTACGCCTTAAATCCTAACACTTTAGAGAGAATTTACAATACGACGATCAATTCAAAAAGCGACACTCAAATTTCAGTGAGACTAGAAAAAATAAACAAAAATTATGATAATATTGTGTGTGCTTCAAAATACTCGAAAATCAAATCATGCAGATGGTTCTTAATAATAGGAAATGTGAAAACAAATGAACTTCTTGGAATTAAAAAATTATCCTTTACAAATATCACAAAGAAAAATATAGACTTTGTCACACCATTTGAAATAGATGATTCAAGTCTTCAGTTATATTTAATGTCTGATTCCTATATAGGAATAGATCAGCAACAACCTGTATTATTGAAAAGTATAAATAAACGAATAATCAAAAAATATAATCTCAAGAAAGAAGTTTTTATTTCAAATAAGGAATACAACAATAATCTATCTATTGATAAAATGATTGATTCTGAATTTAAGACAGATTTATATAACCAAATCGAGGAAAAAGAAAATTTAGATGATGAAGTCATAAACGAAACAGATGATTATGAAAGTGAAAGTGATCCATATGAACATGATAGTGAAATTATATTTGATAATTGGTAGATTGAATAAATTAAAATAAATGCAGACAAAATAATTTTATTTTAATATTATCGAATAAATTTTACCTCGCCTCAAATATAAAATCCCTTAATTGCCTTTAAATACGTATGAAATTTTTAAATATGTATATTATTTTTTTATATTTTATAAAAATGAAAATAGCACTTAAATTTCTAACTCTAATTTTTTTAATTTCAGCAATATCTCCAGTTAAATGTGATACTCTCAGTAATAATTTCATTTTAAACAACATGAATAACTTTAGAAAATAAGTTTCAAACTCATTTAGACACTCTAAATTTACATCTTACTCAATTTATAGAATACTTGGAATCATTTACTATAAAATCCCATAATTTTTTGAAGGATGATCTTAAACTTACATATCCAACAGACGTTCTCGTATTTATGATAATGGGAATTGTGTTATATTATATATTTTCATTATTTGGAAGAAAACAGAATTTTATATACAATCAGCCGGACAACCCAGATTACTCCGGATTATTAAACACGGTAATAATTATTCTAATTTCTAATATAATTTTGAAGAAAATTAAAGAAATGACGAATTTAATTAAAGCTAGTAATAAAATGCTTCAACCACGAGAGGACAAACATGAAAATGAAACAAGAGACTTAACCCCAGTTAAACAAATGATCGATAAAATTAATGAAAATTTGGATAATTTAAGTAATATCATAGAAAAAGTAGAAAATGAATTTAAAACAAGTACAAATATCAAAATAATTTCACTCATTTAGGTACCTCCCAATTAGATGAATATTTACCTATTATAAGTAATTCTCAAGAAAGCATTCTAACATCTATCAAAAGAGAAAATATACCGGATGGAGAATTGTAAGACATCTAAAATAGTATAATTACAATAATTAAATTCAAAATATAAATATTTTATAAATTAATTTATTTCAGTATATTATCCTTGAAAAACTAATATTTATTTATGTTCAATATTCCGCCGAATATTCCTAAAAGGAGGGAAAAGCTTGTTACGGAATTCTGGTCCCTATTGAAATAAATATTATTTATGAAAATCATTTCGATTAAGAATCCAATTAAAATGAATGTTCTACTCATGCTGAATCCTAATATAAGTAAAAATGCTCCATAAATCACACACAAATTTTCAAAATACAAAATTTCCATCGGATGTTGTTTCAATAAATTCAAGTCAGTATTAATATTGTATGGATTTAATATGTTTTTTTCAAAAGATTCGATATTTTCTAAAAGAATTACTTTTTTGTTGTTGATTTCTGTTAGGTTTTTGAGAAAGAGTAAGACCAAGAAAAGTCCCAGAACTACCCTTAAAACAACGAAAAGAAAGCCTTTCATTAATTATAATGAAATTAAAAATATAAATTAAAATAAAATTAGGAATCAATTGGATGAATATGAAATTTTATTTATTAGAATTATACTCGTTTGCAAAGAATAATTTCGTCATCCAATCAGCCTCTTTTTTAGAGTTTTCGATTTCCAATTCAGCATAGTCCTTGATATCTTCTTTTGTACTATTTTTAAAGAAATAACGTTTTAGAATTGATTTGTCTAATAATTTAAATAAATAAAATACATGTGACAATCATAACAGAGCATAATAAGACTGAAGTCATGAATATTCTATTCATTTTAATTAAAGGATTAGTCTTAGATTTTTTTGATTTTTGAGCTTTTTGTGACATTTTGAGATATTGTTTAAAATCTTTGGAGGTTCTTTTCATGTTTAAGGGTCTTATGACCATATTGTTCTATAAAATGATTAAAATTTAATCATAAAATAAGTCTGTAATGGGAATTACGTTTAGATTAAGAATAAATTTTTTTGTATAGCACTATAGCTATTAAAGCCAGTCTTTTCTACTTACAAGGTTAATTTCTGTTTAAATAATATAATTTCCATCATATAAATTAAGATTTTAATAAAACAAACTTTATTATTCTATTATATTTTATTTATTTATTAAAATATTCAATATCAGACAAATATGACTAACCACAAATATGACCATTTATATAAACTCTTAATTATAGGAGAATCCGGTGTTGGAAAAACCTGTCTATTATTGAGATTTACTGATGACAGCTTCACTCAAAACCATCTGACCACTATCGGTAAGGATTCTTTTTATTTTAGGAATCGATTTCAAGATCAAGATTATTAATTTAGAGGAAAAACTCATCAAACTGCAAATTTGGGACACAGCCGGACAAGAACGTTTTAGAACCATCACTAAAACTTATTATAAGGGCGCTCACGGAATTATTTTGACTTATGACATCACCGACGAGAATTCGTTCAAAAATATAAAAAATTGGATCAAACAAATCGAACAAAATGCTCAGAATAATGTCTGTAAAGTTCTTGTAGGAAATAAATGCGATATGGACAGCAGAAAGATTTCCTTTGAACAAGGTTCTGCCTTAGCTAAGGAATATAACATGAAATTTTTTGAAACTTCAGCCAAGACTAATTATAATGTCAATGAAGTTTTTACCTTCTTGACTAGAGAAATTCTTAACGATAATGAAGCGAAAAGCTCCACAGGCCCTATCAAGTTGGAGGCTAAAAAAGACGGCGATGGTTCTAAAAAGCAAAAAAAGGAATGCTGTAAATAAATAAGAAGATTGAATTATCCTTAATTTTATTTTTTAAAAATTTCAATTTAAAGGAATAAATTTTTTCTTTGTAGTTTTAATTAAGAATAATTATATATGTATGTATTTAAAAAATTTTCATTATAAAAATAATATTAAATATTATAAAAATAATATTAAATTTTGCGAATGCGAGTTAGGCATAAATAGATTTCAAGGATGTATTACATTAAAACAATTAATTTATTTGATGAAAGGACTTAATTATTTTTAAAATTTTTTAAGAGGATTGAAATTTTTTTAATAAAATAAAAGTTCTATTTCTATCCTATATGATAAATTTTTCAATTATTTCATTTTTGTCGAAATTCTTCTGATGTTGCATCAATTTGATTAAATGGAAACATGTATATTTATTTACATAATAAATCATATTTATTTTATCTATTAGGTGATTTTATTTGTTGTGATTGAACTGAAAAAATTTTAACTTTTTATTTAATATTTTATAATACAATAATGAACGATAACGAAATCGGCAATTACGACTACATTTTTAAAATTCTTTTATTAGGAGATTCCTCTGTAGGTAAAACCTGCTTCCTACTTAGATATTCAGACGACACATTCACAGAAAATCATATTTCTACGATAGGCCTTGATTATAGATTCAAGCTTGTTAATTTAGAAAACGACAAAAAAGTAAAGTTACAAATTTGGGATACCGCAGGACAAGACAGATTCAGAGCAATCACAAAGAATTATTATAAAGGAGCACACGGAATTATTTTAATGTACGACGTTACAAATATTTCAACTTTTAATAACATAAAGAGCTGGGTCACTCAAATAAGAGAAAACACAACAGAAAAAATTAAAATTGTGCTAGTGGGGAATAAAATAGACGAAGAGGAACTTCGAAAAATAAGTTCAGATGAAGGACAAAAATTAGCTGCGGAATACGACCTTAAATTCTTTGAGGCGAGCGCGAAGAAAAATTTAAGAGTAACTGATGTGTTTAGTTACATAACTGAAGAGATGAATAGTCAGAATATTAAAAAGGAAGCACAAGAAAATGGCGATAGAAAAAAAAATAAAACAAATAACGTTATCGTAAGTGACGTGAAGACAAAATCTAAAAAAACAGAGTGTTGCAAAGGAGGAAATTAATTGTACTCAATAGGATAAGTAGACCAAAATCTATTTTGATTATTTTTCTAAAAGTGTAGAAAAATTAATTTTACTTTTTCAAATTTTATAGTTTATTGAATATTTTATTTTATATGTATTAGGAAAAATTTTATTACTTACTTTTAATCAATTTATAATATTATATAATTTATTATAATTTTGCAACAATAAATACAATGAAATAAAGAAATTTTTTTAGTTATATTATTAATATTATAAAAGATGTGATTATGAACTTATTATTTTTAAAAAGTTAATTATGCCTTTGATAAAGTTGTTCCTAAAACAGGGGCCAATATAACAAGAATAATTGCAATAACGATTATTAAAATACAACATTTTTTTTTCCTGGCGCTTTGCATATTCTTCTTTGATTTGACAATGTCAACTTCTGCCTTCATGACAAATTCTTTTGCATTTCTTATATTCTGTTCAATGTTATCAACTATTTCTCCCTGATACTGGACTAATTTACTTAGCTCTATGAACAGTTGATGTACTTGGTTGATTGACTGTCAGATATTTAATGATAATAAAAACGATTAGTTAAGTCAACTTACTCTTTCTAATTTTTGAATGTCCTTGTATCTATCTTCCAAATCATTAACAAAATTTTTTAATTGAATGTGTGCGCTTCCAGTCAATTTATTTTGATAAAAACTTTGAACCTTCGTAGGATCAAGAAGGACTTCTTCTCTTTCTTGCGGGTCCAATTTTCTATTAAGTGCCACTTCGGCATCACGTATAACTCTAGTCTGCATCATTGTTTTGATTTCGTTTTCCACATTTTGGAATTTAGAGCATGTCTCTTCGTAATTCTTTACCACACTTCCAAGTAAGTTTATTTTTATCCTAGTTTCGGGATTATCGTTATTCTTTATTTAATATTAAATTTTACAGGATCTAATTTTTTGGCATCCTTGACTTCTTTTTCTAACATTTCCAAAATGTGGTGCATTTTCTTTTCATTTACTTGAAAAACATTAACATTATCGTCTATCTCTGAGGATAATCGCTTTTCTCCTTCGAATCCGTTATAGGAATTGATATCTCTCCTTATCCTATCTAATTCGTAGGTCACTTTTTTTATATTATTTATATAATCATGAGCTTGAAGAATAGAAGCTGAAAAAATTTTAATCTCGGTGTTCAATCCATCTTCGCCTTCTATTGGCTCTTCAATCTTTATTCCTTTTTTTAAGGCCATCTTAAAGATTATATTTTGTATTTTACTCTCTGGAGGTCCTTTAACCTGTCTATCATTTATTTTAATTTTATAGAAAATAATGTTTTTTGATGTTAAATTATTCCAATACAAAATTTAAATTGTTAATAAAAGATACTTCAAAATCTATATAAATATTATCTTCTTTGGAGTTTTTCTAAATTAATTTACTATTAAATTAATCCTTTTTTAGTGATAAATTTTAATTTATTTTTTTATGATAATTGATCAAACCAATTTTGTAATCATAGAATCAATTTTACTAAGATTTCCATAATTTCCAGAATTAAGGCATTCTTTAATAGACTCTTCAGGCTCATTATCATCTTCTCCCCTTTCTTCAACTTCTTGTTTATCATCTTCTTCTTTAACTTTGAAACCGAAGTCGTCTTTCTTACTAGTAACCTTTAATAATCGTTCATATTCTATATCTAAATCATAGACCAAGTTGAGGTCGTTCTCAACAAGAAGAATAGAGGGTTGAATTTCTTTAGAAGCTGGGGTTCTAACAAATGGTTTAGAAGCGATGATTTTAGGAATACGAAGAGTCTCAATCTTTTCCTTCTCCATTTCTTTGTTCAATTTTTCATTTACATAATCTGAGACTTCACCTTCTAATGCTTTTTGTGTTTCTTCAAGTTCTTGTTCTTGTTTTCTGATTTCATAAGGCTTAGAGTCATCTCTGATATTTATTTGATCAAAGTATTCCTGACTTAAAAATCTATTGGCGAATCTGAATTCGTAACTAAAAACGTTTTTAACTAAACCGTAATGAACTATTTGTTCCTTTTTTTCTCTTAGTTTCGGCGAGATGCTTATTTTTTCTTTGTGTCCAAGGAAATCTCTAAACTTTTCCACTTCGATGCTCAAGTCTCTTAGCTCAGCTGAAAGATTAGCTTTCCTCCTTCTGGCTTCGTAATTAATCGGATTCAGTTTTGAATCATCTTCACTTCTTTTTAGAACTTTCACATTTCCTAGGTCTTTTTGGACAGAGTTGTATGTTTCATAATCTGCCTTTTTTATATGCTCTTTCAATTGTTTAATTCTAGTAATGTGACTTTCTAACTTTTCTTTAATTTTATATTGTTCTATTTCGTTTTGGTTTTTAGTAAATTTAAAAGTTTTCTGTGATTTTATATTTGCTTTTGCGAATAATTTTGAAGAAAAAGAAAATATTTGGGGTTTCAGTAATTTCGAATTTTTTAAATTTTTGAAAATATTCATTTTTTTTTTAAATAATAAAATTAATTTTAATAGAAAAATATTATTTTAAATAGCAGAATTTAATTAAAATGAACGACTAATTTTAATTGAAAATCTTTTTACCAATAATGATGATTTTAATCTTGGATATACTGAAAGATAAATTCAATGCTTAAATAATGATAATATTATTTATTTCATGCTTTTCATGAAATATTATTTAAATATTTAATTAAATTATTTGTAAAATTAATAATTATGTTTGTAAAATTTACAATTACATGATTGATTTTCCACGGGGAAAAATTTAGTATTCAATTGTTAATTTTACAAACATAATCAATAATTTTACATATAATTTAATTAAATATATAAATAATATTTCATGATGAGCATGAAATAAATAATATAAAATGAATGAATCATGAGTTCTTTTATATTGTTAAA
>Ga0169931_10003009_pt1 | contig 27061 bp, 25 predicted proteins | sample Kivu_15m_20L_FD_129675 | JGI IMG/M metagenome (GOLD analysis project Ga0169931, IMG submission 129675) | Freshwater microbial communities from Lake Kivu, Western Province, Rwanda to study Microbial Dark Matter (Phase II) - Kivu_15m_20L... | ecosystem: Environmental > Aquatic > Freshwater > Lake...
ATAAAAACATTCTTTTTAAACGTCCATTAAGAGAAAATGATTAAATTACTTTAATTTTAAATGCCTGATAATCATATATATGCAACTTATTAACGAATTTATCTCAACAAAAATTAAATATTTATGTAACCTATTAATAATAAACTAAATATATTAGCACTGCTAAACACATATCAATCCTTATGGCTAAATCAATCCAATTTTCTGCTGAAGAGCTTACTGCACTTAGATCTTTTTATGAGAGTGAATTAAAAAATCTCAAAGAAAAGACAAAATCAGTTGAAGCTGTTCTTGAAAAATTAGGTAAAGTTCCTTCAAAGAGAGGAAGAAAATCAGGTTCAACAGGTAAAATGGAGTCTTCAACAGAAGCTCTTTTATCCTCAGTTGCCACTCCTGCTAAAAAGCGCGGACGTCCGGCTAAAAAAACGGTAAGCAAACCCGGCAGACCTAAAAAATCTGTTGTTGCGGTGGCTAAATCACCAATTGCAAAACCTGCTGGAAAAATGGGCAGACCTAAAAAGGTGGTATCAAGTTCTACCGACGCTCCTAAGGTTGTTACCGGTAAAAAAGGAAGACCAAAGAAAGAGGTTACTACAATTGCTCCTGTAAAATCCGCAAAAAGAAGAGGAAGACCAGCAAAAGCTGCTGTCTTAACACCTGTTGTTGCTAAGGTTGCTTCTAAAAGAGGTAGACCTGCAGCAGTTAAAGCGGTTCCTGCAGCAAAACCAGCTGCAAAAAAACGTGGTAGACCTGCAGTAGCTGTAAAAGCGGATAAAGCAATTGCTTCTGCTTCAACTAAAAAGCAGGCTAAATCAACTGACAATAAAGCGGCCGCCGCAAAATCACCTGCAAAAGCCAAAGGCAGACCTGCAAAAGCAGCTTCAGTTAAATCTGAAGTGTCTGGAACCGCAAAAAGACGTGGTCGTCCTGCGAAAGCAGTAAAAACCGATGCGCCTAAAAAAGAAGCTGTTCCGGCAGCAAAAGCCTCGGCTCCTAAAAAAGCTGGTCGCCCCGCAAAGAAGGTTGACACAGCTGCTAAAGCTATCGTTAAAGTAACTAAACCAGCTAAGGAAGTTGCTGCAAAAAAAGCAGTTGCAGCGAAACCCGCTAAAAGTAAAGTTGCAGCGAAACCCGCTAAAGGTGTAGTTGCCAAAAAAGCAGCAGTAAAAAAATCTAAATCTCCTGTTGCTAAAAAATCAACTTCTGTTAGTACAGGCGTACCGATGACTGTTTCTAATGACAAAAAAGAAGAAATTAAAAATCTGAGTGCGCAATCATCTTCAGTAAATGCAAATCCTGAGTCTGATCAAAAAAAAAGTTAGAATCACAAGCTAAATCATCGGTATTAAACAGAAAAAAAGGTAAATACTCAGCATTTATATTAAATCTGTTGCACGATGAAGAAAAGTTTATGAGTTCTTCAGAAATTATTTCAGCAGTGTTCGATGATTTTAAAACAATTGAAACACAGAAGAAAGAAGTTTCAGTTCAGGTAGAGGAGAATCTGATTGATTTACGCCAAACAGGCGAAATTATACACAGACGAAAATCAAGTTCCAAGCAGGATTACTGGTCCTCACCGGGAATCAATGACGAAGAATTTAATTAATAGAAAAGCAGGCAAGAGCCTGCTTTTTTATTTTAGGGGTTAGGCACTATAAATACCTATGGCAAAATGCACATCAAGTTATTGGCTTATAATATGTGAATTCATTTTCATAAATTTTCTTTTTATAAATGATGATCAGAGGTATTTTTGTACCTATGAGTACATCAATTATTGAAGCCGCACCGGCACACGTGCCATTTATTCTTTCATCCATTAAAGAATTGGCTGTATTTGAAAAAGCCGAAGGAGAAGTGGTCTTAACGGAAGAACAGTTAGAGGAAGATCTTTTTGGAAAGAACCGGATAGCAGAAGCATTTATTGCTTTGTTAAATGATGTGCCTGCTGGTATTGCGGTATTTTACACCAAATATTCAACCTGGAAGGGCAAATGCATCTATCTGGAAGATATTATCGTGAACGAAGCTTTTCGAGGAAAAGGGATAGGTAAATCTTTGTTTGAATCGGTGATGCAAATAGCTCTTGAACGAAACGCAGGAAGAATGGAATGGCAGGTGCTTGATTGGAACGAACCGGCAATTAATTTTTATAAAAAATTTGGAGCCATCCTGGATCCTGAATGGGTAAATGGAAAGTTTACAAATGAACAACTGAAAAACTATTTCAACCATGCCTGATTTACTGGTTTTTAAGTTCGGTGGAGCTTCTGTTAAGGATGCCAATGGAGTAAGGAATTTGGCAACCATCCTTCAAAAGTACAAAGACGAAAATTTGGTTGTAGTTGTTTCTGCTATGGGAAAAACGACTAGTGCACTCGAAAAGGTTTGCAATGCATACATTCATGGAAATCCCGATTCATTTAGCTTGCTGGAAGAAATAAAAAATGCTCATTTAAAAATTGTTCAGGAGCTTTTTCCTTCAGGCAATCAAACTCTCGAACAAGAATTGGACAGCATTTTTGTTGAGATTTATTGGGCTATTGAAGAAGAGCAAATTAAATCATACGATTTTGAATACGATCAGATTGTTTCGCAGGGAGAAATGCTTTCCACAAGAATAGTCGCCGCTTGGTTAAAAAATGAAGGTTTCACGGTTCAATTTAAAGATGCCAGAGATCTTATTCAAACCGACAATCGTTATCGTGAAGCTAATGTTGATTGGGAGCTCAGTAACCAGCGTATCAATGAGTCAATTGTATTTAATGGCAACCATGAACCGATTTACATCACACAAGGCTTTATAGGCAGTACATCTGAAAATTTTACTACCACCTTAGGGCGCGAAGGTTCGGATTATTCTGCTTCAATTTTAGCACATGCATTAAATGCAAAAGAAGTGATTGTTTGGAAGGATGTGCCAGGCGTATTGAATGGTGATCCGCGGGAACTGGAAAGTACAAGCCTGATTTCAGAGTTGTCTTATTTTGATGCCATCGAGCTTACCTATTATGGAGCTTCGGTGATTCATCCCAAAACAATCAAACCGCTACAAAACAAGCACATACCGCTTCGCGTGAAATCATTTATTGAACCCGATAAACCAGGGACATTGATTTGTGATGACAGTCAGCAAACCAGGCACAGCAGCTTTATATTTAAAAAAAATCAGATATTACTCTCGTTATCAACGCGGGATTTTTCATTTATCGTTGAAGAAAATATTCTAAATCTGTTTGAATTATTTAACAAGCATCTGATCAAAGTGAATCTGATGCAACAAGCAGCTTTAACTTTTTCAATCTGTATTAGTGCAGACCCTGAACGATTTGAAGCATTGAAAATAGATTTGAATGCGCGGTATAAAGTAAAATACAACATCAATTGTGAACTAATTACCATACGCCATTATCAGGAACCTTTGCCTGAATGGATTTTTAAGCGGGGAGAAGTTTTGCTGGAACAACGTTCGCGTCATACATTGCAAGTGGTTATTAAAAGTAACATCTGATGAGCAAAGGATACATCATAGAAAACGCAACAATCATTAATGAGAATTCAAGATTTTCTGGTTATGTGATTGTTGCAGGTAAAAAAATTTCCAAAATTGGTAAGGGATCACTGCCAGTCGACATTCAAAAAGCAGGTTATCAAATAATTAATGCCGAAGGCAGATATTTGATCCCGGGCGCCATCGATGACCAGGTTCATTTCAGGGAACCCGGATTAACTGCTAAGGGTGATCTTTACAGCGAACCCAAGGCCGCGGTAGCCGGGGGCATAACTTCTTATATGGAAATGCCAAATACATCACCCCCGGCCGTAACTCAAAGTCTTTTGGCTGAAAAATATGAAACAGCTGCACAAAAATCACTAGCCAATTACAGTTTCTACATGGGGACAACCTCCACTAATTTGGAGGAGATTATAAAAACTGATCCGACTCAGGTTTGTGGACTTAAAATTTTTCTGGGGTCCAGCACAGGCGATATGCTTGTGGAAGATAAACATGTTTTGGAAGACCTTTTTCGCGAGGTTAAAATGTTAATTGCAGTTCATTGCGAGGATGATCACATCATCTATAACAATTTGCAAAAAACCAAGGAAAAATATGGCAATGAAATACCGATGCACTTGCATCCGGAAATCAGAAATACCGAAGCTTGTTACGCTTCTTCTTCAAGGACTGTAGAATTGGCAATGAAACACAATACACGTTTGCATATTCTGCATATTTCAACAGAAAAAGAATTGTCGCTATTTCGAAATGATATCCCATTGATTGAAAAACGCATTACTGCAGAAGCCTGTGTTCATCATTTATGGTTTAGTCAGGAAGATTACCAGCGACTTGGAAGTAAAATCAAATGGAATCCCGCTGTTAAATCTTTACGCGATCGTGATGCAATCAGGCAGGCAGTTATTGACGGACGGATTGATGTTCTGGCAACTGATCATGCGCCCCACACCAAAGTAGAAAAGCAAAATCCATATTTATCCTGCCCTTCGGGCGGACCGCTTGTTCAACATGCTTTGCCTGCATTGTTCGAGTTGGCAGCCCAGGGGGTGTTTACACCTGAATTAATAGTAAATAGGTATTGCCACGCCGTGGCAGATATGTTTCAAGTGAAGGAGCGTGGTTACATTCGTGAAGGTTATTATGCCGATTTGGTCCTGATTAACCCAAACAAACCGAAATTGGTGGAAGAACAATCACTTCTTTATAAATGCGGCTGGTCACCTTTTGAAGGAGTCACATTTAGTGCATCCATTGAAAAGACATTTGTAAACGGACATTTGGTTTATGACAATGGTATTTTTGATGAATCTGAGCGTGGCATGCGACTAAGTTTTAATCGCTGATGAGATATTATTTATTCATTTGTTTGCTTCTTTGTTCATGGCTGGTTTCTGGCTGTGGTTCATCCAGCGATCTGCCGGAAGGAATTATTCCTGATACGAGCATGAGTCAAATCATTCTTGAATTTTCACTCATTGAAGCTGCCTACAATACAAGTGTTTCAGATCCTTCTGCAGTGAAATTCAAACCAGAGCTCTTTTATGAATCTTCACTTAAAGAAAAAGGATTTACACGAGAGCAGTTTATCAGAAGTATTCATTATTATTCAATGAATTCGAAGATGCTCTTGAAAATTTATGATCAAGCGCTGGAACAGTTAAGTGAACAACAGGCAAAAATTACTTCCCAGTGAAAATTTAATCAGCAATAATATTTCCTGTCGAAATCCCATGGCAGGAATTACAAGCACCTGTTGATATTGGACTGCTCATAAAATTTGGTATTTCCTTCGAATTCAATTGATGGATAAAGACCATGCCCAAATCCCAATAAATCGGTTGTAAAGAAATTTCCAAGTAAATCGCCTGTGATTTGTTTTTTTAATTCACCTTGTCCACCCGGTTGGCTGTATAGTTTAATAATTACGTTAGAAGCAGAGGCTCCGTTGCTTCTGAATGCTGTTCCTGCAATAGTAAACCAACCCTCACCCTTACCACCTTTTTTGTGGCAGCTCATGCAATTCAATCCCTGGTTATGGCTTTCATCCGTGTTGGCGCTGCTATTATTTTCTTCGCGCATTTTGGCATGATTGCAATTCATCAAAACGCTTAAATATATAATTGCTGAAAGAACTTTAGCAATTAATGTCATCCGAAATCATTTGCCGGCCTTAATGCAAATCACTGGAACTTCATTGTGATATGCAATCGCCTTGCTTTTACTGGGATCAAGAATTTTCTCCACCCAGGTTCTGCGGTGAGTAACAGTGCAAATCATATCGGGGTTTGCTGTTCTTCGGTACTTTGAAATACCGCCAAAAAAATCATTGTCTTGTTTGGTTTTTACCAACTTGTACGTCAAATTTTCCAACTTCAATTTCTTTTTTATTGAAGGCAATGCCTTTTCCGGATCAAAATCCATAAATGCATGCGTTGTTGGAAAAGTGGGTTGAATATGAAAAATTTCAACCTCTGCATCCAAGGCTTTCGCGATAGGTAAAAGCGTATTCAACTCATTCTCCACATTTGAGAGATCGGAAGAATAACCAATTTTACGAATGTCTTTTTGTCTGAAATTATCAGGAATAACAATGACCGGTACAGGTGATTTTTCGATAACCTGAGCTGCAACACTGCCAATAAATAATCTTTTTAAACCGGAAGCACCTGTTGAACCCATGATGATGCAATCGGCCTTGAGGCGTTTTGCAGATTGTACAAGAATATCGCTGGTACCTACACCCGGAACAATTTCAGCTGAAATCATTTTATTGTCTGCAGGCAATTTCAGGCTGCGCTTTAACTTATTCACGAATTTATTCAATTCTCCCTGAAGATAATCAACCTGATCTTCATGCGAGGGCATGTACAAGCCAGTAAATGCTGAATCCGGCGCCAGTTCAAGAACACTGGTCTGATGAATTACATGCACTTTAGAATTGTTTTTTTGAGCCAATTTAATCGCAAATCGTAAAGCTTTAGTTGAATTGGCGGAAAAATCTGTGGGTACCAGAATGTTTTTCATAGTTCGGAATTTTCTTCAAATGTAACCCGACTGCAGGCCGGTAGCAATGATTAATCGCAGTTTTTTTTATGATTTATATCAGTTTTTTAGTTTGCTTCTGAGCCACAGCTCAAATTTGCTCATTATACTGTGATTTGAAGAAATCAAAAGCCCCGCTTTTAAACAAGAATAGCAGTTGAGAAATCGAGATGATTATTATCAAAAGGATAATCATTGCTCTTAAAAAAGGCCAAGCCAAAAAAACTAAACCTAATACGTATCTAATTGATTGGACAATTCAGCGATAAACAGGCAGTCGGCCTGATTTTTAAAACCATTAATTGTTGTTTGACGAAGCAATTTCAAGCCGGTCTGATTGCAGATTTTTTCAACATTGTTTTCATTTTCCTCCCTGAAAATAGAACATGTAATAAATAACAGTTTTCCTTCAGGGGCTAAATACTCGGAGGCTTTGATTGTGATTTCTCTTTGTTTTTGACTGAAATTTTGGAGCGTTTCAGATTTGAAGAAATAAGCCTGTTCAGGCGTTCTACCCCAAGTGCCCGAGCCCGTGCAGGGAACATCACAAACAATTAAGTCGGCTTTTTCACCACCAAGAGGGTCAAATTGTTTGGGCAACTGTGTTAAATCCATTTCCATCATGCGTGGAAGCTTTCTATTTAGGCGTTTAAATCGTTCTTCCAGATTGATTAAAATACTCGGCCGCACATCCGAAACCAGGAGTCTCGCATTGGGAAATGCTTCTGCAAGAATTAATGATTTCCCGCCTGCACCCGCGCAAACATCCCAAATGAAGGATGGTGCTTTCTGAGGTAGAAATTTTACCACTTCCTGCGATGCCCAATCCTGAATTCGATAGGATTGAGGCTTGAGATAATTGGCCAAATTAACTCCCTGCCGGAGTTTGATTTCGCCGTTATCGCCTTGTTCAAATAAAACTCGATTTTTTTCAAGATTTTTAATGACCTCCTTTTCGAAACCTTTTTCAGGTTTGATAAATACGGCTGTTCTTCCTAACAAACGTTCAATCCACTCATCTGTTGAAACTCCATCGGACAGTCCTTCGTTTTCAGGAATAATTTTGTTGAGATCAACATCAATTTCTTGTAGCTTCAAAAAGTTTATTCTCTCCTTCAATGAATTTCCCTGCTCTGGCGGTAAAATACCTTCAATCATTCGGGAATAATCCGGACTTTCCTGTTCGCATAAAATAAATTCAGCAGCTACCTGTTTTTTTTCATCATCTAAAAAAGGAATTGCCTTTGATGCCCGATAATGCGAGAATGCAGCTGAACTTAAAATACGTCGATCTCTGCTGCCAAGAACAGGATATTGTTTAAAATACTGCTTTAAAAATACAGACAAGGGCAATTGTCCATTGTAGGCGGACAGGATTTTATTTCGGTGCTGAAACAAAGCATTCATTGGGCTAAATTAAGGTGAAATCAAATGATTGTTATGATTAAAATGAATTAGAAAAGCTGCCTTTAAATAAGCATCAGCCCAATGAGAGGTTCCCGATTTTATTGCCCGGGCGATTTGAAGCTAAGCCGTCCCTGAGCATCCATTGTAATCAATCCCTCGTCCAACATCAAGCGGTAATTTTTCATAAATAATTCCGGATCACCGGGTATTTGAGGTATAATTTCTTCAAGAGTAAGAACACCATTTTTTAAAAGAATCGTCATTCTAAACAGGTGATTTGTGAAAGAGTCACCGGTTTTGTTTTTTTTCTTTTGTTCAAGACAAACATCGCACATCCCACAATCGGGGATTGACTTTTCACCAAAGTATTTGATCAGGCTTTTGCTTCGGCACTCTGTATTGCCATTTGCGTACGAAATCATGGCTTTAAATCGTTTTTCGGCCACCTGTTTTCTTTCCTTATATTCTTTGATTGAAAGCGGGAGTCGCTCCGGATGATGCCGTCCTTCAAGAAAATAAATCCGAGGTTCATCGCTTGAAGGATGATAGGAAATGATACCGTTTTTGTGCAAGTGAATCAATGCTTTTTTTGTTGCCTCCGGAGCAAGTCCAATTCTATTTCCAAGATCATTTTCACTTATTTGAACAAAATCGCTAAAGGCTCCTCCGTAAGAGCGCAAAATAGTCTTTATCAGTGGTTCATAGGAAGGATGTTTCAGTTCAAAATCGTAAACATCATCCCGCGAAGCGGTGAATAGTAAACGGGAAGGGGTAAACAAGTTTTCTGTAAAGCTGATAAGACCCTCTGATTCAATAAATTTAAGTGCATTGATGCATTCGATGGGATGAATTTTAAAGCGCAACAAAAACTCCGACATTTGAAAAGGGTAGGAGGTGCCCTGCCCGGCACCCACCGGAATTTGCAGGAAATTGCCCACCCGGTTGTAAACCGCTTTAACGATATCAAATCCGGGCCATTGTCTGGCAAATCGGTCCAAAGCCTCTTCCTCATCGGCAGGATCGTTCAGCAATATCGCCCAGGCTTGCTTTTCATCTCTTCCGGCTCTTCCGGCTTCCTGAAAATAGGCTTCGGGAGTTTCCGGTAAATCCATATGAATAACCGTGCGCACATCGGGTTTGTCAATTCCCATCCCAAATGCATTGGTACAAACAATCACACGAATTTTATTTTCAATCCAATGTTGCTGCCTCAAAGCCCTCGTGGCTGAATCCAGTCCGGCATGATAATAGGATGCGCTGATTCCCCTGGAATCCAGAAAGGAAGCAATTTCGCGGCAGCGCTTACGATTTCTAACATACACCACTGAGGTGCCCTGCACACGTTCAAGAATTCTCAGCAATTGCCCATGCTTATCCTCTGTATTTCTGACAATGTAGGCCAGATTGGGGCGCAAAAACGATTTTTTGAAAATTTGTTTATGGGTGAATCCCAGTTTATTACAAATGTCAACAACCACTTCCTCGGTAGCGGTAGCAGTTAATGCAATTACCGGCACGGGGCCGATAAGTTCTCTGATTTCAATAATTTTCAGATACGAGGGTCTGAAGTCATATCCCCATTGTGAAATGCAATGTGCTTCATCAATAGCAAGCAAACCGGGTTTTAATTTTGGGAGTAGGTTCCTGAAATTTTCTGACTCAAGCCTTTCCGGCGAAACATATAAGAACTGAAGGCTTCCATTCAAGGCCTGTTCAATGGTTTTATCACTTTCGTCACGATGCATTGAGGAGGCCAGCATTCCGGCGGAAACGCCGCGACGGTTGAGCTGATCAACCTGGTCTTTCATTAAGGCAATGAGCGGCGAAATGACCAAAGTCAGCTTGTTGAGGCACAAACCGGGCACTTGAAAACAAACCGATTTCCCACCGCCGGTGGGAAGCAGTGCCAGCGTATCCACACCTTGCAGTACCGATTCAATAATCTCTTTCTGCATCGGCCGAAAGGCCGGATAATTCCAATATTGTAAGAGAATTTTTTCGGGAGTGCTCACCTTGCGAATTTACATCATCCCCAGGTTTTGCAATACAAATTCGGCACGCCACCTAATCGAACCCATTGGCACCGAAACCAATTCGTAGCCAAGTTCGGGATAAAGCTGCTCGATTGCCTTATGAACCTTGATTGCAGCGGCAAAATCTTCTTTACGCTCTTCATCACGGTGAAAAATAGATTCCCAGGGTGGGGTGATAAAAACTTTGCTGTGATAACGAATGGAAGAACAGTATTGAAGAATGTTTTCAGGTATTTCTTTTTTGTCTTTCAAAATGAAGGCAGCAATATCGGGCAAGCCTCGATCATAAAAGCTAATGGTTTCTTTACCTTCGGCATGCTGCCGGAGTCGGCCTTCAAGCACTTTGTCCGAAAAAGCCTGTATGTTTACCCAGGGCAAGGCTTCGCCTGACTTGAGCTGCTCTTCTCGTATAATTTCTCTAGCTACTTCATGAAATACCTTGTAACCGCGGTTCTCAAGATGCTCCACAATGCTTGATTTTCCAAAACCCGGACCGCCTGTTATTAGTATTCTTTTCGTCACGCCGCAAATATAGAAGATAGGCAAGCTCATTAAGTTGAATTAAGTTATTCACAGGTATGTTTCTGGTATTTGATACATATGTTTTTGATAACAAGGTTTTTATGTTAGGTAGCAGCGCCGGAACCAATGGTAGTGGCACCAATCTTTTTCAAAAGAATAATTTGCAGGATAAACTTCTTTTAGTATTATCGCAACATTCATTTCCTATTTGCAATTCATCATTTATGTCAGAATACAAGAAAGTCGAGCTGGAATACATCCTGAGGTCATCGCCCAACGTATTGTATTCGTTTTTAACTGAGCCCAGCGGACTTTCGGAGTGGTTTTGCGATGACGTTAATGTAAAAAAGGGGGTTTACACCTTTGTGTGGAATCATGATTCGGAGCAGCAAGCTGAATTACTGGGCGCCAAAGAAAATGTTTTCGCCCGCTATCGCTGGCTTGATGAACCCGAAGATACCTATTTTGAATTCAGAATCGAAGTAGATGATATTACCGGCGAAACGGCCATGATGATTACCGATTTTTGCGAAACAGACGATGAGGATGAAACCATTCTTTCCTGGAACAATTCCATACAGAATCTGCACCGGGTCATTGGTTCCTGATTTGTTATCTTTGCCGGGCCTCAGATTTTACGCGTGAAGCGCATAGACAGATTTATTCTCAGATCCTATCTTGGTCCGTTTGTACTGACCTTTTTCATTTCACTTTTCATCCTGCTCATGCAGTTTGTGTGGAAATACGTGGATGATTTAGTAGGCAAAGGTTTGGAGTTTTTCATCATTGGTAAGTTGCTTTTTCTGGTTTCAATAACCATGATTTCTCTGGCTTTGCCCTTGGCAGTGCTGCTTTCTTCTCTTATGACCTTTGGTAACCTGGGCGAATACATGGAATTGACAGCCATGAAAGCATCCGGGGTTTCGTTGCAAAGAGTCATTCGTCCCGTTTTTCTTTTTTGTCTCTTGATGAGCGTCACTGCGTTTTATTTTTCAAACAACATTCTGCCCATCGCCAATTTGAAAATGAAAACGCTTTTGCAGGATATATCCAACAAAAGGCCCGAATTGAATATAAAACCGGGCATTTTTAACAGCGATATTCAAAATTATGTGATCCGGATTGGCAAGAAAAGCAGCGATGGCAAAAAATTGTCCGACATCATGATTTACGACCACAGCAACCGCCGAGGAAACGATCGGGTAATTATTGCAGAGCAAGGAACCATGGGCTTGTCGGCCGATGGCAAGTTTTTGGAACTTCAAATGCAAAACGGACGATCCTACACCGAAGCAGAACCTTCAAGACGCAATACAGGGAGGTATCCATTTGTTCGTGAGGTGTTTAAAGAGGATTTGATAAGATTTGATTTATCCATTTTTGAGTTAACCAAAACTGACGAAAGCCTGTACAAACGAAATTATCAAATGCTTAACCTGAAGCAGTTGAAGCTATCGGCAGACACACTCGAAGCTGAGCTTCAGAAGGAGCAAAATATTTTGCCGGGAATTCTTTTCCGTGGGCCATTTTTCGATAGCACCAAAACCTATTCAACCACTTATAATCCGGCCTTGCGGCCGGGAGAACCACTTCATTCAGAATCTGCCGAATTGTTGCAAACCGATACCACCTTGTCGTCCGATTCTTCTTACTCAAAAACCGGCTTTACTGATTCGGTTTTAGCTACAATGGATACCAATAACGTTCATGTGATGCGTTTGCTTACCCGGGTAAAACTTACCAAAGCCGCACAACAAAACGAATCCACACAGAAACTTTATCAATTTGAGGATTCAGCGGCTTCCAGCTCGGTGAAAAAACTGAAGTCCAAAACGCAGGTGCTTGAAAACTTTAATACTTCCCAAAAAATACGAATTTTCGAATCGGCCATGAGCAACCTTCGATCGAATAAAAGTACTGTCGATTATTCAGTGCAAAATTTTTCGCAGGATCAGGAGCGTATCAACAGGCATTACATCGAGTGGCACCGGAAGTTTACCTTGTCCTTTGCTTGTATGATTCTGCTACTGATTGGTGCGCCTCTCGGCGCGATTGTGCGTAAAGGCGGCTTGGGAATGCCGGTGATTTTTTCACTCATTTTCTTTATTCTTTATCACATGATTTCAATTACCGGCGAAAAACTGGCCCGCGAAGGGGTGCTATCTCCTTTTGAAGGTATGTGGCTTTCATCGGGCATTTTGTTGCCCGTTGGATTATTTTTGAGCTACAAGGCCACCACAGATTCGGCTTTGTTTGATAGAGAAGTGTATATCCGATTTTTCAAAAGATTTTTTTTCAGACCTAAAACAAACTCATCGAAGCAATGAAATTGCTCCAACTTTGTCATAAACCCCTCGACGGTCCGGCCGATGGAGGGAAGATGGCTATGCAGGCAATGCGCGATGGACTCAAAGAAAACGGGGCGCATATTTTTTCGTGGATGATTGAAACTCCTGCGAACCTTGCCCGTAGTGAACAGCAGAAAAACCCTTTTTCCAAACATTTCTATATTGACACAAGGGTAAAAGTTGTACCGGCTTTGCTGGCTTTATTACTCGGGAAATCATACAATTTAAGCCGTTTTAATAGCGCTGCAGCCCGAAAAGACCTTGCGGCTGTGATGCATCAATTTAAACCCGATTGCATTTTAGCCGAAGGCATTTACACCCTGGCCGGGTGGAAGGAAACGGGCTTTGCAAATGAAATTCCTTTGGTTTTAAGAACCCACAACATCGAGTTTTTGATTTGGGAACGATTGGCAACCGCCGAAAAAAATCCATTCAAAAAGTGGTATTTAAAACGTTTGGCAAGTTCGCTTAAGCGCGAAGAAATCAAAATCTGGCAACAGGCAAATGGTATTTTAGCCATTTCGGAGCAGGACGCCAACATGATCAGATCCTATGTTTCTTCGGTTCTTGTGGCAACTGTTGGAATCGGATTCGAGGTTCCACCTCATCAGAAACGCAGCTTTCATTCGGGGCATTTTTTTCATCTGGGTGCTATGGATTGGCGACCCAACCGCGAAGGCATGGATTATTTCCTGAATCAGGTTTGGCCTTTGCTGCGCAAGGAATGGCCTGAAATACAACTTTCGCTTGCGGGAAAAGGCATGCCCGATGCATATAAAAATCGCGAAAGCGAAGGGGTTTTTGTAAGTGAAGCAGCAAATTCTCAAGAGTTTATGATCAAGTCGGGAGTGATGGTGGTGCCCTTGTTAAGCGGCAGTGGCATCCGGGTAAAAATTATTGAAGGAATGATGCTTGGAATTCCCATTGTTTGCACACCTGTGGGCTGTGAAGGCATCCCGGCACAGCCGGGAAAAGATCTGTTTATTGCAGATTCAATTGAATCATTTCGCATGATTTTCAATAATTTGGCTTCAACACCTGAACTACTGAGCGAGGTTTCGGAAAATGCACGTAAATTTGCCATCGAAAATTACCGGAGAGATTTTTTAGGCCTCCAGGCTCTCAACTTCATCCGGGAACTGACTTAAATTGAAAATACTACTTGCGCTTTCGAGGTTTCCGTGGCCTACCGATAAAGGTGACAAGTTGCGTGCATGGCATCAGATTTTGGGTTTGAGCGAAAAGCACGAACTGCATCTTTTTTGCCTCAGCGATGAACGTATCCAGCCTGCGGACTTTAAAAAAGTTGAATCGGTTTGCGCATCTGTTACAGTGGTCAAGCTGAATACAATCTCAAAAATAATTCGCCTCGGGCTTAATTTTTTTGGTTCGAAACCCATGCAGGTTGCTTATTTCAGCGATCCAAAAGCCTTGAGGTTGTTTAGAGAACTGGATGGTAAGCTAAAGCCCGATTGTGTTATGGTACAGTTGGCCCGCATGGCCGAGTTTGCCCATGTTTCATCGGCACCTAAAAAATTGATTGATTATCAGGATGCATTTTCAAAAGGATTGGAGCGCCGAAAAGATCACGATCCCTTCTGGATGAAAGCGCTGCTTGGAATGGAATGCAAACGCCTCAGAAACTACGAGTCGTCCATTTTTGATCAATTTGACCTTGCAACTATTATTTCTAAGCAGGATGCGGCATTGATTGATCATCCCAATAACCATCAGCTAAAAATACTTCCCAACGGAGTAGATACCGATTTTTATCGACCTGAGCCCCGGGCAAGAACCATTGATTTGTTGTTTACAGGCAACATGAATTACGAGCCCAATGTCAATTGTGTGCTATACGTGGTGCAGGAGGTGTTGCCGCTTTTGAAAGAGGAATTTCCTCACATTCAATTTGTTGTTGCAGGTAAAGATCCCGCTGCGGAGCTGCGGAAACTCAACTCGCGCAACCTGCAAATAACCGGTTGGATGGATGATTTAAGAAAGTATTACCAGCAAGCCAGGCTGTTTGTGGCGCCAATGCAAATTGGCGTTGGCATGCAGAACAAAATTCTTGAAGCGATGTCGATGGGGCTTCCGGTAATTACTTCTACGCTGGCAAACAACGCCATTGGAGCTACGCATGGCAGAGAAGTGTGGATTGCCGATACACCTGAAAAGACCGCCGAAGCCATAGCTTTTCTGATGAACAATACAGATCTGGCTATCAAAATCGGGCAGAATGCCCGGAAACTCATGCAGGACAACTATTCGTGGACTAAACAAAATGCATTGTTGAATCGTTTAATCTCGGGTAAAGAAGAAAAAGATGTCGTTGCAACTTTAACCCTTAATCAAAGGAAAGACAGCTAAGTATGTCAAAGCTCAATACAATAGAAGAAGCTCTGAAAGATCTTCGGGAAGGCAAAGTAGTCATTGTGGTGGATGATGAGAACAGGGAAAACGAAGGCGACTTTGTTACAGCAGCTGCCAACGCCACGCCAGAGGTGATTAATTTTATGGCCAAATATGGCAGAGGCCTTATTTGCGCAGCTTTAACCGAAGAACGATGTGCCGAACTGGACCTCGATATGATGGTGAGCCGGAACACCTCTTCACATGAAACGGCCTTTACGGTTTCAATAGATTTGCTTGGCAATGGTTGCACCACGGGCATTTCAGCTAGTGATCGCTCAAAAACAGTAAAAGCCTTGGTTGATCCACAAATTAAACCCGAGGATTTTGCCCGACCGGGACATATTTTTCCACTTAAAGCCAAGCAAGGTGGTGTTTTGAGACGTTCGGGCCATACCGAAGCTACGGTTGATTTGGCCCGACTTGCAGGATTTGATCCGGCAGGAGTGCTAGTTGAAATAATGAACGAAGACGGCTCCATGGCCAGGCTCTCGGAGCTCTTTGAGCTGGCCGTGAAGCACGATATGAAGATTATTTCTATCGAAGACCTTATCAAATACCGGCTCGAACACGAAAGTCTTATACAGCGGGAAGTAGATGTGGATTTACCCACTGTACTTGGCGATTTCAAAATGATTGCCTACACCCAAACTACCACAGGCCAGCCACATTTAGCCTTGGTGAAAGGCGAATGGAATGCCGATGAGCCTGTGTTGGTGCGAGTTCACAGTTCCTGCCTTACGGGTGATATTTTTGGGTCATGCCGTTGTGAATGTGGGCCTCAATTGCACAAAGCCATGCAAATGATTGAAGCAGAGGGTCGTGGAGTGATTGTGTACATGAACCAGGAAGGACGAGGAATTGGACTTTTGAATAAGCTGAAGGCTTATCAATTGCAGGAACAAGGCTTGGACACGGTTGAAGCCAATGAAAAACTAGGCTTCAAAATGGACGAGCGTGATTATGGTGTTGGAGCGCAAATTTTGCGTGATTTAGGTGTAAGCAAGCTAAAGCTTATGACCAACAATCCCACCAAACGGGCCGGACTGATCGGTTACGGATTAGAGATTGTTGAAAATATACCCATTGTTATCGAAGCGAATCAACACAATTTCAAATACCTCGCAACCAAGCGCGACAAGATGGGCCATTCCTTCTAGCTAATTTTTGGCTTCTTCATACAGGTAAAGTATCTTTGAAGCATGCTACAAAAATGTTTAATCATAAGCGCTTTCGCTTTTTGCACCGGGCTCAGCGCCCAGATACCCACTTCGGTTGATTCAGTGATCACTCATTTTACTAAAAATGAGAGATTTATGGGTGCGGTAGCCCTTAGCACTTCCGGAAAAGAACCTGTTTCGTATTATGCCACATTTTTCATCTTTAGAAGGACGAGCTCCCGTAAATGCGAATACCACTTTCAGGATTGGTTCAATTACGAAAATGCTTACTGCCGTAATGATTCTGCGATTGGAGCAGGAGGGGAAGCTGAGCACGGGCGATTTGCTTGAAAAGTATTTTCCTGATTTTGAGCTAGGCAATAAAATTACCGTGTTTCATATGCTGACCCATGCAAGTGGTTTACATAATATAACCGACGACTCGGTGTATGTTGACTATTTTGAGCAGCATCAAACACACGAAGAAATGGTGGAACGGATTCGAAAAGCAGGGTCTGATTTTGAACCCGGAGCAGGAGTTTCCTATTCGAATGCAGGCTATATTCTATTGGGGTATATTGTTGAACAGGTAAGTGGTTTACCTTATAAAAAAGCCTTGGAAAAGCTTATCGTTGAGCCACTTAAGCTAAAGCAAACCAAGTTTGGTTATCCCGGCGAGGCCTCGCCGGAAGAAGCCTATTCATACAGTTATTCAGTAAGTTGGTTGCCTGCGTCCAATACCGATTTAAGTATTCCGCATGGAGCAGGAGCAATCATTTCGAGTCCCGCCGATTTATGCAAATTCATAGAAGGATTGTTTAGAGGAAAGCTGATTTCAAAAGAGCAGCTTGCTAAAATGACAGATGCCCCTCGCGAATCGCTGGGAGCAGGCATGTTTAAGTTTCCATTTTTCGAACATGTGGCTTATGGACATACAGGTGGCATTGATGGATTTGTTTCGCAACTGGGTTATTTTCCGGACGACAGTCTGGCCATGGCCATTTGCTTTAACGGCATGCGAAGCGAGCCCAACGATTTGGCACTTGGTATTTTGTCGGCCTACTTCGATAAACCTTACGAACTGCCCGATTTTGGGTTTAAAGCTGTAATCCTAACCCAGGAGCAGCTTTTACGCTGCGAAGGCGTTTATTCCTCACCTGATTTTCCTCTGGAGATAAGCATCAAGGCAAGCAAGGATGGTTTAAAAGCTCAGGCTACGGGACAATCTGATTTTCCACTGGAGGCAATGAATGAGACTGATTTTCGTTTTGAACCTGCAAAAATAGTGATGCAGTTCAGGCCTTCGGCCGACGGAAAACAAATGACAGGTTTAAAACTCACTCAAATGGGTAGAAGCTACGAGTTCACAAAAAAATGAAACGTGCGCTGGAATTGTTGAAAACCCATGGTTGTGAACCAAGGTATGTTAATGTTTTTCGCCTGAAGGCGGATTATCATTCGCTATATTTGCCGTGATTTCCGTATTAAATTTAACGGATCTTTAAAAGCTTATGAACCGAGTAATCGCAATAGCCAATCAGAAAGGCGGAGTAGGGAAAACAACAACAGCTATTAATCTGGCTGCAAGTCTGGCCATTCTTGAGCATAAAACGCTTTTGATTGATGCCGATCCGCAAGCCAATGCCACTTCCGGTATCGGTTTTGACCCTAGAAACATCAAGACGAGCATTTACGAATGCATTATCAATGAGGTAGAGCCCAAGGACATTATTCTCAGCACCGATACACCCAACCTGGATTTGATACCTGCACACATTGATTTGGTAGGTGCCGAAATAGAAATGATCAACCTTCCCAATCGGGAAATGATGATGCGTCAAGCCATTAGCAAAATCAAGGATCAATACGAATTCATCATCATTGACTGCTCGCCGTCGCTAGGTTTGATCACCGTGAATTCATTAACAGCCGCCGACTCTGTGATTGTTCCCGTGCAGTGCGAATACTTTGCCCTCGAAGGTCTGGGTAAACTGCTCAATACCATTAAAATTGTTCAGTCGCGCCTGAATCCCGATCTGGAGATTGAAGGGATACTTTTAACAATGTACGATAGTCGCCTGAGACTCAGCAATCAAGTAGTTGACGAAGTAAAGACTCACTTCCAGCAAATGGTCTTCGATACCATCATTCAGCGTAACATTCGCCTCGGAGAGGCCCCTAGTTTTGGTTTATCTGTTATTATGCACGATGCCAATTCTTCCGGAGCCATCAACTACCTCAATCTGGCCAGAGAAATTCTGCAGAAAAACGAAATGACCCGAATCAGCAATGCTGATAAAATCATTGACAATGTTGATCACAACCTCAATTGATTGTCTAATTCACATTCATGAATACGAAACGAAATGCATTAGGCAAAGGACTCGGAGCGCTTCTCCAGAATCCCGATACCGATATAACATCCAGGGCGCAGGGAGGCAATGAATCAGCTACGGTTGGTTCCATCTCTGAAATTCCTGTTGACCAAATTGAAGCCAATCCTTTTCAACCGCGCACCTATTTTGAAGAAGAGGCGCTAAGAGAACTAGCCGATTCCATTCATGAAATGGGATTGATTCAACCTGTTACCGTTCGCAAACTTGGCTATGATAAGTACCAGCTCATAAGTGGCGAGCGCCGTTTCAGAGCATCGCAGCTTGCTGGCCTTACCAGCATCCCTGCCTACATTCGGATTGCCAACGATCAAGCCATGCTTGAAATGGCTTTGGTAGAAAATATCCAGCGCGAAGAGCTGGATGCCATTGAAATTGCCCTGGCATATCAGCGCCTGATTGAGGAAGTGAAGCTCACTCAGGAAGAAGTAAGTGAGAAAGTGGCTAAAAAACGCTCCACTGTCACCAATTACCTGCGTCTTTTGAAATTGCCGCCCGAAATTCAATTAGGCATTCGTCAAAAAGCCATCAGCATGGGACATGCCCGGGCGCTTATTGGACTTGATGATGCAAAACAACAGCTTCAACTCTTTAACCAGATTACCAGCCAGGAACTCTCAGTAAGGCAGGTAGAAGAAGCCGCACGTGCTAGCAAAGCAGACATTCCTGTTTCCAAAAAGGAAATCCTTGTTTTGCCTGAGAATCTGCAAATGGTTCTTGATCAGCTCAATAAACGTTTTGAAGCCAAGGTAGATCTCAAATCAGATCCCAAAGGAAAAGGACACCTGAACATTCGGTTCAATTCGGCCGAGCAGCTGCAATCAATACTGAAAAAACTCATGCCTGAATGAAGCTGAGGCCTTTGCTCAGAATAACTACAGCTTTGCTGATGTGCTTCATTTTCAGTCAAATGAATGCTCAGACTGATTCTATTCCCTATCCGGGGGATGGAAAAAAAGGAGGAATGTTTGTAATGAAAGACTCTGTTTCTTCACTGAGGGGAAAAACAAATGTGAAAGCAGACACCAGCAAGTCAAAAACCCCCAAAGCGCATTCTCCCAAAAAGGCGGCTCTTTATTCGGCAGTGCTACCCGGACTAGGGCAGGCTTACAACCGAAAATACTGGAAAATTCCCATTATTGCTGCAGGCACGGGTGCCTTGTTCTATAGTTTTAACTTCAACCAAAGTCGTTTTTCAAGCTTCAAGGAGGAATTGGTTAAGCGCCAGCAGAATCTGGGCAACCTCGATCCCGAGCTGGACAGATACTCGGATGCCAACCTGAATGAACTTCAGGATTTTTACAGACGAAACCGCGACCTGACCATTGTCGGATTTGCATTACTGTATGCGCTTAATATTATAGATGCCACTGTGGATGCCCATTTATTTGATTTTAGTGTCAATGACGACTTAAGCCTTCATTTAAGGCCGGCTTCTTTGCCATTACTGGCATCATCCGGACTTTCAATCCAATTGCGTTTTTGATGAAGGTTGCATTGATTGGATACGGAGTTATGGGCAGGCAAATTGAACAGATTTGCCTGGAGCGTGGCCACGAAGTGGTTTTTGTGCTAAACCGGGTTCGCAGCCAAGGCTGGGAAGCTGAGCTTTCAGCAGCCGATGTGGCCATTGAGTTTACCGAACCAGAAATGGCTGTTCAAAATCTGCAAGATTGTTTTCGTTTGGGGCTGCCGGTGGTGTGTGGAACCACAGGCTGGTACGGACAGTTAAACGAAGTTAGCAATTCCTGCCTGCATGCGCAGGGAGCTCTTTTTTATGCCAGTAATTTCAGCATTGGAGTGAATCTTTTTTTTCGGCTCAACCGACAATTAGCAGCTTTGATGGAACCTTACGCAGAATATGAAGCCAGGCTGGAAGAAACCCACCACACCCGCAAGAAAGATGCGCCCAGCGGGACAGCAATTACTCTGGCCGAGGGCCTGATTGAGTCGAATACGCATTACCATTCCTGGGTTTTAGGAGATGCATCGGAAGCGGGCCGGCTTGGTGTTCAGGCCATCCGTGAAAACGATGTTCCGGGAACTCACCGCATTGAATGGAGATCGCCAAATGACTCCATTTCCATTAGCCATGAGGCTTTTAACCGCAAGGGTTTTGCCACAGGTGCTGTAATTGCCGCCGAATTTCTGCATGGGAAAAAGGGCGTTTTTTCAATGAATGATTTATTTAATACCACTGCATATCATGGATTATAAATGGATTATAAATATCATCCTGCTGATTTCACTTCATGTAGGCTTGTTTAAAATTTTTACCAAAGCCGGTCGACAAGGTTGGGAAGCCCTTGTTCCCGGCTACAATTTGTTTATTTGGCTAAAATTGGTTGATAAGCCCTGGTGGTGGCTGATTCTACTGGCGATTCCCGGTGTCAATCTGATGATTTATCTCATCATGGTATTTCTTCTCATTCGAAATTTTGAAAAGGAGAACCCGGCCGAGCTTGTGCTCGGAGTTGTTTGTTCATTTTTCTATCTGCCCTTTTTGGGCTTTTCGGAAAAAGATCATTTTCGGGGTAATGACTATTGGAAAAAGTACGAACGTACCACAGTGGTAGAGTGGGGTGAAGCTATCGTATTTGCAGTTGTTGTTGCTACAATTATACGTACGTTCTTTTTCGAAGCCTTTACCATTCCAACCTCTTCCATGGAGAAATCGTTGCTGGTAGGCGACTTTCTATTCGTTAGTAAGGTAAGCTATGGGCCCAAAACACCTAACACACCTTTAACAGTTCCATTTACGCATCATACCATGCCATTTACCGAAACAGTACCATCCTATTCAGAATGGCTGGAACTGCCTTATTTCAGGTTTCCCGGTTTCGGAAAAGTGAAGAACAACGACATCGTAGTGTTTAACTATCCCGACGGTGACACCGTCGCGCTAAAGGCGCAAAACATAAGTTATTACAGGCTGGTAAGAATGTTTGGCTGGAAAACGGTGAACAATCCCGAGGCTATGAATCCGCTCACGGGGCAATCATTCGGTAAGGTGGTTTCAAGACCTGTTGATAAACGCGACAATTATGTAAAGCGCTGCATTGCCATTCCCGGCGATGAGCTGGAAATTCGTGATCAGCAAGTATTTATTAACGGGAAAAAGGCCAACAACCCTGAAATGATGCAGTTTTCGTATGATGTGGCTTTTAAAGTTCCGCAAACTCCTCAAAAGTTGTTTGATAAACTTGATGTAACAGACGCTGAGCAATACCGACTTGCCAATATGAATGTTTGGCGTTTGCATTTGCATGAGGCGAACCGCGAAAGCCTGAAGAACTCTGATATTGTTGGTGAAATACAGCCAAGGCTTGATCCTAAAGGACAATACGATCCTGATATTTTCCCAAATTCGCCTGCGTACAATTGGAATAAGGACAATTACGGCCCTTTGAAAATTCCTGTCAAGGGAGAAACGGTGAAACTGGACACCCAAAACATTCATCTGTATTCGCGAATCATTAGCGCCTACGAGCATCATACCCTGGAAATAAAAGGTAGTGAAATATGGATTGATGGCAAAAAGTCCGATTCCTACACATTTGAGCAAGACTATTATTTTATGATGGGTGACAACCGGCACAATTCGGCTGATTCACGTTTCTGGGGTTTCGTGCCCAATGATCATATTGTAGGAAAAGCGGTGTTTGTTTGGTTGAGCCGCTCGGGTAACCGTGGCTTTCCAAACATTCGTTATGAGCGGGTTTTTACCTTTATCCACAACGACGGTATCAGTCGTTCGTATTTCTTCCACATCATGATTCCTCTGTTGCTGATTTGGTTTGGCTGGAGCAATCGCAAGCGTTTTATGGTGAGACGCTAATTGGAAGGAAAATGAACAATTGGCCGGGATACACTGTGTTTGTATTTGTTAGCATGCTATTGCTGCCATTTGCTCACAGTCAAAATTTGGTTCAAAACGGAGATTTTGAGAAGTACATCCATTGTCCCACCGATGCTTCGCAGCTCGACTCTGCCGAAAATTGGTTCAATCCTGGCGGGGCAACGCCCGACTATTACAATGGATGCAATACCACTTACTGTTCGGTGGGCGTTCCCGCCAACCGGCAAGGCTTTTTTAATTATGCGCATTCGGGAGTAGGCTATGCCGGGATTATGGCCTATTATACTTCGCCTCCGGCTTTATTTTGGAACACCCGCGAATATATTAGTATTGAACTGGATTCTATCTTGCAGGCAGGAGTTGAATATCGCGTAGAGTTTTATGCGAAACGGAGTCCAGTAAGCGAATATGCTTCTGAACTTGGAGCTCATTTTACGGATACCGCCCTATTTTCAAACAGCCCTGTTGCTTTCAGTTTAATCCCCAATGCCATTGATCCGGATAGCTTACTCATGGATACCGTCTGGGTTAAGCTACATACCGTTTACACGGCTTTGGGCGGGGAGCGATTTTTAACTATTGGCAACCTGAGAAATGATTCCAACAGTGTTATTTTTGATACTCAAAATAGCACAAATCCTTGCGGTTTATTAACCACCCATGCCTATTACTTCATTGACGATGTTTTTGTTGGAAGGGTTGATTACACGGGAATTAATTCGCCAATTCAGGATAAATCAGTTAGCGTGTTTCCAAATCCTGCCTCTGCTTCACTAAAACTGCAAGTAAGTGAAGCACTTTTTCCTTCCTTTTTATATTTGAATATTTTCGATGCAAGCGGAAGGCTTGTTTTGAGTAACAAGAAGGTCAACAGCTCTCAAACACTTGATATCTCCTTTATAAGACAATCGGGCATTTATTTGTTTCGCTTTTCTGATGAAAATGGCGCTGTTAAGGCAAGTGAAAAAGTGATTATTCAGGTGATGTGATCCAGCGTCTTTTGGTCTGTATTGGCTTGAACAAGCTAATTTATTTTGATTAAGTTGGAATTCCAGAAAATTTAGCAATAAGACTTTTTAAGATAGGAAATCGAAGATTTGCTATGGTTAGCGGTCAGCTTAAAAGAGAAACACACTTATGGACTTAAATCAAGATAATATGGACAGATTTGAACAAATAAAAAACATTGCAGACCAACTCATTGGACAAGGAAATTTGAACATAGTTGACTCTGCATTTTCAGCGGACTATAAAGCTCATTCCGGTGAAATGACACACAATGGACATAAATTTATAAAGCAATTTGCTAAACAATTGCGGACTGCAATTCCTGACATTAAAATTGTTAAAATTGAAGCTCTATCTCAGGCTGATAATTTACTGACTTGGCAAAGAACATTAAGCGGCACTCATAAGTCCAACTTAAAAGGAATTCCTGCCTCAAATAAAAAAGTTAAATGGTATGAAATAGTAGTTTCACGTTTTGACAAAGACAAAATAATTGAAGAATGGGTAGCTTCGGATTTGGCTTTTCAATTGATGCTGAAACTAAAATAACAAAAACAGAAAGCACGAACCGCTGACAGCACCTGCCCAAATGGCGGGGTTTCGTGTTCCGAAGACAGTTTTGTGGTAAAAATTCTGCCCTTCGAGACGCTGCAGGGAGTGTTAGCTATTGGAGTGTCTTTCAAACTATTGGTTCATAAAAAGCATAAGGCATAGCAGCGCGCATGCATCAGTTGGGCTTTTATCCTAGTTTAGAGCTTTTCGTTTCTTTCTTACTTTAATGCAAGTTTGAGCTTCAGTCAAACATGAAACACTGAGAAAAGTGGAAAATGAAATTGGAGAAACTTTTAGCACGATAAGTCTGCATAAAAAGTAAAATGCAGCGCTTCCTAAGTTCAAACGTGCTTCATCAGGTGGTCAACCACCACTTCCAATGCTTTTTCGTAAGAATTGTTATTGGTAACAATGATGTCCGAATCGTCGCGGTAGGGTTGTAGGTAATGCAGGTAGGAAGGCATCACGTGATTGTGCCATTGATACATCACCACCTCTTCGGGGTAACCACGCTCGTCTTTGTCGCGGCGAAGCCGGCGATTTAGCTTGATGTCCTCACGTGCTTCGATGTAAATACGAAGGTCTAGTTTGTTTTTAATCTCCTCATAATGAAAAATAAACAAACCTTCCATGATGATGATGGGCGCGGGACTTAATACGATTTTGTTTGAGATTCGGGCTGCGTTATTAAACGTATATTCTTGAATTTCAACCGTTTCTCCTTTGCTCAAGCGAATCATATCGTTGTAAAAAGCATCGCGGTGGATGGAGGTAGGTAAATCAAAATTGATTTGACCATTTTCGTCCTTATGTTGCAGATCCTGAGGTAAGTAGTAATTATCCTGAGATACCACGCAAGTTGCATCGGCGGGCAAGGATTCACGTAAATCTTTTAAAAAGGATGTCTTACCGGAGGCGCTTCCCCCTGAAATTCCAACGAAATATGGTTTCCTGCTCATTGGGTTGCGAAACTAATACATCGGCGCGAAAACCAAGCCATGAAATCATGTAAATAATTGAAAAGCTTTTGATTTAGATCTTAATTTGCAAACTCAGGAAAAAAGCTCTGCCATCGGCAGGAATGATGCCGGGACCCGGGTAGGATTCAGCGCGCCGGGTAAAATATTGCTCATTCAGTGCATTGTTACAACTTAGCTGAAGCATGTATCTTTTGAAACTGTAACTCAAACTAAGATCGGCTACGTGGTAGGCCGGAATGCTTCCTTCCACCGCGGTAGCGGTGAGAACGGCATTGGTGGCATCAGAAAAATGCGCTGCCGTGTATGCATAACTCATATTGATTCCAAAACCTTTGTAGTTGAGCTCGGTGCCGCAACGAAAAATAACCGGAGGTACCATTTCTACTTTTTTACCCCGAATGGAGGAATCGTTGGTGCGCACATAGCGAGCGTTTACGTAAGCCGTGTTAACAAAAACAGATAATTTTGGACGCTTACCTGCCGAATCGGCCTCCAGCACATTCCATTCGAGAAAAGATTCGATACCAAAATTTTCGGCATCAGAAACATTGGTTCGAAAGCGTATGTTGTTGTAAAGAGGGGCGCCGGCAGTAGTGAGTATTTGTCCAATCTTATCGTCGTAAGAAATGAAAAAGCCGGTGAGTTCGTAACGCATTCTTTTACCCACCAAACCTCGGATACCTAAATCGGCAGTAAATCCTTTTTCGTCAATAATATCGGGGTCAACAACGAAGTTGGGATTGACCACGCGCAAATCAGAGAAGTTGATGGCGCGATAATTCTGAGAAAAGTTGCCATACAATTCGGCTTCTTTTAAGTTGTAAGCCAGACCAATTCCTCCGATTATAAAACGTCTAATGCGCTGCGATTCTTCATCGCTTCGGCTTTCAGTAATTAAATTACCTGCAAAATCGTAAACATACGATTTGTAATATCCTGACGATGAAGTAGATATGTATTCGTAACGTAAGCCGGGTGTGATACTGAAGCGCTTGCCTATTCTGAAAATATGTTCAGCAAACAAAGCCACATTCAAATTGGGGAAAGTGTAAGAAGATTGATCAGGTTCGCCGGCCAGCATGTTGAAATTTGCATCAGAACCATCGGTTCCAAAGCCCTGATTAGCAGTTGTTTCTCCAGAGTAAATCCGCAAGCCTCCTAGAAATACCTGCATTTGTTTACCAAGCGAATAACGATGCAAAAGTCGCGTTTCGGATCCCAGATTCTGGAATTGTCCATCAATCACCGTGCGGTTTCCCCCCAGATCGGCCACATTGATCCGCTCCAGGTTACCCACCGTTTTGCGGGTAGCAATCAAGCCGAAGTTTTTTATATTCAATTCGGTACGGGAGTTAAACCGATGGGTCAATTGAATGGAAGCAAGGTTCCAGTCAACCTGAAACCAATTTCGATTTCTGAATGATTGTCGGGAATCCTCTTCAAAATTTTTGTCGGTGAGTCCTCCGGCTTGCCGGGCCAGGTAATTCATCCGGGTAAACTCTGCCCGCACCTGCCAGGTATCTGTGAAGTCAAACACACCTGAAAAATAACCGGTAAATTGCTCAAAACCTGAGTTTTCACGATAACCATTTCCTCGTTTGTATTGAACAAATGAATAATAATTCAAGCGGCCTGTAGTGCCACCCAAGGAGTTAAAGCTGTTGAAAAATCCCCAGGAGCCAACTGTTTGGCGCGAAATTAATTCAGCCTTTTTGGAGTATGAGCCGTTTTTAAATCTGAAATTGAGCAAGCCACCAAATTGTGTCCCGTATTGAAGCGAGGCTGCACCGCGAACAATTTCAATACTTTCAAGAGCCTCGGCAGG
>Ga0169931_10003010_pt1 | contig 27060 bp, 21 predicted proteins | sample Kivu_15m_20L_FD_129675 | JGI IMG/M metagenome (GOLD analysis project Ga0169931, IMG submission 129675) | Freshwater microbial communities from Lake Kivu, Western Province, Rwanda to study Microbial Dark Matter (Phase II) - Kivu_15m_20L... | ecosystem: Environmental > Aquatic > Freshwater > Lake...
TTTCAGCCTATGGATTTAATATAACAGGGTTTTACAAACAAGTCAAGGGTTTTTTGATATCTTTACTTTTATTTACATTCTTTCGCTGAGTGTGGCTGGCTTTGGCTCCATGCGACGGTTTTGAGGCAAGCTTTACATTTCTTAATATAGTTGTAACAGTGACTGGGGTTGGGGTTTGGGGGTTTTGGGCTATTTGGTGGGCTTTACATTTTGTAATCTTGTTGGGGTGTGGGAGACCTGCCAAAATCTCAAATCCAAAATCTAAAATTTAGTGCTGATGTGACCAGATTTGATTAAGAGAATTTGTGAGCCTTGTAACCATTGGGAGTCAAAGGAACTAAGGTGAGTGGTGGTAATTAAAGTTTGAAAACGATTTTCAATGGCTTCTAGTAGTTGATTTTGGCGGTATGGGTCTAGTTCAGCGAGAACATCATCTAGTAATAATAGGGGCGGGTCTTGGATGATTTGTTCTATTAGTTGTAGTTCCGCTAGTTTTAAAGCCAAGACCAGGGTTCTTTGTTGACCTTGGGAACCGTATTGACGGGCTGGTGTTTGGTTGATGGTTAGTTCTATTTCGTCACGGTGTGGGCCGACTTGGGTTGAGCCTTGGTATAATTCTGCTACTGCCCGTTGGTGAATCTTGCTGAGGAAGGAAGTTTGTATTTCTTGTGGATGGGGTTGGGTGATGGGGACATTGGGGAGGTAGTTGATTTGTAATTTTTCAGTGTCACCACTAATTTTTTTGTGCCAGGCGGCGGCGATGGGGGTTAGTCTTTGTAGGATACGATCGCGTCTGGTGATGATTTTTGTACCGGTGGCGACTAATTGGGTGTCCCAGATGGCCAGTGTTGATTTTTGGCTAGAGGAGTGATTTATCTGGGTGGGTGAGTTTTCTGAGTGTTGAATTTTCTTCAGAAAAGCGTTGCGTTGGCGGAGGATGTGGTTATATTGCTGCAAAGTGTGGGCGTAGATGGGTTCCAGTTGCATCAGGAGTGTATCTAGCCAGTGACGACGGTTTTCTGGGCTACCGCGTACTAAGTCTAAATCCAAGCTGGAAAATTGCACCGCATTAAGTACACCCAGAAAGTCCATTTGTCGCCGCAGGGTTTGACCGTTGATGGCCACGGTGCGGCGACCGTTGCGGCGCATGGTTAATGTGGCTTCTGTGATGCTGTTATCTCGGTCGATGAGGGCGTGAATTTGGGCTGTATCCTGTCCCGTTTGAATAAAGTCCCCATCGCGTCCTAGGCGATGCGATCGCAATGTAGCCAAGATTTCCACAGCTTCCAGTAGGTTGGACTTACCCTGGGCGTTGTTACCCAGGATGATTGTTTTAGGGGCGGTGAACTGAATTTTTTGGTCTTGGTAATTACGAAATTGTTTAAGGTGTAGGTTTTTCAGATACATAGATCATGAAGACTGGATTTATGGTTGTTTTCATACACTTTTTTTACCAGTGAGGCGAAAGAAAACTTTTTCTAGTTCAATCCAGACAAACATTAACGAACTAAAGCCAAAACAAATGGCTAATTCTGGTAGAGGTAGGAAATGCGTCCCAAAAAAAGCGCGGATGGGGGGTATGTATATTAACATCAGTTGTAAGATTGTTGTCACCACCACCGCCACCAGTACAAAAATATTAGAAAATGGGTTCATTTCGATAGTGAGTTTATTGTTAGAACGAATAGCGATGGCGTGACCCATTTGGGCAATACATAGGGATGTGAAGACCATTGTTTTCCAACGTTCCGGGTCAAGGTCCGGGTTAACTGTAGCCTGGGTGTGATCATATGCCCACCGCATTAAGATAATAGTGATGATGGCAAAAATGATTCCTATGCGAACCATGTATGCACCCAGTCCCCTAGCAAAAATGCTTTCCCGAGGGCTAAACGGGGGGCGCTTCATGACATCTGCTTCTGGGGGTTCAACCGCCAGAGCCAAAGCCGGTAAACCGTCTGTGACTAAATTCATCCAGAGAATTTGTAATGGTGTGAGGGGAACGCCTCCTAATCCTAGCAGTGGTGCCGAGGCGATGGTGAGGACTTCGCCGATATTACTACCGAGAATGTATTTAATAAAGCGGCGAATATTAGTATATACCACCCTCCCTTCCTTAGTAGCGGCGACAATGGTGGCGAAGTTGTCGTCTAGCAATATCATATCACTAGCCTCTTTACTAACATCAGTGCCAGTGATGCCCATGGCAATACCAATATCTGCTTGTTTTAATGCTGGAGCATCGTTGACACCATCCCCGGTCATAGCTACGAATTTGCCCCGTTGTTGTAGTGCTTGAACGATTCTGAGTTTGTGTTCCGGGGCGACTCTAGCGTAAATACTCACCAAATCAACTTGTTGTTGTAGTTCTTGGTCGCTCATGTGCTGCAATTCTTGACCAGTGAGGACCCGATCTGTTTCCCCGGCTATTCCCAGATCAAGGGCGATGGCTCTGGCTGTTAGTTGGTGGTCGCCTGTAATCATGATAGGGCGAATACCTGCCGTGCGGGATTCTTGTACTGCTGCTCTCACTTCTGGTCGGGGAGCATCCTGCATTGCTATTAACCCCAGCCAGATCATTTCTTGCTCCCATGTTTCATCTGGTGCTGATGGTGGGGTGTCAGTGAAAGGTTTGTAGGCAAATCCCAGGACTCGCAGACCCTTTTGAGCCATGCGGTTGTTTTCCTCCAGGATTTGTTGGCGTTGTGAGTCCGTTAAAGGGGCAAACTCATTACCTAAATGTATATGAGTGCAATTACCTAGGGTTAGTTCTGGCGAACCTTTGGTAAACATTAGGTAAGGTTGACTTGCTGTGAGGTTGGCAATGAGGGGGTCTAGGTCTGTTAAAGATGGTTCTGGTGTGGCTACCTGTTCTATTTGACAAATTACGCTCATGCGTTTCCGTTGGGAGTTAAACGGAATTTCGCTGATGCGGGGTAATTTGCTTTGCCATTGGTCCTGTTCAATGCCGGCTTTGGCGGCGACAGTGACTAATGCGCCTTCAGTAGGGTCGCCAATGATTGTCCATTCTTTTGGTTGTTTTTGTAGTACAGAATCGTTACAAATGGCGGCTGCGATCAGAATTGCAGGGATTTCTGGGTAATCTTCTATGGCGATCGTTTGATTATTGAGGTAAAATTCCCCTGTGGGTGTATAACCTTCCCCTGTGACGGCAAAAATATGATTGTTGGCATACATTGACTGGACTACCATTTTATTTTGGGTCAATGTGCCGGTTTTGTCGGAGCAGATGGTGGTGACTGAACCCAAGGTTTCCACTGCGGGTAGTTTGCGAATTAAAGCATGATGGCGTACCATGCGCTGGGTTCCCAGTGCTAGAGTAACTGTGATCACCGCTGGTAAGCCTTCTGGGACTACAGCTACTGCCATACTCAGGGATACTTCTAATAATTCCCGGATATTGCTCAGTCCCCTAGCTTGAATGACTCCACCTATGACCACAAAGGCTACCAGAATTAATGAACCCGTAACTAGGATGTTGCCAAGCTGTGTCATCCGCTGTTGCAGAGGGGTAGGTTCGTTAGCTACAGACTGCAACATCGTGGCAATTTTACCTAGTTCCGTTTGCATTCCCGTATTGGTAACCAGGACTTTACCCCGTCCTTGGACTACTTCTGTACCTTGATAAACTAAGTTGAGGCGATCGCCTAATGATGTTTCTTCCGGTAAAATTAAATTAGCCTGCTTGTTAACCGCTTCTGCTTCGCCTGTGAGCGCTGACTCTCGCACCTGTAAATTAGCTTGTGAAATTAACCGTCCGTCCGCGGCTATTTGCATTCCGGCTTCTAGCAGCATAATATCCCCTGGTACTACTTCTGGAGCCGCTATTTCCATAGTGGTACTGTTGCGGATGACTCGCACTAGGGGGGAGGAAAGTTTTTTCAAGGCTGCTAACGCTTTTTCTGCCCGGGTTTCTTGGACATAGCCCAACGCTCCATTGAGAATGACAATGGCTAAAATGGCAATGGTATCTTTGAAGGGTACTTCACCGGGTTTAAATTCTCCCCCTTGCCAGGCGATGAGGTCTAAAAAACCTGATATAAAAGCCACAGCTATTAACATCAGTAACATGATGTTTTTAAACTGGTCTAAAAAAATTTCCCAAGGGCTGCGAGTTTCTTTTTCTTCCAGTTCGTTGGGTCCATACTTTCCTAAGCGCTCTTGGGCTTGTTGAGATGTTAAGCCGTTGTTTGGGTCACTATTGAGCAAGTCTAGGGACTCGTCAATTTCCCAACTATGGGAAGGGCTAGTATTTTCAGGCTGAGAGTTAGCAGACATTGTATATGTCACTGAAGTAGTTTCCACATCTCCCCTAGTTGAAACAAAGGGGATTCTAAACCGATGTTGCTACGCCGTCATCAGACACGCTAGGCAACGCACACGATATGATTTATTAAATAATATCGTCTTGGGATTGTCAAAGCTCACCCACTCACCTTGACTAAGATTATACTTAGCCGTGTGACTACTTGAGTTTGCATCTTATGGTTTTTTTACCAATTTGTTAATTGTAGCGCGAGCATCCAGCTTGCTCATGATGTACCTCACTAAGCAGCCAAAAACGTAATAAGCCCTTACCCATTAAATTTAGATGAATATGCCCAAATTAATTGGGGGCGTGGTAAATCATTAAATAAATATGCTTAATATGAGTTTTGCACTTCCTAGTTTGATTACCAGCCAAATGTTTGGTCAAAGAACAATTCGACCGTTAACAGCAGCCTCTCTTTGTGGGATTGCTTTTATCAAAGATACACTAATTGCTGTTGATAGTATTAAAGGGCATTTACTGGAGATTGATCCAGCTTCAGACAACAGCAAAATTAAAAATCCCCATCAAGTGAGGGAATTTCGAGATGTCACGGGTCTAGCTGTATGGTCAGATTCTCTCTGGGTAACGCGGGAAAATAGTGTTTATGTGTCTAAACTCCCGTCCTTGGGGCTGGAACATTTTGTCACATTGCCTTACACTGCTGATGGAGTGGCCGTTTGGGAATCAACAGTTTATGTAAGCTGTCAGAAGTTGGGTTACATTTTGATTTTTGACCGCCAGAGCCGCAAGGAAATTACTCGGTTTTATGCTCCAGGGGTGGGTGTGGAAAATTTGGCAGTTAGCCATGACACTCTGTGGGTGTGCGATCGCACGGAACAAACAGTTTATGCTATGGATAGGGCAACGGGAGAAATACAGTTTAGTCTATTAACCCCCTTTGAATGTCCTACAGGCATTGCCATACACAAGCATCAACAAACCGGAAAAGAAACCTTGTTTGTGGCCTATGCCTCAGATGAGCCTTATATCCGGGATAATCCCAATGCTGATCCCAGTCATGAGCTAACCTACCGCGATCGCACTTTCATTCACCCTCTACATTACCATCACAATGAGGACAAAAAATATGCCTTGTCTAATGGCTATTTAATAGAAATGTCCTATGTTGAAGAAATTGCCCCCTTAGAAGAAGTGTATTTGCCAGATGTAGAATGGCGCATTGCTTTACCCTCAGACACCGAAAGGCAAAAGTTGCAACACGTCGAACCTATTGGTATTCCCTTCACAGAAGAAGTGATAGATGGACAACGTGTCGCAGTCTTTAAGTTTGATGCTTTGACTCCTGGGGAAAGGCATATATTTGGGTGGAAAGCACTGTTAGAAGTGCGGGGTATTAAGTATCGCATTACTCCCAGGGATGTAGAAGATATACCGGAATTATCCCCAGAGTTTGAAAGTCGTTATTTAGTTGATGACGATGATTTGGCTATGGATACTGCCATTGTGCGCCGGGCTGCTAGTGAGGCCATTGGTTCAGAAACCAATCTGCTGCGAAAAATGTACAATATCCGCAATTATGTTTATGATGAGTTGTCCTATGGCATAAAACCCTATATTGACACTCCTGATTTAGTCTTAGAACGGGGCGTTGGCTCTTGTGGCGAGTATGTAGGGGTTTTACTGGCTTTGTGCCGTTTAAATGGTATTCCTTGCCGAACAGTGGGCAGATATAAATGTCCCCCCCATAGCGAACATCAAGGAGTCCCCTTACAACCAGATTTTAATCATGTTTGGTTAGAGTTCTACATACCCGGTCTTGGTTGGTTACCCATGGAATCTAATCCTGATGATTTGGGGAATAATGGACCATACCCCACCAGGTTTTTTATGGGTTTATCCTGGTATCACATTGAAATTGGCAAAGGAATAACCTTTGAAAGTTTGAGTAGTCAAGGAGTACGGCTCACCAAAGAAGATTTACCCATTGGGGATTTAGCAATTAATCACATTCGCTTTACAATTCTTAAGGAACTGCCACCTTTTGATGAGCAGTGATTAGTCAACTCAAACAAGTAATGTAGGGGCAATTTAACCTGTCCCTACAGAAAATGAGAAAAAATACTCTAGGGGATACTTGCGGCTACGCACCCTTTGCGAGAAGCTTCCTATAGTAGTAAAGTTGTGCGGGAGAAAGTGGTAAACATGAGCGCTAGTAGCAATTCTAAACAAATCAAGTTTGGTACTGACGGTTGGAGAGGAATTATTGCCGATGATTTTACCTTCCCTAATGTACGGAAGGTAACCAGAGCCATCGCCAGTTATTTAGAAACAGCTTATGCAAAAGACAGACCGGTTTTAATTGCTTACGATACTAGGTTTTTAGCTGACCAGTTCGCCCAAACCGCGGCGGGAGTGTTGGCTGACTTGGGTTGGAACGTAAAAATTACTGACCGGGATTGCCCAACACCAGTAATCGCATATAATGCCCGGTTGTTAAATTCTGCCGGGGCTTTGATGTTTACTGCCAGCCATAATCCAGCCCCTTACTGTGGTATTAAGTATATTCCTGATTATGCCGGACCTGCCACCCCAGAAATTACTGATACCATTGTAGCCAACATTGAAGGGGCATGGGATGGACTGCCCAGCAGTAACCCTGTGGGTCAGATTTCTACCTTTGACCCTAAACCAGAGTATCTCAAGTTTATTTACACTTTGTTGGACGTAGAAAGAATTAAGAGCGCCAATTTAAAGGTAAAATATGATGCTCTTTATTCTACTTCTCGCGGATACTTAGATGAAGTTTTGCAATATTGCGGCTGTCAGGTAGAAAGTTTTAATACTAAGCGAGATGTTTTATTTGGTGGGGGAATGCCTGAACCAAAAGGTGAACAACTAATAGGCTTAGTAGCAGCAGTACAAGGAGATAAAGCCGATGTGGGCTTGGCTACAGATGGGGATAGCGATCGCTTTGGGATTGTCGATGAGTTGGGAAATGTGCTGACCCCTAATACTGTGCTGCTATTACTCGCACGTCATTTAATGAAAAACAAAGGGAAACAAGGGGCGATCGTTCGCACCGTCGCCACAACTCACTTATTAGATAATTTTGCAGCTAAACATGGGCTACCAATTTATGAAACAGCTGTAGGCTTTAAATACATTGGCGAAAAAATGCGGGAAACCACAGTGTTGATTGGCGGTGAGGAGTCCGGCGGTTTAAGTGTAATTGGGCATATTCCTGAGAAAGATGGTATTTTGGCCGATATGCTCGTGGCAGAAGCCATTGCTTATGAAGGTAAACCCTTGAGTCAATTGGTACAAGAAGCCATAGCCGAAGCAGACGGTCCGGTTTACAATCAGCGTCTAGATTTACATCTAACTGAAGCACATAAAACCACTGTCATAGACTCTTTTACTCACAATCCTCCTTCAGAGGTAGCTGGGATTAAAGTTAAAGAAGTAGGACGGAAAGATGGAATTAAGTTGTACCTAGAAGAAGGTAGCTGGATTTTGCTACGTCCCTCCGGTACAGAACCTTTGGTCAGGGTTTACATGGAAACTAATTCAGCCGAGAAATTAACCAAAGTTGCTGAAGCAATGAAAAATGCCATCACCAAACTAGAACCTGTAGCAATTCATTAGTAAATTAGCATCAACCCCTCTTCCTTAACGGAGAGGGGCCTTTGAACTATGAGAATTTTGATTCCTATTGCCATATCTTTAGTGATGGCTACATGGGTAATGGCCATAGCCATTGTCTCTGTCCAAAACGCCACCCCTGTATCTTTGAAATTTTTAATGTTTCAGTCCATTCAAATACCAGTGGGTTTACTGCTGGCTTTCTCTATGGGGGTGGGTTTAATTGGTATGGCGCTGTTGCAGCCACTGTGGGATATTGGCAGTTTTGAGCAGAGTCAATCTCAATGGAATGAAGATGCCGAGTTTTTTGTGGATGATGAGGATTTTTAGGAATTTGGAATTTGGAATTTGGAATTTACCCTGTTCCTAATATTCCCTATTTAGCAATTTAGCCAAATCTACCACTAACATAATTGCGGGTGTCTTCTTGCTGGGGGTCATTGAAAATGGCTTCTGTGGAATTGTATTCAACTAAGTAACCACTGCGACCACCTTCTGAGACTTTAACATTAAAGAATGCCGTGTAGTCAGAAACCCGTGTTGCTTGCTGCATATTATGGGTGACGATGACAATAGTATAATTCTCTTTAAGTTGGTGAATCAGTTCTTCAACCCGCAGAGTAGAAACCGGGTCCAGGGCTGAACATGGTTCATCCATGAGAATAATTTCCGGTTGCACCGCGATCGCTCTGGCAATACACAAGCGTTGTTGTTGTCCCCCAGATAAAGATGCGCCACTTTGCCGCAGTTTATCTTTGACCTCATCCCACAACGCTGCTTGTCGCAGACTTCGTTCTACTAATTGATCAAAATCTTCCTTAGTACCTTTGTAGCCATTGATTTTCGGTCCAAAGGTAATGTTGTCATAAATTGATTTAGGAAGCGGGTTTGGTCTTTGAAACACCATCCCAATTCTGCGGCGCACTTCTACTGGGTCTATGTTTGGAGCATACAAATTATCATTGTAGAAATAGATTTTACCTTCAGCGCGGAATGATTCAATCAAGTCATTAAGACGATTATAGCATCGCAGTAATGTACTTTTACCACAGCCGGAAGGACCAATAAAAGATGTCACCTGATTTTTGGGGATATCTAGCCAAATGTTCTGCAAAGCTAAAAATTTGCCATAGTACACATTGAGATTTTCCGTCCGTAAAACAGTTTCGGTGTCATTCACCGTAGTAGTGTTAGTAGCCATGATTTATTGTTGTGTAGTGTGAATTTTGTTGGTAGAGAGTTGTATTTGAGATAGGGTTTGACTAACCATTACGACTGGTTGCCCAACGAGCAAAGACACTGGTAATCAAAACCATGAATACCAATACCAATGAACCTGCCCAAGCTAGTGACTGCCAATTTTCAAAAGGAGAAATGGCAAAGTTGTAAACTAAAACAGCTAGGGAAGGAGTAGGCTTAAGTAAGCCACTAGGCCAGAATTGGGAGAACAAAGCGGTAAACAACAACGGGGCTGTTTCCCCGGCAGCGCGGGCGAGAGCCAAGCTGGAACCAGTGACAATGGCTGGTAGTGCTGCTGGCAAGACAACTTGTGTTACTGTTTGAAAATTTGTCGCCCCTAAACCTACAGATGCTTGTCGTAAGTCTTGCGATACTAACTGTAACGCTTCATCTGTGGTTTTTATAATAATCGGCAGCATCAAAATCGCTAAAGCAAAGCCACCACCAATGGCTGAGTATGAGCCTAAATTGAGTTTTACCAATCCCAAAACTACAATCCCGTAGGCAAACACTCCAGCAATAATTGACGGAACTCCACTAAGGACATTAGTAGCAAACCTAACCCATCTAGCTAGACTGCCAGTGCTGAATTCTGTTAAGTAAATTGCAGCTAAAACACCAAAAGGAATGCTAATTAATGCGGCAATGGTGACCATCATGAGAGTTCCCAAAATGGCGTTACCAAAGCCTCCTCCTCCTCTAGCAGGTGGGGGTGGGAGTTCAAAAAATACACTGGGTGATAGGCTACCGAAGCCTTTAATCACAATGTAACTCAATACCGCCACCAAAGGCACTAACACCAACACCCCACAGATAAATGATACCACTGTCATCACTGTATTAAACAGGGTCCGGGGAGATGTAGGAGAATAGGTCAAACTACGTTCCGGAAATTTCGATGTCATAATTAAATCCCAAACTACCCTAGATCGGCTTTACGCGCTCAACAATCCACTCTGCCATGATGTTGACAAACAGTGTGATCAAAAACAAAATCAAGCCTGCATACATTAAAGCAGCAACTTGCAAGCCACTGGCCTCGGCAAATTGATTTGCTAGTAGAGAGGCTATGGTATTGGCAGGAGCAAAAATTGAGATGTTAATTTTGTTGGCGTTCCCAATCAACATTGTTACTGCCATTGTTTCCCCCATGGCGCGACCAAGAGCCAACATAACAGCACTGACGATACCAGAAAAGGCAGATGGAATAATCACCAGAAAAATGGTTTCCCAACGAGTAGCGCCCAATCCTATAGATGCTTGACGCAGGGCAGGGGAGACGGAAGTTAGTGCATCACGAGATATAGCCGTGATAATTGGCACAATCATCACCGCCAAAATCACTCCCGCCGGAAACATAGATGGACCCGTGGGAGGAGTGCTAAACAATGGTATCCAACCAAAATAGGTATGAATCCATTTTCCAACTTCGTTCAAAATGGGAATTAAAACAAAAATTCCCCAGATACCGTAGACAACACTGGGGATGGCGGCCAGCAGTTCTACCAAAAATACTGTTACTGTCCGCACTTGAGTGGGGAGAAAATTCTCGCTCAATAATATAGCAGTGCCCACACCAATGGGTACAGCTATTAACAAACCAATCAAGGAACTTAAAAGAGTTCCATAAATTTGCGGTAGCACCCCATATTCATCCACAACTGGGTTCCAGGAACTTTGAACTAAAAAAGCTGCGCCATATTTTTGAATAGCAGGCCAAGCTTCAACAGTAACTTGGAGGGCAATCCATAATAAAGTACCAGCCACCGCTAGGGCAAAAATTCGAGTTAACCAGATAAAGGACTGGTCCAAAGAATTTCTGAGTTGAGAACGTTTTTTAGTTTCTTCCGATAGCAGACTTGAAGAACTTGTAGTCATAACTACTCAATACAAAAGTTAAATCACGGAAAAAAAATGTGCGAGCGAACCAGATTATTAAAGTTGTCGCTCTATCAAATCTGCAAGGGTTGCTAGTTGGGAATGTTAATAAAGCGACAGCCTAGTTAATCAACTAATTAACCCTAAAGTTTAGGTAAACCTGACAATTTATTAACACTAATTACTAGCGCTAGAACCACTGCCAGCAACGGATATTTGATAATCTGAAGAGATTTGATCTGCTGCTTTTGCTACTTTTTCTGCCACAGATGAGGGTAGGGGAATATACCCCAATTCTCCAGAGATTTTTTGTCCTTCAGTTACAAGGTACTCAATTACCGCTTCCATTGCTTTTGCTTTGTTAGCATCAGGATAATTTTTGTACGCCAGAATCCAACTGAAACTAACGATGGGATAGGATTCATCGCCCTCGGGATCTGGTACAAAGGCACGGAGATTTTCTGGCAGTTCTATAGCAGCTAAAGTTTTAGATGCTGTGTCGTCATTGTATTTAACCAATTTACCAGCCTTGTTTTCTAAAGCAGCAAAGGTGAGCTTGTTTTCCTTGGCGTAGCCATACTCAATATAACCAAGAGATCCTTGAGTTTGTTTGATTTGGGCAGTTACACCTTCGTTACCTTTACCACCTACGCCCACCGGCCATTCTACAGTTTTACCTTCGCCAACTTTGTCTTTCCACTCTGGGCTAATAGCCGCTAGGTGTTTTGTAAACACACCTGTGGTACCACTGCCATCAGAACGATGTACCCATGTAATTGGTTGGTCGGGAAGTTTGGCACCTGGGTTAGCTGCAACAATTCTGGGGTCGTTCCACTTTGTCACTTTACCCAAAATGATATCTACGTATAAGTCCCTAGGTAGTTGGAGTTCGGTAACATCGGGCAGGTTGTAAGCTAGTACAACGCCTCCTGCTGTCACCGGGAGCAAAATTACCCCTTTATCTGCTGGCACTTGCTGAATTTCTTCATCCTTCATGGCCACATCACTGGCACCAAAGTCTACAGTACCTTTAGTAAATTGTTCAACGCCAGCACCACTACCCACTGATTGATAGTTAACCTGCAAGTTCGGGTATTTTTTGTTGATATCTAAAAACCAACTTTGAAATAAAGGTGCAGGAAAAGAAGCACCCGCGCCGATTAATGCTACGTCTCCGCCTAAGTCCAATTTCACAGGACTGGTAGCCGTAGCATCTGTAGCAGCACCACCAGTGGTGTCTGAGGCTTGCTGTCCGCCGCCACAAGCTCCTAGTCCGATTGTTAGTGCTAACAGGGAAGCTGTGGTAGCTAGCCGACTCTTATTGATTACAGTGCAGATTGATAACATTGTTGTCAATTTTTCGTTAATTGAATAATACCAGCGATACCAGGATACCTCTAAGTGGTAACTTTAAAGGTTAACAAAAGGTTAAGAAAAATCAAAAAGTCTATCAAAACATAGTAATAGCCTGAGAAACCCTACCCTAGGATTTATCCTGTCGCATCCTTAACAAAAGGCCATGGGTATTTACAAAGCATTTTTGTTCAGTTAAAATAAAAAAAGCATCCACGAGTTGGTGAAAAACCCATAAGATGCCAAATCAAGTAGTCACACAGCTAAGTACAATCTTAGTTAAGATGAGTAGGGGAGCTTTGAAACTCCCAAAACAATATGATTTATTTAGTAGGTTAAATAAATTATGTCGTAAACCTTGCCTAGCGTGTCTGATGACCGCGTAGCAACATCAGTTTAGAATCCCCCGTGTTTCAACCAGGGGAAATGTCAAGTCAAATATTCCTAACTCAATCAAACCAACTCCTGTGATGGTAGTTGTTCAGAGTAATGAGCTTGTTCTGGTTTGATGTGGGGAGGACGCATTTCTAAGCCCAGTAGGTTCAGCATTTCTCTGTCAGCGTCGTAATCTGGACAGGGTGTGGTGACCGTGAGCATTTTATGATCGTCGCTGGAAAAGATGGAATTTGCTCCCGCCATAAAGCACATGGCCTGTTCCACTGGGGACAGTCTCGCCCTACCAGCGCTGAGACGCACGTCAGCAGTAGGTATGATCATTCTGGTGGTGGCGATCATGCGTACTAATTCCCAAATGGGTACATCTGGTTGATTTTCTAGGGGTGTACCCGGAACTTGGGAAAGAATGTTGATAGGTACTGACTCAGGATGAGGCTGTAAATTGGCGAGGGTCTGTAACATTCCCATACGATCATCTACACTTTCGCCTAAACCTAAGATACCACCAGAACATACAGTGACCTTTGTTTGGCGGACATTTTCTATGGTATTAAGGCGATCGCCATAGGTTCTCGTGGTAATAATGGTATTATAATACTCTGGTGATGTATCTAAGTTATGGTTATAAGCGTATAGTCCAGCAGCTTCTAGGCGTTTTGCTTGTTCTGCGGTCAGCATTCCCAGAGTACAGCAGACCTCTAAACCCATGTTAGTTACTGCTTTCACCATTTCCAATACTGTCTCAAATTGAGAATTATCTCGCACTTCCCGCCAGGCCGCACCCATGCAAACCCGGCTTACCCCCGATGCTTTAGCCCTTTGGGCCATGTCAACCACGGTTTGTTTTTCTAACAGTGCTTGGGGCTTGACCTCCGTTTTATAACGGGAAGATTGGGCGCAGTAACTGCAATCTTCCGGACAAGCACCTGTTTTAATTGAGATCAGCTTACAAACTTGTATTTTTTTGGGGTCATGATATTGGCGATGTACGGTAGCAGCTTGATAAATTAGCTCTAGCAAGGGGGTATTGTATATCGCCTGAATTTCTGCTTTCTCCCAATTGTAGCGTATTTCCACCGAAATCATTATCCTTAATATAAACTTTCTTGGATTTGGCAAAACACAGCATGATAGACTAAATAACTTTAATCTTTGGGCTGTAGATATCAGAATTCAGTGTACCAAGATTTTACTGAAGTGGCAGAGCCATTATCAGAAAACAGGCGGAAAACCCTTGAAGTAATCTAGTTGTGGGTGTGAGTTGCAATAGAGATGTGAATGCAGCAGTAAATATTTTAAATCTTGCCAAGCAAGCTAGGGGAGGACATCCCTAAAGTTTGGCAACCAGATGAGCATTACTGCTTACCCTCTCCTGAGTAAGAAGAGGGAAAAGTTCACAAAAGATTAATCTGGTCTTAAGTCCTTAGATAATTCCACAATTCCTCTAGTTCCATCCATTCTAACTCGTTGCCCATCTTGTAATAACCAGGTGGCATTGTGAACATCCATGATAGCGGGGATACCGTACTCACGGGCTACGATAGCACCATGAGAAAGTCGCCCGCCGGCTTCAGCAATTAAGCCCCCAGCCCTAACCAACAAGGGAGCCCAGCCGGAATCTGTGTAAGGTACTACTAAGATGGTCTCACGGTTGATTTCTGGTAAATTTTGTAAGTTTCGTAAGACTTTGATTCTTCCTTCTACTTGACCGTGACTGGCGGGAATACCCTGTAATACTTGGTCTGAGTAAAGAGGAGAAGGAGGTAGAGGATGGGGGGGTGTATGGCCGTAAACCACTAGGGGGATTTGATTAAATTCACCGTCTTGTTGGAATTGCCATCGCCTCAATTCCACTGTTGCAGATAGATTTTCTCTGAGTTGAAAATCATCATCAGTTACTAAGCGGCGAATTTCATCTAATTCTAGAAAAAAGATATCTCCGGTTTGTTGGAGTAAGGCGGAGTTTAACCAAATTTGCTCTAAAGCGATAAATCGCCAGCGCAATTCGGCTAATAGGCGAGAATAAAGTTCTGTAACTCGTCCTTTAATATCCACTCGTCGCTGCACTACTCCTCGTTTACGTTTGGTTATGGAATCTACATCTTTTGTTGGTGGTTGGTTTTGTAATAACTGGACAAATAATTCTTTGATGGGTTGGGGGTTTTCTTTCCAGGTGGGAATGGCAATATTGGTTCCCACATCACTTAAATAACCGTAATCTTCCAGGAGTTCGTTAAATTCAGCAATAATTTTACTCCCTGCTGGGGTTTGTGCCAATTGCTCAAACACTTGTTCTGGTGGACAGTTAGGTAATATCGCCTTGGCATCTGCGGCTAAAACAGTGAGCGATCGCAACGCTGACACCTCTGGGGTAATACTGTTATCAATTTGCCCATCTTTGACGCGAAAAATTGCTTGTCTGAGAGCAACACTCAAGGGGGCTAAAATGCTGTAGTAAGTTGCAATGCGAAGCAATTCCAGGATCAAGTCTATTTTTTCTAATAGCTGGGTTGCTGGTAGTTCTTCTACAGACTCATGTGCTAATTGTGATAAACCTGGAACAAAGATATTACCATAGTCCCCCTTGAAGTCTTTTTCTAAGCTGAGTTCTCGCTTTACCAAACGGATTAAACCAGGCAAATTTTCTAAGGTAGACTTTAAGGGCGGTTTGCTCATTTTTGTGCCTCTGGTTAAAAATTCCAGACTTTCCGGTGGTAAGCCCATCCGCAAAAAAATCTCTCCTAAGAGGGAGGCATTAAAATAAGCTCTGGAATAGTGCAGGGTTGCAGTTTCGGTAAAATCCAACCCTGAAGCGCGATCGCCTAAAACGATGGTAAAAATATCTCCCCACACTCCACAAGTTAAGGGGCGATTAATTGACCAAGTTAAGGGGTGAATCACACCGGGAATAACTTCGGCTGCTATTTTCCTTGTCCAGATAGGTAATAGAGTAGTAATCGGTCGGGATTGCAAAACCCAGAGATTCTGGCCGTCATAAGTCCACTCCATGTCTTGGGGGATGCCATGATAGTGTTTTTCTAATCGCCGGACTAAATAGGCTACTTGTTTAATTAATGCCTGTGGTACTTGTCCTTGTCCTTCCACTTGCACAGAAGAAATATTATCTGTTTCCATGACAAAGGCGCGATATTGTTCTGGTGTGACTTGGCCGGAAACTACTTGAGTGGGGCTACCTGGTAGGGCTTCAATCACAATAGCATCCCCTTGCTGGGTAACAGGGTCACGACTGAAAGCAACCCCAGAATAAACACTTTGAATTTGTTGTTGTACCAGCACAGCCATAGCGGTATCTGGTAAACCACGATGGCGACGATATTCTACAGCAGATGGCTGATGGTAAGAAACTTGGACTTGAGCGATGGCGGCTTGTAGTTCCTCTTGGCTGGTGACAGACAAAATTGTTGTGTATTGTCCAGCCGCAGAGGCTTGTTCCGAGTCTTCACCGATGGCAGAGGAACGCACCACTAAAGGCGATAAATCAGAGGGTTGAAGCATAGCAACCAACTCTTGGGGATCATCCACAGGAGAAATCACCCATCCTTTGGGGACTGGATAGCCCCAGCGCTTAATTTGAGATAAGGCTGCTGCTTTTTGTCCAACTACAGCCGGATCTAACTCGTCATCCAGAGAAAGAATCTGGCCTTGGCCTCGTAGATATGTAAAGGCTACTTGGGAGTTTGTGTCGGCTGCTTCTGCCGGTAGCTTTAAATCATCGGGAATTTTTGTGTAAATCCACCCCAACATTCCGGCCAGAACAATGGCGGCCATGATTTTAGGGAAGTTCTCTACATTCAGAAGTACCACGAACAGAGGAAACACAAATAAAACTCCGAATTTTACCAGTTGTTTAGATTTTAAAAGGGTAAAACTGATAATTGCCAACAAACTTGTAAATACCGTAACCAGAGGGTCATGCACCAAGAACCCCCAAACCACATTAGTTGTACCTGCGCCCCTGCCTACCCCGTATCTACCTAATACTAAAGTAATCAGTGCTATTAATTCCCAGACCGATCCAGGGGGAAAAAACAGCCGACACAGCAACACTGCGGTAATTCCTTTGAATGCTTCTGATAAAACAGCCAAAATTCCTACCCATGTACCACCATGGTAGAAAGCAGCTGAAACGCTGATGTTTTTCGTGCCAATTTGTGACAACTGCCTGCCTTTCAGGGCGTTGGTAATCCAACCGATAATTGGCAATGCGCCCAGAATAGGACAGGTAATGAAAATGATTAGGACACCCCAAAGTTCAATCATTATGGATTTTAGATTTTAGACTTATTTTCCATCTAAAACCGCAAATCAGAAATTCTCAAGTTTTTTGGCACTTTTTCCTTGTGGTGGATGGACACTTGGCCACGGTGGTAACCGTTGTTGCCAGTGTCCTCATTCAATGCTAATTAGGTTAGTTTAAGGCATAGGCGGATTGCAGCGCCCAGATAATCAAGGCAGCAATGGAACCCAATAGCAGCACAGTAGAGATAGTGACTACTTTGGGTGAGTCCGCACCTTTAAATTTCATAATTCCTCGGTTTAAATCGGACATAGCTTTGTAATCCTCCTTTGTTACAGTGCTAATTTGTCCGTCTTGATTGTAATCTTTCTATTGGCTAATTAGGCTAAACTACAGATAATATTTTGTTTAAGCTTTGCAACAGTTATTTTGGGGCTGCTTTTGCGAACAGTCGCTACTTCCCATAGCATTACCCGCTAAATATGCTGTTGTCCAAGCACTTTGGAAGTTAAAACCACCGGTGACACCATCAATATCTAAAATTTCTCCGGCAAAGTAAAGACCTGGAATTAACTTACTTTCCATAGTCTTAAAGTTAACTTCTTTCAGGTTAACACCACCACAGGTGACAAATTCTTCTTTAAAAACTCCTTTACCGGTGATTAAATATTCTCCCTGAGTTATTTCTTGCAGTAGCTGATTTAATTTTTGGTTGGATAGTTCCGCCCAACGGTCCTCTGTGGTTATACCTGCCCGATCAATAACATATTGCCAGAGGCGATGGGGTAGCTCAACTCCCCGATGTAAAGCTATGGCTTTTTGTCCCCATTGGCTCTTAATTCCTAAGATTTTTTGCCGCACTTGTTCTTGATGGAAATCAGGTAGCCAATTGATTAATAATCTGGCTTGATAGCGGTTTTCATGGAGAAATCTTGCACCCCAAGCCGAAAGTTTGAGGACAGCAGGACCACTCATACCCCAGTGGGTAATTAATAATGACCCTGTTTGTGTTAGTTGGGGTTTGACTGTATCAGGTAAACGTAATTGTACTGGGTTGACACTCACCCCAGCTAAACACCTTAGCTTAGGGTCGGGAATATTAAAGGTAAATAAAGAAGGTACAGGGGGTTCTATATGATGACCTAGTTCTCTGGCGATTTTATAACCTATGGGGTTGCTTCCCGTGGCCAATAGTAGGCGATCGCACTGTTGCTTTACTCCTGATTTTAAACTAATTTCAAAACCATCTGCTGAAGCAAGTTTTTTCACAGCAACTACTGCTGTCCCCATGCGTAGTTCTACCCCACATTGAGCCGCAGTTTTGATGAGACATTCTACGATAGTTTCTGAACTATCTGTAATGGGAAACATCCGCCCATCGGCTTCTGTTTTCAAGTGGACACCATGGTCTCTAAACCAATTTACAGTATCTTGGGCTTGAAAACGGCTAAAAGCACCCCGCAAGGCCTTACCACCTCTGGGGTAATTTTGTACCAATCTAGCGGGTTCAAAGCAAGCATGAGTAACATTACAACGCCCTCCACCAGAAATTAAAACCTTTGCTAGTGGTTGACGACTAGCTTCCAGTAAAGTGACTTGAGCGCCGGGATTAACCTGAGCAGAGGCGATGGCGGCGAAAAATCCCGCAGCCCCTCCCCCAATAACGACTATGTTTAATGGCAACGGTTTAATATTCAACAACAACAAGGTTTTTATATATGATAATAACCTCCTTTAGTCCAACATACAGACTACAAGCGCCACCAAGTCCTTTGCATATAGCTAAAAATCCCTGTGGTGATAGCCCCTAGGAACAACAGACCAATTACTCCCCCTGGAATAAAGGTCAAAATACCAAAACCTCTTAGTATCCAGATGGCTAATCCAATACCCAGCAAAACACCAAAAATTTGCGTTAATGTCCGATTTAAGGAAGAACGATTCATTACAATAATTTACCTCTCACATCAAGATTAACCAGCACCCAAGAAATCATTTTTTTAGCTTATATGGAGATTTTTAGCCCAAATTAGCGGTAAAAAACGATTTTTTGATGCCAGACACATTTGAATATTTATTTTTTGATGTTGACAATATCAATTTGCTAACCCACAATCAGAAAATATCAGATTGTATTTGTGCCATTCTAGCTGTTTCAAGTCCAATTTTCCTCCACAAGTGCTACTATTTTCAGAAGTACTAACCTATGGTTGTAAAAAAGTGACAAAAAATACAGTTATCCCAGTAAACTTTCGGTATCCCTAACCGATGGAGAAGTTGAGGAGTAAGTAAAATTAATATGTCTGCGTCTAATATCTCGGACTCAATTATTAAAGGTTTGAATATGCCTTGGAGTCAAGAAAGGCAATCGTCTTTGATGCAGGGTGAAATATTATTGCAAACGGAATCCCACACGGCCTGGGGTGGATGTGTGACAGCCTGTATGTATTTACCTTTGCTGCGCTGGCAGGTATGGCAGCAATTAACTGATTACCCCCGTTGGGTACAGTATTTTCCTGACATCACCACCAGCCAAGTTTTATCTAAAGGTGAAGTCAAACGCTTGTATCAGGCGGCACAAAAGAGTTTTTTATTTTTTACGGCTCAAGTGGAAATTTATCTGGATGTAGTAGAACTACTAGGGCAGCAAATTCAATTTCGGATGCAAAAAGGGAGCTTTCTGGATTTTACAGCTAATTTAGACTTAAAAGACTTTGCCAATGGCACTTTGTTGGCATATCAAGTCAAAGCTACACCGAATATTCCCATCCCGGCAGTTTTTATTCAACAAGCCATGAATTATGAGTTGCCCGCAAATATGCGTAAAATGCGACAAGTTCTATGTAAAGTTGAATAAGAGAGGCCGGGGTGAGGAAAATCTCATTCCCCGGCCTTTTTTAGACTGTGAATACCTCCGCAGGTAAACGATTGAGGGAAAGGCGCTCATTTTCTACGTCAACAAAAATAGTGTCACCGTCGTTGAATTCTCCACGCAGGATAGCTTTGGCAATTTGAGTTTCTAATTCTCTTTGGATAGCCCGCTTGAGTGGACGCGCCCCATAAACCGGGTCATATCCTACTTCAGCTAAAAAGTCAAGGGCAGCATCTGATAATCTCAAGGACATCTTGCGATCGCTTAGTCTTTCCCTTAGTCTCTCAACCTGTAACAGAACAATTTGCCGCAGTTGTTTTTTATCCAAACTGTGGAAGATAATAAATTCATCAATACGGTTGAGGAATTCTGGGCGGAAAGTATTCCGCATAGCTTCCATGACTCGGCGACGCATTTCGTCGTAATGGGCTGGTTCCCCGGCCACATCCAGAATATACTGAGAACCGATATTACTGGTCATGATAATAATTGTATTCTTGAAGTCTACAGTATGACCCTGGGCATCAGTGACACGACCATCATCGAGAATTTGCAGGAAGATATTAAAAACGTCTGGGTGTGCTTTTTCGATTTCATCGAACAGTATCACAGCATAAGGGCGACGACGAATGGCTTCTGTCAATTGTCCCCCTTCTTCGTAACCCACATATCCAGGAGGCGCACCAATTAACCGGGAAACTGCGTGCTTCTCCATATACTCGGACATATCAATTCGCACTAAAGCTTCTTCAGTGTCGAACATATAAGCCGCCAGGGCTTTGGCTAATTCTGTTTTACCTACCCCTGTAGGTCCCAAAAAGATAAAGCTAGCTATGGGACGATTAGGGTCCGCCAGTCCAGCACGCGATCGCTGTATAGCATCGGACACAGCCGTGACGGCTTCCCCTTGCCCAACTACGCGGTGATGTAGTTCTTCTTCCAAGTGTAACAGTTTTTCTTTTTCCGATTCTACTAATTTGCTGATGGGGATGCCTGTCCACTTAGAAATAACTTCGGCAATGTCGGCTTCTGTCACTTCTTCCCGCAATAGTGATTTACCAGTTTTTTGGGCGTTGGCTAATTCTCCTTCTGCTGTTTCTAATTTGCTGTGTAAATTGGTTAACTTGCCATATTTCAATTCAGCCGCCCGATTGAGGTCATAATTTCTTTCTGCTTGCTGGACTTCTAAGTTAACCCGGTCAATTTCTTCTTTAATTGATTGAATTTTGGTGATAATATCTTTTTCAGACTGCCATTGAGCCGTTAGCGTCCTTTGTTCTTCTTTAAGATCCGCTAGTTCCTTTTCAATTCTTTCTAAACGTTCTTTGGAAGCTGCATCTGTTTCTTTTTGTAAAGACAGCTTTTCCATTTCTAATTGTAAAATTTTGCGATCAATTTCGTCCAGTTCTTCTGGTTTAGAGGTAATTTCCATTTTCAGCCGGGCCGCTGCTTCGTCTACCAAATCAATGGCTTTATCTGGGAGGAAGCGATCGCTAATATACCGACTAGATAATGTAGCAGCCGCCACTAAAGAACTATCGGAAATTCTCACACCGTGGTGGACTTCATAGCGTTCTTTCAACCCGCGTAAAATAGAAATTGTATCTTCTACACTGGGCTGACCCACATAAACTTGTTGAAACCGTCTTTCTAAAGCCGCATCTTTTTCGATGTACTTACGATACTCATCTAAAGTGGTAGCGCCAATACAACGCAACTCACCCCTGGCTAACATCGGTTTTAACAAGTTACCAGCATCCATCGCCCCTTGGGTCGCCCCAGCACCCACCACCGTATGAATTTCATCAATAAATAAAACTATATTCCCACCTGATTCCGTCACTTCCTTTAATACTGCTTTCAGCCGTTCCTCAAATTCCCCCCGGAATTTTGCCCCAGCGATTAAAGCCCCCATATCTAAGGCGATTAATTTCCGGTCTTTGAGAGACTGGGGGACATCTCCAGCAATAATGCGTTGTGCTAGTCCTTCAGCAATGGCTGTTTTACCAACCCCCGGTTCACCAATTAGCACGGGGTTATTCTTGGTACGACGGGAGAGTATTTGCACAGTGCGACGAATTTCATCATCCCGACCAATCACTGGATCAAGTTGACCTTTACGTGCTGCTTCTGTCAGGTCACGCCCGTATTTTTCCAGTGACTGGTATTTTCCTTCTGGATTTTGGTCGGTCACTTTTTGACTCCCACGAATTTGCTTAATAATGTTTTTTAGCTTGCCTTCATCTAACCCAAATTCTTGGCATAAACTTTTACCAAAGCGGTCATCTTTGGCGTAAGCCAACAATAAATGCTCGATGGAGATGTATTCGTCTTGGAAATCCTGACGATATCGTTCTGCTCTATCTAACAGGGTATCTAAGCTGCGTCCCAAAAATACAGATGTGCTGCTACCAGATACTTTGGGCTGGCGTTGGATGAATTGGTCGGTGCGATCGCGAATTTTTGGCAAATTCACACCCGCTTTAGTTAAAATACTACTAGCTAAACCTTCCTGTTCTAACAACGCTTTTAACAGGTGTTCGCTTTCTAGTTGCTGTTGCTGATGTTGTTTAGCTATATCTGGAGTTTGGGCGATGGCTTCCCAGGCTTTTTCAGTAAATTGGTTAGGATTAGTAGGCTGCATAGGCTTTTGCAATAATAAAGAGGAATTGCCAAGAGTAACTGCTGGCTCTGCCGGCTTCAAACTTCTATGATTAATCAATATTCTAAGAACCGGGGATAATTTACCTGGATCGGTGTTCACGTCTTGAGCAAGTAGTATTTTCCTCTAATCTTCTGCTACCCCGTCCCACTAATTTTACTAATAATACTCAACCAGGGGAGATCAGCTAACACACCCATCTCCCCTAACTATTATTTCCTAGCAATGATCCACACTGCGTGAACTATTCCTGGAATATAACCCAACAGGGTCAACAGGATGTTAATCCAAAAATCCATACCAAAACCAACCTGTAGAAATACTCCCAGAGGTGGGAAGAAAATAGCACATAAGATCCGAATTATATCCATTACAACCTCCTGTTAATATTCAAATCTGCTCATCCAGTAGCATTAGATTGGTGAGTAAATGGTTTTATGGAAGTGTAGTAACCCACACCCATTAACCACCGCTAATTTTGGCTTTGTAACCTAACTTGGTGAGAATTTCCCAAATTTTTTGTTTATGGTCCCCCTGAATTTCAATTTCATTGTCCTTGACAGTCCCACCACTACCGCATTGAGTTTTTAACTGCTTAACTAAACCTGCTAAAACTTCTGGCTTGGTCTGAAAACCGCTAATCACTGTCACAGTTTTACCCTTGCGTCCTTTACGAGAAGCCTGTACCTTGAGGTTTTGTTGCTGTGGGGGTAGTTCAGGAGTCCCTCTTTCTGTAGCCGCAGAATTATCATCGCCAAATTCGCGGTAGACAAAACGTTGCTGGGAAGGTTGAGAAGAAGACATAAATTTTTTGAACAGAAAAAATCTAACATGAATTGGGATGGGACTTGCACTCCCATCTATGCTTTATATCTAAAAAATGGGTTGAAAACCCCGTTGTAGAACGACGGCTTTTCTTGATTCTGGATATATTTCTTCAGCACCTCAAATGGCGCACCACCAACAGAAGACACAAAGTAACTATAAATTAGTTCAAGACTTTCATGCGTAAAACTTTTCTTCTATAGTTAGTAACACAAACCCAGTGTATTTTCAAGTCTGAGATACTATGTGTTTCATGTCTTAAACCACTTGTGATTTTTGCTTAAACAGTGTAGAATCTATTGGCTATGTTATCAACAGACTAATGTTAGCACAAATCTGTTTGCTCAGTGTTGTGTTTAAATTGCAATACTCTTGCAGACAGAAATGAGAATGGTGCTAAGAATATAAAAATAAATGGTCGGCATGGGGCATCGGCACGACCTAAAATGGACAGGGAGTGACTGTAAGACTGTTTCGGCAGCGAGTTACTGTGAACTGTCAAGAATCACCGACCTTCAAGGCCGGTGAGTATGTCAAAATGATAATGTCCCTGCTGTAATCAAAAAATTTCCGTGACTACTACACCCCTTTCTCCAAATTCCCGATTAAATATTCAAGTTCCCGACGTACAAGGACGCTTTGGACGCTTTGGCGGTAAGTACGTCCCGGAAACACTTATGCCGGCTTTGGCTGAATTAGAAACAGCTTATCAGCAATACCGCCATGACCCCAGTTTTCAACTAGAATTACAACAACTACTGCGAGACTATGTAGGACGTGTAACACCTTTATACTTTGCTGAACGCCTGACCGCTCATTATGCCCTACCAGATGGCACTGGAGCGCAAATTTACTTAAAGCGTGAAGATTTAAATCACACAGGCGCTCACAAAATTAATAACGCATTAGGTCAAGTATTATTGGCCAAGCGCATGGGTAAGCAAAGAATTATTGCTGAAACAGGCGCTGGACAACATGGAGTAGCAACGGCCACGGTTTGCGCTCGGTTTGGGCTGGAATGTGTAATTTATATGGGCGTTCATGATATGGAACGCCAGTCCCTAAATGTATTCAGAATGCGACTGATGGGGGCTGAGGTTCGTCCAGTAGAAGCGGGAACGGGAACCCTGAAAGATGCTACTTCTGAGGCCATCCGGGATTGGGTAACCAATGTAGAAACAACTCACTACATTTTGGGTTCTGTAGCGGGACCCCATCCTTACCCCATGATAGTACGGGATTTCCACGCTGTGATAGGTCAAGAAACTCGCGCCCAATCCCTGGAAAAGTGGGGCTGTTTACCTGATATTCTCATGGCTTGTGTGGGTGGTGGTTCCAATGCTATGGGCTTATTTCACGAGTTTGTTAATGAGGCTTCTATCCGGTTAATTGGTGTAGAAGCAGCAGGTGAAGGTGTCAACACAGACAAACACGCAGCCACCTTGACAAAAGGACAAGTTGGTGTATTGCACGGTGCCATGAGCTATCTGTTACAAGATGAAGAAGGGCAAATCACTGAGGCACACTCAATTAGTGCGGGTTTAGATTATCCTGGTGTAGGACCAGAGCATAGTTATTTAAAAGATACCGGACGGGCTGAATATTACAGCGTCACCGATGCAGAAGCTTTAGCAGCATTCCAGCGTTTATCCAGGTTAGAGGGAATCATACCAGCTTTAGAAACTGCTCACGCCATCGCCTATCTGGAAACCCTCTGTCCTCAACTGAGTGGTAGTCCGCGCATTGTTCTTAACTGTTCTGGACGGGGCGATAAGGATGTACAAACCGTCGCCAAGTTTTTAATGCCGGCAGAATAACTCTGATGCGATTATAAGTCACGGGGTGGGCATCTTGCCCGCCTAATGTTAATAATATGTAATTTTGAATTTCTTATAGTTACGATAGAAGGAATTTACTAAACACCTCAATAATTATGTTAATCCGGTTTACAGTAGAAAACTTCCTTTCCTTCAACCAAAGGATAGATTTTAATATGATTGCTTCCCATGATACTAATCACAGTCATTATGTAGTTGGAGGTGATTCTCAGGAGTCAATAAAATTACTCAGAACCTCTATAATTTATGGTGCTAATGCTTCTGGCAAATCTAACTTAATTAAAGCTATGAAATTTGCTAGAGATTTTATTGTAAATGGGGTTGAAAAAAATACAAATATAAATATTAATAATTTTAAACTAGATAAAACCTGCTACATAAAACCATCTAGATTTGAGTTTGAGTTTAGGACTCATAATAAACAGTATGCTTATGGTTTTTTAGTTGATAAACATCAAATCCATGAAGAATGGTTGTTTGAAATTGGTATAAATATAGAAACACCAATTTATGAAAGAATGGGAGAAGATATTAATTTTCATGATTTTAATCATGAGTTTTTTCTGAATATTTCTGAAGATGAAAAAAATAGAATTCGTTATGAAGCAAAGAGTACAAGAGAAAATTTACTTTTTTTGACCAATTCACAAGAACGGAAAATAAAAGAGGTAAAACCTATATATCAATGGTTTAGTGATGTTTTAAAAATTGTTTTTCCTAATTCCAAGCCTTCACTACCTTTTTTTACAGTTCAAGATTCTTTAAGTAAGTTTTTAGAATCATTAGATTTAGGAATTAAAAAAATTACTACTAAGAGAATTGATTTAGACAAGTATAAAGAAATACCCTCAGAAATTAAAGAGGAAATCAAGAAAGACTTTCCTTATGCAGAAGGTGAAAATAACGCAATATTTATACCCACATTACAATGTATTATCTCTAAAGCACAAGATGAAACCGACAAATTGATAGTTATTAATTTATCACCAGTCAGGTTCGATAAAGAAAATAGCGAAGTAGAATTTGAAATATCAGAAGAGTCCGATGGGACACAAAGATTAATGGATTTATTCCCTATGCTACAGCACTTAGCCCGGGGAAATGCTGTTTATGTAATAGATGAAATTGAAAGAAGTCTACATTCTTTACTAATGAAAAAACTGTTTGATTATTTTCTAAATCAACCAAATCAACCGGGAAAAAACTTAAATAGTCAATTAATTGCAACTACCCATGATGTTTACTTACTAGATATAAAAAATATTTTTAGAAAAGATGAAATTTGGTTTGTAGAAAAAGATAAATACGGCCAATCTTTACTTTATTCCCTAGCGAATACAGATGTTGAAGGTCTAGATTTAGCTGCTGGATATCTTAATGGAAGATTTGGAGCAATACCTTTTATTGAAGATTTAAAATTATTGGGATGGAGTCAGGAGTAATAACATGGGGAGAGAAAGGAACACAGATTATCAAGGTAGATCAAGTTATATTGCTAGTAAATGTGGTAAAGATGGAAAATGGAGACTATATATCATAGCTGCGGAAGGGGATAAAACAGAATATAAATATTTTAAGGCCTTAAAGACACAATATGAACAGCATTTTAATCTTGGTAATGTTCATGTGGAGTTTATAGATAGAAAAGAAGAGGAAGCTGGAAACTCATCTCCTCGGTATGTATAGTAGTTTAACGTAAGAATGAGACAAAAAGAGTGTAAGATTGAAGAGAGAAGGTATGGGAGTAGAAATCATGGCTTATAGTTTAGATTTAAGACAAAAAGTAGTAGATTATATAGAAAA
>Ga0169931_10003012_pt1 | contig 27060 bp, 28 predicted proteins | sample Kivu_15m_20L_FD_129675 | JGI IMG/M metagenome (GOLD analysis project Ga0169931, IMG submission 129675) | Freshwater microbial communities from Lake Kivu, Western Province, Rwanda to study Microbial Dark Matter (Phase II) - Kivu_15m_20L... | ecosystem: Environmental > Aquatic > Freshwater > Lake...
AAGCAGTGTGCATTTTTGAATTACTCTAAAGTATGAACTTAGCTATTATAGGAACGGGTTATGTTGGGCTAGTCACCGGTACTTGTTTTGCCGAGACGGGTAACAAAGTGGTCTGCGTAGATATTGACAAGGCCAAGGTGGAAAAGCTTTCGGCTGGGCAAATCACTATTTACGAACCCGGACTAGAGAAAATATTTTTGCGCAATTTAAAAGAGGAGCGTCTTCGCTTTACATCTGATCTGGCCTCGGTTGTAGATGAAGCAGAAGTTATTTTCTTAGCGCTGCCCACTCCCCCTGGCGCTGATGGCGCGGCCGATCTTAAATATGTGTTAGGCGTGGCCGAAGAACTTGGTAAGCTGCTTAAGGGGTACAAGGTTATCGTGAACAAAAGCACCGTGCCCGTGGGTACGGCCGATAAAGTAAGAGCAGCAATTGCCAAGAGTTATAAGGGAGAATTTGATGTAGTGAGTAACCCGGAGTTTTTACGCGAAGGAGTAGCGGTAGATGATTTTATGAAGCCCGACCGCGTAGTGGTGGGAACTAAATCGGAGCGGGCTCAACAACTAATGAGTGAGCTATACGCACCCTTTGTGCGCCAGGGGAATCCCGTCCTGTTTATGGATGAACGCTCTTCGGAGCTGACCAAATATGCGGCCAATAGTTTTTTGGCCATGAAGATCTCTTTTATGAACGAGATCGCACAGCTCTGCGAACGGATGGGCGCCGATGTAGATATGGTGCGCAGAGGCATTGGTAGTGATGAGCGGATCGGCAAACGATTTTTATTTTCCGGTATTGGGTACGGCGGCTCTTGTTTTCCTAAAGATGTACAAGCGCTGGTTCGATCGGCCGATGAGGTGCACTATGATTTTAAGATCTTAAAGGCCGTAGAAAAAGTAAATGCTACTCAAAAGCTGCATTTGGTCGAAAAAATAAAGTCGTACTATAACGGCAGCACCAATGGCAATCTGATTGGCAAACATTTTGCCCTATGGGGGCTAGCCTTTAAACCCAATACCGATGACATACGTGAGGCTCCAGCTTTATCTATTATTGCAGCGCTTTTGCAAGAAGGCGCAACAGTCACTGCCTACGATCCTGAGGCGATGCAACATGTACAACAAGTGTTGGGAACTACAATCGGTTATGCTGGCAGCCAATACCAAGCACTAGAGGACGCTGATGCACTTATTATCGCCACAGAGTGGAGCGAGTTTAGAACTCCCGACTTTGAGCGTATAGAGAAGCTATTGCCAAGCAAGCTAATCTTTGATGGTCGCAATATTTTTGATGTGGCTAAGTTGCAGCAAATCGGCTATCGATATATTAGCGTTGGGCGGCCTCAATAAATTAACTACGACATTCAATTATGTATTACTCTTTTCAATTTATCATTATACACAAGTGAATTTTATAATTTGCGCACAATTTGCATGTATGATGTCTTGGCTATTATTTCCAGAAAGTAGTTCATTTTAATTTGGTAAATTAACTATAGTGAAAAAAATTAAAGCCCTACTTTTTGATGTAGATGGAGTACTTACTGATGGTACAATAACTTTAGATGCAAGGGGAGAGGAACTCAAAACATTTAATGTCAGGGATGGTCAATTAATTCAATTTATACATGATAATTTGTTTGTTTTTGGGGTAATTTCTGGACGAAGCTCGTTGGCGCTAAAATCAAGATTGAATGAGATGAAAATTGCTTTCTGTCGACTTGGTATTACCGATAAAATGAAGGCGCTTAGAGACTTTATACAACTGTATAACATAGATGCAGATGATATAGGCTATATTGGTGATGATCTTATTGATATTGAGGTCATGAAAAGTGTTGACTGGTCTTTTGCACCTTCGGACGCATGTTCGCATGTGTTAGGAGTGGCAAAAACTATTACATCTTCAAAGGGACGTAATGGGGTTTTGAGAGAAGTCACCGAAATGATAATAGCTGAAAATGTTGAATTGGTTAAGAAGTTTAATAACAATTTTAGAGTTTCATAGTATTTGATTTTTACAAAGAGAGTATAACGTCATTTGGCAACTTTAAATCAGTTTAAAAACGAAGAAAAAATTATTTAAAAAAATGTTTTTGTTTTGAAAGTCGTGTGTGTGAAAAATTTACAGATAGATAGAACTTGGACACTTTTCCTTGATAGAGATGGAGTAATCAATGTAAAAAGGGAAAATGACTATATAAAAAAATGGTCTGAGTTTAAATTTATCAATGGAGCTCTCGATGCGCTTTCTATTTTATCTAAGAAGTTTCAAACCATTATTGTTGTTACTAATCAAAGAGGTGTGGGGAAAAATTTGATGTACGAAAGTGACTTAAATCACATTCACAAACTGATGTTAAGGGAAGTAGATAAAAATTTTGGGCGAATTGATAAGATATATTACAGTATCGACTTAAATGAATCGGCTTTTTCAAGAAAACCCAACCCTGGAATGGCTTATTTAGCTAAATCTGAATTTCCTCTTATCGATTTTAATAAATCAGTTATGGTAGGTGATTCAGACTCCGACATTCTTTTCGGAATGAATTTAGGAATGAAGTGTTTTCTAATTAGTGAAAAAGATAATACTAGCGAGGATAATGTTTTTAAGAGTTTGTATGAATTTTCAATTAATGTTTAAATACGCATTAAGAAGATATGGATTCTTCTTTATTTATAAGAAGATTTGGTTAATTCTCAGTGAACAACAGAGAAAAAGTGTCATTTTACTTTTTATAATAGTCATAATTGGAACTCTATTGGAGACTTTAAGCGTTGGGGTCCTTATACCTGTTATAGGAGCACTTATGAACGATAATCCTGCTTTTTACAACAAGTATTTTAGTATTTTTCCTTTCATGGACTCTAAAGAGTCGATACAAATATTTTTTATCTCTTTGCTTATAGGTGTATATATCATTAAAGGCTTGTTCCTTTCTTTTCAGGCTTGGTTCCAGACTAGGTTTTCCTTTGGTCTCACTGCTGATATTTCCAACCGGCTTTTCAGCGGGTATCTTCAGCAAGAATATGACTATCATTTAGTTCGAAATTCAGCTGATCTTATCAGGAATATCACTACGGAAGTAGGTACTTTCAGCTCTGTTCTTCAAGCGGGTATCGTGGTAATGTCGGAGATATCCATTGTCGCTTCGATTGTTATTTTATTGTTTGTTGTAAATCCCTTTGGTGCGATTGTATCATTTTTGGTACTTTCATTGCTGGGTACCATTTTTTCACTCACAGCAAAAAAATATAATCGCAGGTGGGGAGGTCAACGACATCATCATGATAGCATCAAGCTCAGCATTATTTTACAGGCATTTGACGGAATCAAAGAGGTTAAACATTATTGTCGGGAAAAGTTTTTTAATAGTCTATATGTAGAGCACAATAATAAGGCAATAAAACCTACAGAGAAACAATATACTCTACAACTAATACCTAGAATTTTTTTTGAAGTAATAGCAGTGATCCTTTGTTTGAGTTTTGTACTGGTGCAGGTTATTTTTTATAAGAATGTTCAGTCTGTTGTTCCGCAGATTGGGGTACTTGTGGCAGCGTGTTTTAGGCTAATGCCTTCTTTCAATCGAATTGTGTCGTCCATGCAAACATTTCGTTTTGCAGAAGTAATCATCAATAACCTGAGTTCAGAATTTGAAAAATTAAAACTGCGCCAGAAAGTCCAACAGCAGGTTGAAGCGTCTGCAGTTTTGCTTGATTTTAGTAAAGAAATAAAGATATCTCATCTCAATTTTACATACGCTAATGGCAAAGAAGTCTTCAATGACGTCACGTTGTCTATCGGGCACAACCAATTTGTTGCATTCACAGGTAAAAGCGGAGCAGGGAAAAGCACAATGGTTGATCTAATTCTAGGCTTACTTAAGCCTAGTTTTGGTAGTATTGAGGTAGATGGTGCGAATATTTCACAGAATCTTACAGCTTGGAGAAAAATGGTTGGATACGTTCCACAAACATTCTATTTATTTAACGATACTATAAGGCATAATATCAGTTTTTCAACCGACGAAAATATAGATGATCTGGACTTAGAGCTAGCAATAGAAAGAGCCCAGTTAAAGGATTACATTGCCGAACTGTCGAATGGTTTGGAAACCCGTGTGGGCGAAAAAGGGTCCCAGCTTTCGGGTGGTCAGCGTCAAAGATTGGCGATCGCTCGAGCACTTTACTTTAAGCCTAAGGTACTTGTACTGGATGAGCCCACTAGTTCGCTTGACAGTCAAACTGAAAAAGAAATAATGACAGCTTTCAATGAATTGCGCCAGAAAATAGATATCACTATTATCCTTATTACACATAATACAACCAACCTACAGTATTGCGATAGGATATTTGAAGTGTCTAATGGAATAATTTCTGATAAGCAGATTTAAAGAACGATAGAAATATGAAATGCCTGATCTTTTGCGGTGGATTTGGTACCCGTATGAATAGTGGAAGGCCCGGAAACCTGAAACCTCTGATACAAGTTGCAGGAAAACCAATAATCCGTCATATCATAGGTATCTATGAATACTATGGTATTAAAGACTTTATCTTGTTAGGCGGTTATAGGGTAAATGATCTACATGATTTTGCCAGTTCATTAGAAGACATTAATGTAACTGTACTTTATACCGGTGAAGCAACTCCAACAGGCGGTCGATTACTGCAGGCAAAAGAATTGATCGATGAAGGGGAAGACTTTCTGCTTACTTATGGGGATAGTCTTACAAATTTCAATCTTTATAAAGCGGATAGTTTTAGAAAAAAATTATGCGCTGATATGTTAATATCGGTCTATAGAAAGAAACTAGAATATGGCATCCTGCAAACGAATGATGATAGTTTGTTGGAGAAGATTCATGAGAAAACCTTCACAGTAAAGATCAACGCCGGGTTCTATATCTTGAACGATAGCATTTTCGGTTATATCCACTCACTAGAAGAATCATTTGAGATAGATATATTACCAAGACTGCTTGAGGGTAAGCAGCACAGAATCGCTTGCTACGAAGTAGGCTTCTGGCATCCAATGGATACTCCCAATGATCAGCAGGCACTAGAAAAACAAATACTCGAACAACCAGAATTACTTTTTCAGTAACTAAATACATAACAATGCACCCGAACTTTTTTAATGAATTTAACGAGATCCTTTTTAAAGCTTTGAACGGAGTTGATAATAATGATCTAGTTAAAATAGCAGTAAAGATAAAAGAGACTTCTGCAAAAGGAAACAAGATTATAGTAGTAGGTAATGGAGGAAGCGCTGCTATGGCTAGTCATATAGCTGTTGATCTAACCAAAGCCGTAAAATGCAGGGCTGTTAATTTCAATGAGGCTGATCTTCTTACCTGTTTCGCCAACGATTATGGCTACGAACATTGGGTAGAAAAAGCCATTGAGGCTTATGCTGATAAAGGTGATTTGGTAATCTTGATCAGTAGCAGTGGTAGTTCAAAGAATATCACAAAGGGTGCTCAAAAAGCGAAAGAACTTGGTCTTTTTATTGTAACGTTATCGGGATTCAAATCAGACAACCCTTTACGTTCAATGGGCGATATTAATCTTTGGGTGGATAGCAGAGGTTATAACATTGTTGAAATGGCTCATCATATATGGCTTGTTGCTATAGTAGATTATATTTTCGGAAAAATTGAATACACCTCAAACTAACCCAAAATGAGAATTTTAGTTACTGGAAACCTCGGTTATATCGGCAGCGTATTGGTGCCTACCTTACAAGGAAAAGGTTATGAAGTCGTAGGATATGACATTGGTTATTTCAAAGATTGTTTGCTGTTACCAGCCGATCAGCAGATATCGCAAATTATCAAAGACATCAGGGACATAGAGATATCGGATATGAAAGGTATTGATGCCGTTATACATCTAGCCGCGCTTTCCAATGATCCGCTGGGAGAGTTGATGCCTGGTCTTACCGAAGAAATTAATCTCAATGGAACTATACGCACTGCAACACTGGCGAAAAAAGCAGGTGTAAAAAGATTTATTTATTCATCCTCACAGAGTATGTATGGTATTTCAACATTCGATGGAGAGCTTGATGAATACAATAGCGAGAAGAATCCAATCACGGCTTATGCTAGAACGAAATGGGAAGCAGAATGTGCATTAAGAGAACTTGAATCTGACGATTTTACCATCGTTTCATTCAGGCCTTCTACGGTATTCGGTGCCAGCCCGCGCCTGAGATGTGATATTGTTTTTAATAACCTAGTTGCCTGTGCGTATACTACCGGAAGGATAGAGATCAAAAGCGATGGTACACCTATCAGACCTGTTGTGCACATAAAAGATGTATGCGCCGCTTATATCGCCGGTCTGGAAGCACCTAAATCTCTCGTGGCAGGTAAAGCATTCAATGTGGGTATACCCGATGGTAATTTCACAGTTCGCCAGTTGGCTGAAGCAGCGCAGAAAACTGTACCTGGATGTGAATTAGTATTTACGGGTGAACACGGTTCTGATGCAAGGACTTACCGCGTGGATTTTAAAAGAATATTGACGGAGCTACAAGACTATTATAAGCCTGAGTGGAATCTTGAAAAAGGTGGAAAAGAGCTGGTGGAACTATTCCGTAAATCGAATTTTACTGAAAAAGAGTTTCGTGGAAAAACAACTGTGCGTCTTTCACAATTAGCCTATATGCAGGACAATAATTTAATTAATAACAAAATGAGAGTTATATGAAATTCCATCCTCAATCAATATCCGGTGTATTTTTGATTGAACCTACGCCATTTGCAGATGAACGTGGTGTTTTTAGAAGACATTTTTGTGAAAATGAATTTTCCGAATATGGAATTGCTTCCATTGTAAAACAGTCGAATGTATCTGAGAACAAGTTCGCTTATACTTTAAGAGGCTTCCATTACCAAGTTCCCCCATTCGGTGAAGGAAAAACGCTTTCTTGTCTGAAAGGAAAAATTTATGATATCATTGTAGACCTCCGTCCGGATTCTCCGACATACAAAAAATGGCAATCTTTCGAACTAGATGACAATAACCGTTATTCTATTCATATTCCCCCAGGATGCGCCAACGCTTTCCTAACATTGGTAGACGACTGTCTTATACATTACTATTGCTCTGAGTCATATCATCCACAAGCTGAAAGAGGTATTCGTTATAATGATCCTGCATTTGGTTTTGTATGGCCGCATGAACCTAAAATAATCTCTGTAAAAGACCAAGAGCATCCTGATTTCAAAGATTAATCAATCATGAGGATACTTATTACAGGAGGTTCAGGTTTTATAGGGTTACCAATTATAGAACTGCTTGAGAAAACCAACCATGAGCTATTGGCATTTTCAAGAGTACCTAGACGCGCGAATACTGCTAACTGCAAATGGGTCGAGGCAGATATTGATAACCCTGCCGAATATGAGCAAATTATATTCGATTATAAACCGGAAGTGTTATTACATCTTGCATGGCGTGGGATACCCGACTTTTCTCTTGAAACCTGTCAGCGAAATCTTTTTGCATCACAAAAATTGATAGATACTGTGATTACTGCAGGTGCCTGTAGGAAAGTGATCATTTCTGGAAGTTGTTTCGAATATAATATCAAACAAGGAGTAGCTCTGGAAAGTAATTTTGGAACACCACGTGATCATTTTACTTGGGCTAAACTTAGTTTGCTTTCATGGGTGAAAACGATATGCGACTCAAAAAATGTCAACTGGGCATGGTTACGAATTTTTTATGCTTATGGTCCCAGGCAGCGTGTTGCTTCACTGGTACCTACGTTGATAAAATCACTTTATGATAAACAGGTGCCCAATATCAGCACACCCTTCAATGAAAATGATTTTGTTTATTTATCCGATGTGGCAAGAGGTTTTGTTAATGCGGTTGAACATGATGGTGAATCAGGTATTTTCAATCTCGGATCGGGTAAACCGGCGGCAATACTTGATATTTGTAGAATTGCAGATGAATGTATCAACGGATCACAACTTATAGCAGAAGCACTTGCTGTAAAAGCCCCAGCAAAATCTGTGCATCCGGATGTTTCTTTCTGGGCTGATACTACACGATCTTTAGATGAATTAAAATGGGAGCCATTGGTTAATCTGCGCGAAGGCATTCGCTTGTCCTACAAATGGTATCTATCCCAAAGTAAAAAACAATAATATGCGCCAACTGGCGCTAAATGATAACAAGTATTACATGAATATTATAACTACAAGAACACCATTAAGGATTTCATTTGCGGGTGGCGGTACTGATCTACCGGCTTTTTACAATATTGAAGAAGGGGCGGTACTCAGTACTGCCATCAACAAATACCTGTATGTTACAGTGAAACGACATGGTAACTTGTTTAATGAGAATTATAGGTTGAACTATTCGGAAAGTGAGCTTACCAATACACTCGACGAGATCAATAACGAGATTGCGCGTGAGTGTATCAGGTTTGTTGGTATTGAACCACCATTGTATATAAGTACTATAGCCGATATTCCTGGCTCCTCGGGCCTAGGTTCCTCAAGTAGTTTTGCGGTTGGCTTGCTCAATGCACTACATTTCATGAAAGGCAACAGGGTTTCTGCAGCCCAGCTCGCTTCCGAAGCCTGTCATATCGAAATTGAGGTATTGAAAAAACCCATTGGTAAGCAGGATCAATATGCAGCAGCATTCGGTGGGATGAATCATTTCATTTTTAAACCCAACGGACAAGTATTTATGGAATCAAAATCAATCGAGTCGAAGATCGGTTCTGAGCTTTTTGATTCTATACTCATGTTCTGGACAGGTATCACACGATCTGCGGATAGTATTCTACAGGTACAACAAAATAATACTGAAAGTAAAATGGCGGAACTCATTGAAATGCGTGATATGAGCTATGAACTTTCCAATGTACTCGATACGGTGTCTGACATCGTAAAATTCGGAGAGATATTGAGTAAAGGTTGGTATCGTAAACAAACACTTGCTAATACGATTTCAAATCCACAGATCAATCAATGGTTTAGCAGAGCGATTGAGGCTGGTGCATTGGGTGGTAAATTATTAGGTGCAGGAGGCGGTGGATTCCTGTTATTTATTGTTCGAGATGAAAACAAGCAACGGGTTAGAAATGCATTGAGTGAATTGAAAGAAGTTATTGTGGGGTATGAACCTCGTGGATCGATCGTATTGCCGATGCAAGGGTAATCTTAAACTATCCCAAAGTTATCATATCATATGTCCATTTTGTATAAAATTTCCCGTCAGCCTGTTCTTCAGCAGAAAGTTTATGAAACAAAAAAGGAAGCAGAGCAATGCCCAACAGGTGATATAGCGCTTATTCAATCGTCAGTAACGGGTATTGTGAGTAACGTATTGTTTGATTCCTCAAAAGTAGTTTATGATGAAAGCTACGCCTGTAACCAGTCTGTAAGTGAATCGTTCAAAAAGCATATTGATAATGTTGAAGTGCTGCTCCGATCATATATAGAATGTAAAAAAATTGTCGAAGTAGGGTGTGGTAAAGGTTTTTTTGTAGAATTCCTGCGATCAAGAAATTATGACGCTATTGGGTTTGATAAAACCTATGATGGTCAAGAATCCTACATATACAAATCTTTTTTTGAAAAGGAGTCGGGCGTAAGGGGTGATATTTTAATCCTTCGGCATGTACTCGAGCATATTCAAGACCCAGTTTCTTTTCTAGATAGCCTTAGTGAGATAAACGGACGTCAGGGTCTTATTTATATAGAGGTTCCTTGTCTTGAATGGATTCTTGAAAATCGTACTTTTTTTGATATTACATATGAACACGTAAACTATTTCACCATTGCAAATTTCATATCCATGTTTGCCGATGTGCGTGATATCGGTCACTGTTTCAATGGTCAATATATTTATGTAATAGCCGATCTCGCTTCACTCCGGTCGACACCTTTTGAAGATATAAAACCGATATTTTTTCCGGTCGATTTTCTGTCTAATATATCAAATCACATAGATAAATTTATTAGCAGTGATACAACTAAAGCCGCTATCTGGGGTGCAGCTGGCAAAGGTGTACAATATGCAGTGGCCATTCAACACATGCTGGAAGAGAAAGGATTAAAAGGTGGCGTAACACTTGCGATAGATAACAATCCCGCAAAACAAAATCACTATTTAGCTGGTTCCGGAGCTAGGGTGATCTCTCCCGACGAGGCCTTGCAGATACTGAAGCCGGGTAGTAATATTGTGATTATGAATCCTAACTACGAAATGGAAATACGAGAGCGAACGCAGAATAAATACCAGTATAGCTTCGCATAGATAAAATGATGATAAACGAACAAGTAAGCGTAGTGGTTTTATCCAGGAACAGGCAGCAATACTTGCGCCGTCAGATAACCTATTGGAAAAATTATAACATACCGCTGATTATCTTTGATCAGAGTCCTGTTACCTTGGATATGATCGGGCTGAATATACCTACACATATCAGGTATTTTCATAGTAACGAATCTTTTCTGCAGCGGATGGTAGCTGCTACCGAACAGATTCAAACGCCTTATGCTATTTTTCTACCAGATGATGAATTCCATATTGTGGGCTGTTTACTCCACTGCGTAGAATTTTTGGAAAAACATCATGATTATGCATCCTGTGCAGGAAGATCTGTTGCTTTCCAGGTCGACACTCAGGTTTGCGGATATACTATTTATGAGAACCTCCGTGATTTCAAAATAACATCAGAAAATCCCTTTGAACGGGTGCAAAAGCTAGCACACCCTTATAAATTTCAGCCGATCCACGCTGTTTCTAAAACCGTAATATGGCGGCAGGTGGCTTCTTTCTTTCATTCAATGGAGGGACTGCCGCCCGATATGTTTGAACTGGTTTTTGGTTTTACGGCCGCTTATCAAGGAAAGTTAACTGTTATCCCCGAATTAATGAATATGCGAAGCAGGGAAAATCAACCTGTACATACTTTCGATTGGGATCAAAAAAAGCGTCTTCCAGTATGGTTGTTTGAAGGAGAAAATATCGACGCGCAATTAAGGCTGTACAAAAGAATGTCGGAACTAGAAGATGCGCCACATTCTGCTAAAAATGGTTATGCGGTGGCACTATCGGTAGGGATCATCCATTTTCTATTCAATGCAAGAAAGTCTGTTTCAACCAAAAAGCCAGCCGTTGCAGTAATCTCGTTTAAAGAAAAACTGAAGGCACTATTACCAAAATCTTTATTTTATTTTCTTAAGAAAATAAAACATTCTGCTTGTGTTATAGCCGGAAAAAATTCGATTAAAAGAGAGTCATTGATGACTGTTTGTGAAAAATTAGAAACGGAACAGGTAAAAGTAGATTTTCAAAATGTACGTGAAATACAGCTATTAATTGAAACTTTTCATCGGCTTGTGCCAACTAATGGTAGGGTATAAGGGATGCAGCGTATAGTATTTTAATATTAAACAATACGATTGGTAATAATGAGTTGTAAAGTTGCTTTTATTGGAGCGGGTAATATGGGCAGGGAGCATATCCGAGCTTTTGCAGATATCCCTGGTGTTCAGTTGACTGGAATCTATACACGCACACCGCTAAGAGCGGAAGAATTGATAAAAGAATTTTCTTTTACAAAAGGGGTTTTGAGTACCATCGAAGAATTATATACAGTTACCAAAGCTGATCTAGTAGTGATTGCAGTGCCTGAATTATCGGTTCGTGCCGTTTGTAGTGAAGTATTCAAATATCCCTGGACATGTCTCGTGGAAAAACCTGTGGGCTATAATCTGGAAGATGCCAGTTCCATCTATGAAGCAGCATTAGCCAATAATACTAAGGTGCTGGTTGCACTTAACCGAAGACATTATTCAGTTACAAAGCAATTACTTGCGGAGATTCATGACAATGAACAGCCGCGTCTGATACATGTGTTTGATCAGGAAGATCCTGCTCAGGCATTAGCCGGTGGTCAGCCCGAACTGGTTGTTAAAAACTGGATGTATGCTAATTCGATCCATATGATCGACTACCTGACAGTGTTGGGTCGCGGTAATATCTTGTCTGTAGAGCCTGTTATAAAATGGAATCCAACACACCCATCTTTTGTCGTGTCAAGGATAACATACGATTCTGGTGATATTGGCATTTATGAAGCAGTCTGGAATGCGCCCGGTCCTTGGGCTGTAACAGTAAGTACCCAGTCAAGTCGCTGGGAATTAAGACCGCTAGAAAAACTGTCAATCCAGAAATATGGTTCACGAAAACAGCATATACTCGAAGCAGATGAGAATGACAAACGTTTCAAACCCGGACTAAGGGTTCAGGCGGAAGAAGCTATAAAAGCGGTGCTGAAAAAAAATAATAGTTCTGCGACTCTTGAAGATTCGATGAAACTTATGCAATTGATCAAAAGAATATATAACACTAACTAAAAATGGCTTCAATGTTACAAAACAGCTCAATTCTTATAACTGGTGGTACCGGGTCTTTCGGTAGCAAATTTGTACCCATGACCCTTGAGAAATACAACCCTAAAAGACTTGTGATCTATTCCCGTGATGAAATGAAACAATGGGATATGGCGCAAAAATACCAGAATGATCCGAGGGTTAAATTCATTATTGGTGATGTACGTGATAAAGAACGCTTAGTCAGGGCGCTTGATGGTATTGATTTTGTAGTACACGCAGCTGCAACCAAGATCGTTCCAACAGCGGAATACAACCCTTTTGAATGTGTAAAAACAAATATCAATGGTGCAATGAACATCATTGACGCCTCAATAGAACAGGGTGTTAAACGACTAGTGGCGTTGTCTACCGATAAGGCCAGTAACCCTATCAATCTTTATGGAGCTACTAAACTGGCATCTGACAAATTATTTGTTGCAGCTAATGCGGTAGAAGGAACACACACTACTCTTTTTTCAGTAGTACGCTATGGAAATGTAATGGGTTCCAGGGGGTCTGTAATACCATTCTTTAAATCGATTGCATCAAAGGGCGAGCTGCCGATTACGGATACGCGCATGACTCGTTTTATGATCACCCTTGAACATGGCGTTGAATTGGTATGGCATGCATTTGATGATATGTTCGGCGGCGAAATATATGTAAAAAAGATTCCTTCTATGGTGATTACTGATATTGCCAAAGCGGTTTCGCCTGATGCAAAACAGGTAGTAATAGGCATACGCCCGGGAGAGAAGATCCATGAACAAATGATCGGTCTTGAGGATGCACTGCAGACCTTTGAGTATCCAGATTATTTTAAAATATTACCTGCCATCCATAACTGGGCACGTGATCCCCAAAGGATCAATGGTGGCAAAAAAGTTCCGGTAGACTTTTCCTACACGTCTGACAATAACACCGAATGGATGTCTGTTGAAACATTAAGGAACTGGATACACTCCCAGGGATAATCATTATTTCCAAATTGTTACATTAATCCGGTTTGAAAAAAATTCTTTTAACAGGTGGTTCAGGGCTTCTTGCCACGAATTGGGCAATTCAGAAAAGAGATACTTGTGATGTTGTGCTTGGCTTTCACGAGAGGATTGTTAGTATCAAGGGTGTGCAATCCGTTTTAGTTAACCTGACAAGTCCAGAACTTTTCGGAAATAATCTCGACAAGATTAAACCCGATTTGGTGATACATACAGCTGCCTTATCAAATGTTGACTATTGTGAAAAAGAACCCTCAGTCGCGGCGCAGGTGAACATCGGGCTTTCGGGTAATGTTGCTGTAGCATGTTCCGAGCGTTCTATTCCACTCGTACATATTTCAACAGATCATTTATTCAGTGGCGACAAACAATTTGTTTCAGAAACCGATGATGTGCAACCGTTAAATATATATGCACAAACAAAAGCAGATGCGGAAAGGAAAGTGATACAATTGTATCCATCTGCGCTGATTATCCGTACTAATTTTTTTGGTTGGGGAACATCATATAGAAGGTCATTCAGTGATGAGGTGCTTGCAACATTACGAAACAGGCAAGCAAAGAACCTTTTTGATGATGTGTACTATTCTCCTATTGTGATTAGTGAACTTGTAGACGCAGTTCATGAGCTTTCTCAAAAAAAAGAGTCTGGTATTTTTCATGTTTCGAGTAAAGACAGGATATCTAAGTATACATTCGGTATCGCACTATCCGAAATTTTTGGACTAAACAACAGTGTCCTGAAAAGAGGTAGTATATCGGAAAGACCTGAATTGGTTCGCCGTCCCAAAGACATGAGTTTGTCGAATGCCAAGCTGGAAGCGGTATTGGGTAGAGGTATGGGAGATGTAAAAGATCATTTACAAAAATTGTTTGAACAGGAAAAACAAGGTGTTGCCAATGAGCTGCAACAGCTTTGATAGCTTTGAAGGGTATACAGAATCAATATGATCAAATATAGAGGGCTATAGCGATTAATAAAATGAAATTATATACTGTTTTAATTGCTGGTGCCGGGCAGCTTGGCTCACGATATCTTCAGGGACTTTCCAAAAGCCAACTGGGATTGAAGATATTTGTTTATGATATTTCAACAGAATCGCTTGCGCGAGCAGAAGAAAGGTGGAGTCAAGTATCACCTCACCAGTTTTTCCATTCAGTGAGTTTTCTTTCGCAATTGGAGAAACTGCCCAAGGAAATAGATTTAGCGATTGTGGCCACTACGGCGAACGTTAGAACCATGGTATTGTCAGCCATCTGCAAAACAATGGTTGTTAGGTACTGGATACTTGAAAAAGTACTCGCACAAAATGAGGTTGAAGTTGACAAACTTGGATCCCTGTTACAGGGATCGGAAAAAGCTTGGGTGAATACTCCTTATAGGGCGATGAAGTTGTATCATGATGTCAAAAAGGAAATGCACCTTGATGAGCCTTTCGCGTGCGAAATCAAAGCTGGAAAAACTTTTGGTATTGCATGTAACAGTATTCATTACCTCGACCTGCTTCAATGGCTATCCGGTAAAACGATCATTTCTATTGATCCTTCCGGTCTGGACAGTGAATGGGTTACTACAAAAAGAGCTGGTTTCTGGGATATTTTCGGAACATTATCCATCTCTTTTTCTGATGGATCCATAGCCATTATTAAAGGGGAGACATGGGAGCCTTCAATCGTAACCATAAATATTGATACAACCAGTGAAAGTTGGCGAATTTGCGAGAACGACGGAACAGCGGTACGCGGAGGTGGTCTCATTATTCGCGGAAAAATCGAATACCAAAGTGAAATGACGGCACCTATTGTAGAATCAATTCTCTCAACCGGCGGATGTAATCTTCCGGAATTCGGAGAATCTGCAATACTGCACAAATTATTGATCGGTGCATTCCTCAGCCACTGGAATAAATACATGCCTGGAAAAGTTGAAATGATCCCAATAACATGAAAGGAAAAAAAATACTCGTTACCGGGGCCGATGGCTTTATCGGTTCTCACCTTGCAGAAGCATTGGTTAGGCAGGGTTATGATGTAAGGGCCTTTGTGATGTACAATTCATTTAATTCATGGGGATGGCTCGATGACTCAGATATTAAGCAGGATCTCGACATATTTGCTGGTGATATACGTGATCCTAATGGTGTAAAATCAGCCATGAAGGATTGTGATATTATCTTTCATCTTGCCGCATTGATAGCTATTCCCTTTAGTTATCATTCACCAGATTCGTATATCGACACGAATATAAAAGGCACACTTAATGTATTACATGCAGCCAAGGATCTTAATGTGTCACGTCTACTGGTTACTTCGACATCAGAAGTATATGGTACTGCTCAGTATGTGCCGATTGATGAGAAACACCCAAGACAACCGCAATCTCCTTATTCTGCTTCGAAAATTGGGGCGGATTGCATATCTGAATCTTTTTACAGGAGTTTTGATATACCATTAACCATAGTTCGGCCATTTAATACCTATGGCCCGCGGCAATCAGCTAGAGCTGTAATACCAACTATTATTACACAGTTGCTAAACGGAAAAGAAAAGATATACCTGGGCGATACCATACCTACTAGGGATCTGTTATATGTGCAGGATACTGTTAACGGCTTTATCGAGATCGCGAAAACTGATTCGTTGATAGGTGAGGATTGCAATATTGCTACTCAATCTGAAATTTCGATCGGGCAATTAGCGGCGGAATTGATCGCGCAGATCAATCCAGCCGCAGTTATTGAAACAGATATAAAACGTTTGCGTCCGGAAAAATCAGAGGTATTCAGATTATTCGGCTCTAATCAAAAACTGGTGGAGAATACCCATTGGAAACAGCAATACCCACTTACGCAAGGGCTTGCTAAAACAATTGATTGGTTCAAAAATGAAAATAATCTGAAAAAATATAAATCCGATATCTATAATATTTAATATTTGATGGAGAAGCTATTCCCAGAGATCGTAAAATTTATTAAAGAAAGGTTCCCAAACAATTCATTTATAACTCTTCATGAGCCTTTTTTCTTAGGTAATGAAAAAAAATATGTTGAGGAATGTATAGACTCAAGATTTGTTTCTTCGGTTGGAAAGTTTGTCAATAGGTTCGAAGAAGATATACAACGATATACAGGTGCTGCTTATGCTGTGGCGACTGTTAATGGAACGGCCGCCCTTCATACCGCGTTGCTATTGGCTGGCGTACGTAACAATGATTTTGTTATTACCCAGCCGCTTTCCTTTATCTCTACTTGTAATGCAATTTCCTATATCGGGGCTTCGCCCGTATTTATAGATGTCGACAAGGATACATTGAGTCTTTCTCCCGAAAAAATGCGCTCATTTCTCAAAAATGAATGTGCAATTGGAAAAGACGGATATTCCTATCATCGCGTTTCTGGAAAACTTATCCGAGCTTGTGTGCTGATGCACACTTTTGGACACCCCGGAAGGGCCGATGAACTTGGGCATGTTTGCAGGGAGCACAATATTGCGTTCGTAGAAGATGCAGCTGAATCGATTGGTAGTTTTTATAATGGTGTTCATACCGGCATAATAGGCCTTGTTGGCGTATTTAGTTTTAACGGTAATAAAACGATCACCTGTGGAGGCGGTGGTGTGCTCATTACCAATGATGAATGCATCGCGCGGAAAGCAAAACATATCACTACACAAGCTAAGGTTCCTCATGCATGGGAATTTTCCCATGATATAATTGGATATAATTACCGTATGCCCAATATCAATGCGGCCTTGGCATGTGCACAGCTTGAACAAATAGAATCTTTTATTTTGAATAAACGTGATTTGGCGAGAGAGTACAAGAATTATTTTACTGAAAAAGAGATTCATTTTATAACAGAACCTGTCAATACCCGCTCCAATTATTGGTTGAATGCGATACTTTTAAACAGTTACAAAGAAAGAGAATCATTTCTTCGATATACCAACAATAATGGTGTTATGACCAGACCAGTATGGAAACTAATGAATAAACTGGATATGTTTAAAGATTGCTTATCGGGTCCGCTTGATAATGCCTTATACATAGAAGACAGACTTGTAAATATTCCAAGTAGTATACGTATTAATTGAAAAAGGTATTTCTGATAGGATACTCCGGGCACGCATATGTGATAATAGATATATTGCAATGCATGGGTTACGAAGTAATCGGTTACGCAGAAGAACAAAAAAAAGAAAATAATCCTTATGGCCTGATTTATCTTGGGAACGAAGATGTATTGATAAAAAGAAAAGACCTTTTGACTACACCATTTATAGTAGGCATAGGAAATAATATTATACGGAGAGGTATTACCAAAAAAATGGTTGATAATGGGTTTGAAATGATAAATGCCATTCATCCTTCAGCGGTTATTGCGCGCAAAGTTAGTATGGCTAAGGGCATCGTTGTTATGGCCAAAGCTGTAATCAATCCAATGGCGGATATTGGTGAAGGAGTGATTGTAAATACAGGTGCAATTATAGAGCACGATTGTAATATTTCTGACTATGTGCATATAGCTCCCGGTGCTGTACTAGCAGGTAATGTGACTGTAGGAGTAAATTCTTTTGTTGGCGCCAATTCAGTGGTAAGACAAGGCATTTCGATTGGAAGCAATGTATTAGTAGGAGCGGGTGCCGTTATTGTAAATAACATTAGTGATGGAATTACTGTTGCAGGAAACCCAGCACGTAAAGATTTTAAAAGCTAGTATGTTGAACAAGACCTTGATTATAGCAGAAGCTGGAGTAAATCATAATGGTGATATAGATATTGCTAAACAAATGATCGATATAGCTGCAGAAGTGGGCGTTGATTATGTGAAATTTCAAACATTTAAGACAGAGAAACTGGTCAACAAAGCAGCGAAAAAAGCAGAATATCAGGCGAAAAATTCAGGGGATACAGATGATACCCAGTTTGCCATGCTTAAAAAGTTGGAGTTGACGGGAGCAATGCATGAAATACTTATTGATTACTGTAGAGAGAGAAACATTCGCTTCTTATCTACTCCTTTTGACGAAGACAGTGCCCGATACCTTTCTTCATTGGGAATTAAGATTGGCAAGATACCATCGGGAGAAATCACAAACTTACCATTCCTGAGAACCATGGCTGCTTGTTTCCCTGAATTAATACTCTCAACTGGTATGTCAACTATGGAGGACGTAGAGGCTGCTTTACAAGCCCTTACTAATGCTGGTGCCAAAAAAGAAAACATAACCATCTTGCATTGCAATACAGAATATCCTACTCCCTTTACTGATGTAAATCTTAAAGCTATGTTGTTTATACAGCGTAAAACTGGTGTAAGGATCGGTTATTCTGATCACACGCTCGGCATAGAAGTTCCCATAGCAGCAGTAGCCTTGGGCGCTGTAGTTATTGAAAAACATTTTACACTAGACAGATCACTTTCTGGTCCTGATCATAAAGCTTCACTTGAACCCTCTGAATTAAAGGCAATGGTAAGTGCCATTAGGAATATTGAAAGTTCTTTAGGTTCAGAGAAGAAAGAGCCTTCACAATCGGAGAGGAAAAATATGTCTGTTGCACGAAAGAGTATTCATATCAAACAAAATTTGTCAGCGGATCACATTTTGACAGCAGCTGATTTGGTAATGAAGCGTCCTGGCGATGGGATATCACCCATGGAATTTGAAAAAATAATAGGTAGAAAACTTAAAAATAATCTTTGTTCAGACCACATGCTTACTTGGAATGATTTGATGTGAAATTAGGTGTACTTAGCAGCTCAAGAGCAGACTACGGAATATATACTCCCCTGTTAATGAAAATTAGCAATGATCCGTTTTTTGATCTTTCCGTTATTTGCTTCGGTTCTCATTTATCCGAAGCATTTGGTTACACTGTTGAAGCGGTGCGTACCGACGTATTTGGTACACTGCATACTGTAGATGCTTTACCCACAGGTGATACACCAAAAGACATCAGTAAATGCCTTGGAGATACAGTACTACGGTTTGCTTCATTCTGGGAAAAAAATCATTTCGATCTTGTCATAGCCTTGGGAGACAGATTTGAAATGTTTGCAGCTATAGCATCATTGGTGGCCTTCAATATTCCGGTTGCGCATATTCATGGAGGAGAAATGACTGAAGGGGCTATCGATGACGCTTTTCGCCATAGCATCACCCATATGTCAAAATACCATTTTGCCAGCACTCAGAAATATGCTGATCGTATAAAAGAACTCAAAGGCAATACTAATTACATATATAATACGGGAGCGCTAAGTTTTGATAACCTAAAGCAGTTGAATTATTACACTATCGATCAGTTTTATGATAAATACAAAGTAGATCTTGGAAAACCTACCATACTTATTACCTTTCACCCTGAAACGGTCGGGTACCAGAAAAATGAGCTGTATGCATCAGAACTGGTTTTGGCATTATCAGGCATCGAAGGATACCAATTGCTTATTACAATGCCGAATGCAGATACGATGGGTAGCGTTATAAGACATAAATTGAACGATTTTGTACAAAAAAATGAAAACGCTTTTGCTTTTGAAAGTCTTGGTATGCATGGTTATCTATCTGCAATGAAACATTGCTCTTTTCTGCTTGGTAATTCGTCTAGTGGTTGTATCGAAGCTTCTTTCTTCCCCAAATGGGTTATTAACCTTGGAGAAAGGCAGCGAGGACGTGTAATAACACCCAATGTGATAAGTTGCGCCATCAATAGCAAGGAAATACTGTCTGCTGTTAGCTCAGTTTCCGCAAAAAATATTCCCGATATCATCGAAGTGTTTGGTAACGGAAATGCAGCACAAAATATCGTAAACATACTCAAGAATATTCATGGCTAATATCGATAAGCATACTATCAATTGCAATGAGCCGCTTACTGTGGCACTTAGGATGTTGAATAGCCTCGGCACGGAACTGACACTTTTTGTTGTAAATGAAAAAAAAGAATTATTAGGTGCGGTAACGGACGGTGATATCCGGAGGGGGCTTTTAAATGATTTAGAAACCACAGATGAGATATCAAAGTTTATGCAAGGAGAATTTCATTTCCTTCAGCATAATCAACAAAATGTAAAAGATATTGCTAAGGCAAAAAAAAAGGGTATACAGATGTTGCCGGTTATCAATGAAAAAAAACATATTATTCGAATAATCGATTTTAACTTTCACAAATCGGTACTACCGCTGGATGTTGTTATCATGGCTGGTGGGGAAGGTGTCCGTTTACGTCCACTGACCGATCAACTGCCTAAGCCATTGCTTAAAATAGGTAACAAACCAATTATAGAACATGGGATAGATAGGCTCATACAATTCGGTATTGAGAATATTACAATAAGCATCAATTATCTGGGCGATAAGATCATCGAATATTTTGGTAACGGAGAGAGAAAAAATATTCAGATTAATTATATACGCGAGACCCAAAAACTAGGCACAGCCGGATCAATCAGTCTGATCAGTGATTTCAGAAACGATCATGTACTTGTAATGAATTCTGACCTTCTCACCAATATTGATCTCGAAAGTTTCTTTAATGAATATGAAGAAAAGAATGCTGATATGTCAATCGCATGTGTCCCTTACACAGTCAATGTGCCATATGCAATACTTGATATAGATAATGATAATGTTTTGTCTTTAAAAGAAAAGCCAACGTTCTCTTATTACTCTAACGCGGGCATATATTTGATCAGAAAAGAACACATAAAAAAAATACCCAAAGACACCTATTTCAATGCCACAGATCTAATTGATATGCTGATTGCAGAAGGAAAAAGAGTAACGCATTATCCACTTCTTGAATACTGGCTTGATATAGGTAATATGAGCGATTTCAATAAGGGGCAAAATGATATCAAACACATCAAATTTTAATGAGTCTATTAATAACCTTATGTGCAAGAGGTGGATCGAAGGGAATTCCTGGTAAGAATATAAGGCTCCTTAATGAAAAGCCGTTGATTGCTTATTCTATTGATGTGGCTTTAAGGTTTGCCACTGAACATAATGGTACGGTCGCGCTTTCAACAGATGATGAAGAAATTATGAGGGTAGCAAACGATTTCGGTCTGACTACAGATTACAAACGTCCCGCGTACCTTGCAACAGATACCACTGGTAAAATCGATGTAATCAGTGATCTGCTGAATTACACAGAGAAAAAAGTAGGTACTTTATTTAATTTTATATTAGATCTAGATATTACTTCACCATTACGGACTTATCAAGATCTGGAGCATGCATTTGGAATTATTTTGCCGGATGAACAGGCCTATAACCTTTTTTCGGTTAACAATGCCAACCGGAATCCTTATTTCAATATGGTAGAGCAAAAAGAGAATGGTTATTTTGGCCTTGTTAAAAAAGGTGATTTCACTACAAGACAGTCAGCGCCAGGTGTGTATGATATGAATGCTTCATTCTATTTTTATAGAAGATGTTTTTTTTCAGATTCTCAAAAAAGTGCAATCACTGATCGATCGCTTATTTATATAATGCCGCATATCTGTTTTGATCTCGATCATCAGATTGATTTCGATTTTATGGAATTTTTATTGTTGAACAAAAAGCTAAATTTTGAACTTTGAAAGTGCTGATTGTTGGTCTTGGTTCTATAGCTAAGAAGCATATCAATGCACTCACTACTCTTTATCCGAATATTATTTTGTATGCTTTTCGATCGAAGAAAAATGCTAACGTGGTAAACGGGGTACTGAATATTTATTCGATTAATGAATTGCCGGATATGCCGGATATTGTTATTATCGCTACGCCTACACATCTGCATGCACTATCTATACAGCAATGTCTACAATTGAAACGACCGATGTTTTTGGAGAAACCTTTATTCCATTCTGTGATTGCTGGAGAGCCCATCGTGCAGCAACTTACAGAGCAGAATATTATTACTTATACAGCCTGTAATTTAAGGTTTCATCCGGCAATTATTTTCTTGAAAAATCATCTCGTTGGAAAAAGAATAAATGAGGTAAATGTTTATTGTGGTTCCTACTTGCCCGATTGGCGAGCCGGTCGGAACTTTAGGGAAATTTATAGTGCCAATGCTGACCAAGGCGGTGGCGCACATATAGATTTAATTCACGAGATAGATTATATTGTATGGTTACTGGGAAATCCTCAGCATATTCTTTCAGTAAAACGAAATGTTTCTTCGCTGTCTATTTCTGCTATAGATTATGCTACCTATTTGTTGGAGTATCCCGCGTTTACAGCATCAATTACTCTTAACTATTACAGACGTGATTCTAAACGAACAGCAGAGTTTGTTTTTGAAGACGATACATGGACTGTTAATCTATTGTCTGGGGTAATCACTGGTGCGAATGGAAATACTATTTTTCATGCAGAACAGTTTAATATGGCAGATACTTACTTAGCACAAATGTCTTATTTTATTGACTGTATCAAACGTAATGAACAGCCAATGAATAGTGCTCGGGAAGCACTTGACATTTTAAATATGACTTTGAACGATGGCAAATCTTAAAGGTAAAATAATCATTGTCTCCGGTGGTAGCGGTCTCATCGGAAGGAACATTGTTGAAAAGATTAAGTATGATGGAGCTATTTCCATTAATGTCGATAAATCCTGTGAAACAGATTACAATCTAGCAAATATCAGTTGTGATATAACAAATGAGCAATCTGTGAGCGAAGTAATCAAAGCAGTTGTTGGCAAATACGGAAAGATAGATGGTCTTGTTAATACCGCATATCCCAGAACGAAAGACTGGGGTCTTAAATTTGAAGACATTCCGTTTCAATCATGGAAAATAAACATTGATCTGCAAATGAACAGCGTTTTCATGTTTTGTCAGCAGGTACTTAAACAAATGAGGGAACAAGGATTTGGATCTATTGTAAATCTTTCGTCAATCTATGGAACGATAGGCCCTGATTTTACGGTTTATAATGGTACTGAAATGACGATGCCAGCTGCTTATTCCGCTATTAAGGGGGGGATTGTTAATTTCAGCCGTTACTTGGCATCTTATTACGGCAGGAACAACATACGGATCAACTGTGTTTCACCGGGGGGGATATTTGACAACCAGCCAGATATCTTCGTGCAAAATTATAAAGCAAAAGTACCAATGGGAAGGATGGGTACTCCAGATGATATCTCACCAGCAGTGAGATTCTTATTGTCGGATGAAGCTGCTTATATAACTGGCCAGAATCTCATTATTGATGGTGGGTGGACCTGTATATGATTGTAAAACTATTATTAAATACTATTTTCAGAAAAAAACACTATGGAAGGAAAAAAAATATTTTGGTGTAAGAATTGTTTGAACATGTCTACACGGCCCCGTATCAGTTTTGATGAAAGAGGCTGGTGTAATGCCTGTCAGTGGATGGAAGAAAAGAAAACATTTGATTGGTCGGCCCGGCAAAAGGAACTTCAGGAACTGCTGGAAAAGAATCGCTCACTTGACGGCAATTTCGACTGTATTGTTCCTGTAAGTGGTGGTAAGGACGGATCCTATGTTGCTTATTCATTAAAACATCGCTATGGTATGAATCCACTTGCCGTAACTGTGCGGCCAGCACTTTCCCTGGAGATCGGAGATAAAAATCTGTATAATTTTATTCACTCAGGTTATGATCATATTCATATTACGCCTAATCCAAAAGTACTGGACAGGTTGAACAAATATGGATTTATTGAAAAAGGGTTTCCTTATTATGGCTGGTTGATAGCCATAATGACTGCAGTAATAAGAACAGCGACCAATTTCAAGATTCCATTACTTTTTTACGGTGAAGATGGCGAAGTAGAATACGGTGGCTCAACGGAAAGTAAAAATAAAGCACTGTATGATATTAATTATATGAAAAATGTTTATTTGGAAGGTGGACATGAAAAAGTATTCGACCGTATCAAGCAGGATAGCGATATCAGCGAAACGGATTTGTTATTTTTTAAATTCCCATCCGACAGCGAAATATCTGAAGTAGGCCTTTCATTTACTCATTGGTCTTATTTCGAACCATGGGATTCATATAGAAACTATGTAGTTGCCAAAGAACATTGCGGACTAATTGAAAAAGAGGAAGGTAATCAAGACACATTCACCAATTTTGCTCAGAATGACCAAGCGCTATATGCTCTTCACGCCTACCTCATGTATCTTAAGTTCGGTTTTGGAAGGGCTACGCAAGATGCAGGTATAGAAATAAGACGAGGTTCGATGACTAGAGATCAGGCGCTAAATCTCGTTCGGATGTACGATAACGCTTATCCCTATGATCTGATCTCTACTTATCTTGACTACTATCAAATGACAAAAGAAGAGTTTGATGCAGTATTAGATACATATGCCAATAAAGAACTTTTTGAAAAAGTAGATGGTGTTTGGCAGCCAAAATATGTTCCGGGAGACGATTTCGAAATATGAATATTGCGATTGTTGATTATGGAATGGGCAATATCAAATCCATTACTGGCGCATTAAAGTATGTAGGTGTTACAAACATTTTAGTTTCTTCAGATCCTGCTCTGCTTGCGAAAGCTGATAAGCTTATACTGCCAGGTGTAGGTGCTTTCGGTAAAGCCATTGAGCAGATTAGGGAAAAGAATCTTGACAGCTTACTAAAGGAACTTGTATATGGAAATAAAAAGCCTATTCTAGGAATTTGTCTTGGTATGCAGCTAATGGGTAAGTCAAGCGACGAGAATGGATTGAATGATGGACTTGGTTTTGTTGATGCAGTGGTAAGAAAAATGGAGTACGGGGTTAAAATTCCACATGTAGGATTCAACCAGGTTTTGCTTAACAAATCCGCCAAATTGTACAGCGGATTCAATACAGACAACGTAGATTTTTATTTTACTCATAGCTATAGCATGCGTTCGAATGAGGATATTAACCAGGGTATCTGTGAATACAAAGAAAAATTTGTTGCCAGTTTTGAACTAGATCATATCGCTGGTGTGCAGTTTCATCCTGAATTGAGTCAATATAACGGGTTAAGAGTGTATAAAAATTTCGTAACTCTTTTTTAATGCTTCGCAAAAGAATCATATTTACCCTGATATATAATCAGGGAGGTTTCATGCAAAGTCGGAATTTCAGATTGCAGAGAGTAGGCAATGTGAACTGGCTTGAACGCAACTATAAGTTTCGGCAGATATCTTTTTCGTTGGATGAATTAATCATTTTGAATGCTTCTCGGGGCAATAAAGAAATGGCTTCATTTGCTGCAGTAGTTAGCGAACTGGCCGAGAACGTGTACATACCAGTTGCGGCAGGAGGTGGTATAAGGTGTATGGAAGACGCAGAGATACTTTTCACTAATGGAGCTGATAAGATTGTTCTCAATACCTTGTTATACGAAAACCCAGAATTAGTAAAGGAAATTGTTAAACGATATGGTTCCCAAAGTGTAGTGGCTTCAGTAGATTACAAGAAAACCAATCATGGCATTGAGGTCTTTATCCGAGACGGCCAGTGGAAAGTACCATCTTCACTCGAAGAGTATATTCATTACCTATGCCTACTTGATATCGGTGAAATATATCTCAATTCTATGGACCAAGATGGTACAGGTTTCGGATATGATCTCACTACCATCAATAATATTACTTCGCACATACAGGTACCCTTGATTATTGCAGGAGGGGCGGGTAATGAAAAACATCTACTGGAAGGGTTAAAAGTAGAGGGCGTAAATGCAGTTGCTACAGCTAACCTATTTAATTTTATGGGCAATGGTTTGCCAAATGCCCGGAAAAGATTGATTGAATATGGGGAGAATCTGGCAAAATGGGAAAAAGTGTAAAACATATGAATATACTAATACAGCCAATCGGTGCAGCCAATTATGTTGCCACACTAGCCATAGGTGAGCAATATTATTCTGGATGGGAGAATTATGCGCTGCCCAGTTGGAAAATATATTGCAAGAAGCATGGACTGGGTTTGATCGTATTCAAAGAGGACCTAGTAGAAGAATCAAGTGACACATGGAAAAAAAGACAATGGCAGAAATTATTAATCGGACGGGAAATGAAAAATGCCGGATTGAGTGATTGTAATGTATGCTATCTAGATACAGATATACTTGTTAATCCAACGGCACCTAATGTATTTGAGTTTCACCAGCAGGGAACCATTAGTCTTGTTTCACAAAAACATAACCTGCCCTATCCTTTAGATCAGGTATTAAGACGTATCGCTTTTCTGAGACATACTTGTTACGACAATAATTATCCGCTTGATTCTGCACTTTTCATGTCTCTCAAGCAGGTGTATGAATACCATAATATGGAAGTACAGCCAGACTACGCATGTACCGGGTTCTATATTTTCAATGTAAACGAACATGCAGATATTATGGAAGGATGGTTCAATAAATATGGAAGAAATGTTGAATCTATTACTGGTGGTGGCGAAGAAGCGCATCTGAATTACGAGTTACAGGCATGGGGTAAACTATCATGGTTAGACTATCGGTTCCAGGCATTATGGATTTATGAAATTGCTTGGAAATACCCTTTCCTGTATGACTATGGTAGATCGAATCCCGAACTGATTAAAGAATGTATAGAAGGGTCTCTTTTTACCAATTACTTTCTTCATTTTGCAGGTTCTTGGCAAGAAAGCCAAA
>Ga0169931_10003014_pt1 | contig 27052 bp, 20 predicted proteins | sample Kivu_15m_20L_FD_129675 | JGI IMG/M metagenome (GOLD analysis project Ga0169931, IMG submission 129675) | Freshwater microbial communities from Lake Kivu, Western Province, Rwanda to study Microbial Dark Matter (Phase II) - Kivu_15m_20L... | ecosystem: Environmental > Aquatic > Freshwater > Lake...
GCTCCGTCGGGTCGCATCTTCGGCTCGAACTGACCGCCCTCGTGGGCCTTCACGGCGTCACCGAACTCGACCACGGTCACACGAGGGTCCCCGGCCGCGTACTCGCGGATCAACTCGTTGTACCGATCGGTGCGCGCCGGATCGGACTCGACGAACGGTGGTTGACCGGTCTCACCGGCGATGAAGGGCGGATTCACGTCGGGGACCGTGAACCAGAGCACGGGTGTACCCGGGCTCGCCACCGACTCCACGAACTCAGCGAATTCGGCGAGCAGCCACTCGTCGTACCTCACCGTTCCGATGAGCGACCAGTCGTCGTCGCCGGGTAGCACGCGGTCGCTCAGGTCCGCGGTGCCACCGACGATCACCACCACGTTCGGTCGGAACTTCGTCGCGATGGCCGGCAACGCGTCGCGCCACGCCGTGCACCCGGGACGTTCGGGGACGTCGAGACCGAGATACCGGATGCGTGTGTTCTCGCCGATTCCACAGCCGACGCCCGGCGACGGAACCAATTCGACACCGTTGGTGGATTCCCATTCGTCGAGACCCGATGCCAACACCCAGGCCTGTGAGTCGCCCACCATCAGCACCCGCGCCGGAAGTTCGGAATCGTTCGGGGCCGTGTTCGGAGCATCGGCGGGAACCTCGGGAAGAGCCGCGAGGGCCTCGCGCTGCAACTCGAGAGCTTGTTCGTTCAACGACGTCAGCACGTTCTCGGAGCGCTGCGACCGTCGACCGTCGCCGACGAAGGCCACGATGGTTCCGACCACGGCCATCGCCCCGAGCCAGGCGTACAACCGGCGACCGGCCCACAGGCGTCGCTGTCGCACCGGGTTCTCCAACCCGTAGTAGAGCGCCAACACGATCGCGAACGTCGTTCCCGCCTTCGGGATGAACATCCAAAAGCTGTCCACCGTGACCCAGTCGGTGAAGGGCACGCGCCACCGAGGAAGATCCGGATCGATGTTCGCCGACTCCCAGAACATGAACACCGGCCAGTGCACGAGGTACACGGTGTAGGTGACCTGACCGAGCCAGACCCAAGGCTTCCACGAGAGGAACCGTGTCATTCCCCCCTCGCCGTGCGCGAACACGATGATGGCCAGGGTGACGAAGCCGTTCAGGAACACCGCGGTCGGAAAGAAGTGCTCGCCGAACCGACTCCAGGTTCCGAAAATGCACCAGACGGCGTACGCACCGAAGATCAGCGGCCAGCCCAACGCGCGCGAGAACGGGCGTCGCACGGCGGCGACGATCGCGGGCACGCGGGACCAGACGGCCCACAGGACCGCGAACGACGCGCCCATCAGGAACTCGCCGCCGCGCACCTCGGTGGCGTAATACGCACAGGAACGTCCCGTGCACGCGGCGTCCAGGCCCGGCAGTCGGGACCACAACGGCGTGCTGGTCTCGTAGAGGGCGCCCAAGGCGATCGACACCAGCGCCACACTCGCCAGAACCCCGAAGGTGATCCATGCGGTTCGACGGGAAAATGAGCGACGGAGGAGCAGCAACATCGCGACCGGGAAGATCAGATACACCTGTTCCTCCAACGAGAGACTCCACAGGTGTTGCACCGGGTTTCCGAGACCGAAGAGGCTCGCGTAATCCTTGCCCGCCGATTGCAGATAGAAGTTCTCGAAGTAGGCGAGGCCGCCGAACCACTCCCACGGATTCAGATACCGACCGGAACCCGCGAACACGGTCCACACCACCACCACCGCCAGCAACACGGCGAACGATGCGGGGAACAGTCGCCGGACGCGACGGTCGTAGAAGGTTCGCAAGGAAATGGTTCCACTGCGACCCCATTCGGCCACCATCAGTCGGGTGATGAGGAAGCCCGAGAGCGTGAAGAACATCGACACGGTGAGTTCTCCGCTCGACATCCACGCGACGTTGTGGTGGTAGAGCAGGACGATGGTCAGCGCGAAGCCGCGTACGCCGTCGAGAGCCGGTAGGTGACCCGGCCTGATGTCCACCGGGGACTCGGCGACGACGTTTCCGGACATGCCCGCCCGACACTATTCCATACGGCTCATTCGACGAGTTCCCATCCGCTCGTCGCAGTAGCGAGGGTCACTCGACGAGTCGCAGTCCGGTGGGCGCGATGGAGGGCTCGGCCTGCGGCAGGTCGACCACGAACTCGGTGCGATGCGCGGGGAACACGTGCTCGCTCAACAAAACCGACCTCCCGTCGACGTCGGTGGTGGTTCGCGTGCATCGAAGCACCGGCGAACCCACCGGAACACCCAGCAAGCGCGCGTCGTCACCCGATGCGGCATCGGCACCGATGGTCTGCGTGGCGCCTTTCAACGGCACGTCGAGCAACTCGTAGAACGGCGAACGCTCCACGTCGGCGCGACTGAGATGCTGACCGAGTTCCGCGCGACACCACACCGTCACGAGGGCGAACGGTTGACCATCGGCCAGATTCAAACGTTTCACGCGCAACACGTTGTCGGCACCCAGAACCGCTTTCACGCTTCGCGTCGCCTTCTCGAAGGCGAACTCCAGGATGCGGCGCTCGGGTCGAATGCCACCGTCGGTCAACTGCGCTTCGATGGTGGCCAGCCGTCCAAGGCTTTGACGCAACGGCGCCGCGGCCACGAACCACCCGAATCCTTGTCGAGCATCGACCAATCCCTCGTCGCGCAACATCTCGAGGGCCCGTCGCACGGTCACGCGACTGGCCGCGAACTCGTGGCCCACGTCGCTCTCGGACGGCAACAACTGGCCCGCCGCGTAGAAACCATCGTTGACGCGACGACGAAGTTCGTCGGCGATCACCCGGTACCTGATTTCCCTGCTTCCCGCCCCGCTCACACTTGTATTATACTTGTCTCATGACCACCGTTTCCGCCGGCACCCCCATCGAACTCGTCAACCGCGTCTACGGCACTGTGTCCGAGCGCGTGGCCCTGGGGCGCACTCGCCTCGGTCGTCCCCTCACCTTGGCCGAGAAGATCCTCATCAATCACCTCGTCGACCCCACGACCCAGGAGATGGAGCGCGGTGGAAGCTACGCCGACTTCAATCCCGACCGCGTGGCCATGCAGGACGCCACCGCGCAGATGGCACTGCTGCAGTTCATGACCGCCGGTCTGCCCGAAACCGCCGTGCCCTCGACCGTTCACTGCGATCACCTCATCCTGGCCAAGGTGGGCGCCAAGATCGACCTCGGTGTGGCCATCGACGACAACCGTGAGGTGTACGACTTCTTGAAGACCGTATCGGCCAAGTACGGCATCGGTTTCTGGGGTCCGGGCAGCGGCATCATCCACCAGGTCGTGCTGGAGAACTACGCCTTCCCCGGCGGAATGATGATCGGCACCGACAGCCACACCCCGAACGCCGGTGGGTTGGGCATGGTCGCCATCGGTGTCGGCGGAGCCGACGCGGTCGACGTCATGACCGGCTTCCCGTTCAACGTGAAGTGGCCCAAGGTCATCGGCGTGAAGTTGACCGGAACCCTCAGCGGCTGGTCGGCCCCCAAGGACATCATCCTCGAGGTGGCCCGCGTGCTCACCGTCGAAGGTGGCACCGGCGCCATCGTCGAATACTTCGGACCCGGCGCCGACAGCATCTCGGCCACCGGCAAGGCGACGGTGTGCAACATGGGTGCCGAGATCGGAGCCACCTGTTCGGTGTTCGCGTACGACGCGAACATGAGCGCCTACCTCGCCGCCACCGGACGTCAGGACATCGCCGCCGCCGCCGACAAGGTCTCGGCGGATCTGCGACCCGACGACGGCGCCCTCTACGACCAGTTGATCGAGATCGACCTCGACCAACTCAAGCCGCTCATCAACGGCCCGCACTCGCCCGACCGCGCGCACAAGGTGGGCACGGCGGTGGGCACCGCCGCCCGCGAGAACGATTGGCCCCTCGAGGTCTCGGCCGCACTGATCGGATCGTGCACCAACTCCTCCTACGAGGACATCACCCGTGCCGCATCCATCGCGCGCCAGGCCGTGAAGCACGGTTTGAAGGCCAAGTGCGAACTGCTCATCAGCCCCGGGTCCGAGCAGATCCGCGCCACCATCGAGCGCGACGGGCTTCTCGCCGACCTCGAGGCCGTCGGAGCCACCGTGTTGGCCAACGCCTGCGGTCCGTGCATCGGTCAGTGGGAACGATCGAAGGAGGCCACCGACAAGCCCAACAGCATCGTCAACTCCTTCAACCGCAACTTCCCCAAGCGCGCCGACGGATCCGCGAACACCTTGTCCTTCGTGACCTCCCCCGACACCGTGATGGCCATCGCGTTGTCCGGTCGTCTCGACTTCGACCCCACCGTCGACACCATCACCGCCCCCGACGGCACGCCGGTGAAGCTCGACGCTCCCGTGGGTGAGGTTCTCCCCGCCCGCGGATACGACAAGGGCTCGAACACGTTCACCGCGCCGCCGGCCGATGGAAGCGGAGTAACGGTGGCCGTGAGTCCCACCAGCGACCGTCTGCAATTGCTCGAGCCTTTCCCCGCCTGGGACGGCAAGGACTACCTCGGTTTGCCCGTGTTGATGAAGGCCCAGGGCAAGTGCACCACCGACCACATCTCGGCGGCCGGCAAGTGGCTCACCTACCGCGGTCACCTCGAGAACATCTCGGGCAACCTCTTCATCGGTGCGGTGAACGCGTTCGACGGTGCGGTGGGCGAGGGCAAGGACGTCACCGACGGTATGCGCCGTTCGTACCCCGACATCGCCAAGAACTACAGCCAGGCGGGTATCCGTTGGTGCGCCATCGGTGACCGCAACTACGGCGAGGGGTCGTCGCGCGAGCACGCCGCCATGGAGCCCCGATTCCGCGGTGGCGTGGTGATCTTCGCGCGCTCGTTCGCCCGCATCCACGAGACCAACCTGAAGAAGCAAGGGCTCGTGCCGCTCACGTTCGCCGACCCGAACACCTACGAACTCATCGGCGAGGACGACCGCATCAACGTGCTGGACCTTCCGCCGGTCCCGGGGCGCAACGTCACCTGCCAGATCGTGAAGCTCGACGGAACCACCATCGACTTCGAGGGCGTGCACACCTTCAGCCCCGAGCAGGTGGAATGGTTCAAGGCCGGTTCCGCCCTCAACATCGTGCGGGCCAAGGTGGCCGGTGGCCGCTGAGGTGGACCTCGTCGACGGAATTCGCGGCACCGGAGCGGTGCGCGCCTTCACCGACGAACCCGTCGACGACCACACGATCACGCGCGTTCTCGACAACGCGCGTTTCGCCCCCAGTGGTGGGAACCGCCAGCCATGGCGCGTCGCGGTGGTGAAGGACGCGACCATTCGCGAACAACTCGCCGCCGCGATGCAGCCGGTCTGGGACGAATACGTCGCGCTGTCGGCCACGGGCGTGACACCGTTCTCCGTCGTGCCTCCGGCGACGTACGAGATGACGTCCACCGCTCCGGGCAACACTCCGAACCTGTTGTTGTCCGGGATCGCGTTCATTCCGGTGGTGCTCGCCGTGGCCGCCGACCTGTCCTCGATCGCCATGATGGACAAGGACCTCGGCCGCGCTCCCATCACCGGCGGTGCGTCGGTGTACCCGTTCTGCTGGAACGTGCTCCTGGCGGCACGAGCCGAGGGTCTGGGCGGCGTCATCACCACCTTCGCCTCCCGCGCCGAGCCCGTCACCGGTCCGCTGCTCGGACTGCCCGAGAATCACGCGCTGGTCGCGACCATCTTCCTCGGCCATCCGGTGAAGCGAGCCACAAAACTGTCCCGCAAACCGGTGAGTTCGTTCACCACCATCGACCGCTTCGACGGCCCGGCCTTCTCCGACTGAGGTCCGGTTCAGTCCGAACCGGGTCGACGCGTCGATTCGCTCGTCGGTTCTCCCGAGTAGCCCGGCGGATACGAACGTCGAAGTTCGTCCGCGGTGGGCGTGCGCTTCGTGCGCGCCTCGGCGGGAAGCAAGTCGACGATCGCACTCATGATCTTCTTGGTGTTGCTCTCGGCGGTCTTGCCGCGCAACGTCAACGGCTCTCCCACTCTCACCCGCACAGTCGGCGGATGGGTGACGTTCAACAGATTGGGCAAGCGCGAGGAACGGGGCCACACCAACTCGGTGCCCCACAATCCGACCGGAACCACCGGCACCTTGGCCAGCACGGCCAACGTCGCCGCGCCCCAGCGGCCCTTCAACACCGGTTCGAAGAATGCCGGACCCCGCGGAATGGTCCCCTCGGGCATGATCGCGACCAACTCACCGGCGGACAAGGCCTCGGCGGCGGCGCGCAACGGTTCGTCGCTGCCGGTGCCACGATCCACCCGGATACCGCCGAGTGCGGTGGCCAGTTGACCCACCACGGGAGCGTCGAAAACTTCCTTCTTGCCGAGGAAGCGAACCGGGCGACCGGTTCGAGCCACCGTGACGGCGATCGCCATCACGTCGAAGTACGAGCGATGGTTGCCGCAGATGATCGCGGGTCCCTCCGCGGGAATCAGTTCGGTGCCGCCGATGTCGAAGTTCGCGAACGGAATGAACTCCGGCCGCGCCAACTGCAGCAGCAAGCGCTGCAGTTCCATGTTGATCACCGGAATCTTGGCGACCCCGACCGGAACGTCGAAATGCACGACCGGCCACCGACGAGCCGCCGCCACGACTATCAGTCGAGGGTCCGGATTCACCGCCGTGGGATGCCCCACCGCCAACAACAGTGGCGTGTCGTACACACTGTCGGAATACGCGTAGGACGACGACATGTCGACGTCGTTGTCCTGCGCCCATTCGCGCACCGATTCGAGCTTGCCGATGCTCCACACGAACCGGCCGTCGATGGTGCCGTCATAGGTTCCGTCGTCGCGTACTCCGTAACGCGTGGCCACCACGTCGTCGAATCCGAGAGCCCGCGCCAATGGCTCCACCAAATCGACCGGAGTCGTCGTTGCCATCACCAACGACCGACCTTCACGACGATGCATCTCGATGACCTGTCGAGCGTAGGCAGGAACCAACGCGAGCAAACTCGGTGCGACGGCCTCGGCCACGCGACGAACGTCGGCCCGTGATCGGCCCTTGGCCAACGTGGCGGCTTGTCGTGCCAACACCATCGACGGCAACGTCTCGCCGATGCGGTTGAAGAGTTCGTACAACGCCTTCTCCCCGGGGATGGACTGACTCACCAAGCCCGCCTCGCGCATGGCGTCGGAGAAGACCGCACCGGATGCGCCGATCAGCAACGTGCGATCGAGATCGAAGAATGCCGCCGACTTCACGGGCGGAACGGTAACGCCGAGATCGACGCAGTCGGACGACTCGACACGACCTTGGAGAACGGGAAAGGCCCCGCATGGGGGATGCGGGGCCTCTCAACCTGGATCCCTGCGGTTGGGGGAACCGCTTCTTGGGATCATGTCGCAGGCGGTTGGGGGAACCACCTAACGATCTGTATGTGAAAGTATGCACGTGAATTGGTGACCATTCAAGTCGATACCAGCGATATCTGCTATCTTTTTTCGAGATGGATGTCCGCCAGCTCGCCTCCCTCGTGGCCATCGCCGACCACGGTTCGTTCTCGGCGGCCGCCCGAGCCCTGTTCACGGTGCAATCCAACATCTCGGCCCACGTGGCCAAATTGGAGCGCGATCTCGGCGTGAGCCTCATCGACCGTTCCACCGGGGATCTGACCGACGAAGGTGAGTTGGTCGTGGAGCGGGGACGGCGAATCCTGCGCGAGATGGACGAGATCGCCGCCGACATCTCGGCTCTCGACGACGTGGTCTCGGGGGAAACCCGCATCGGGGTCATCGGAACCACCGGCCGCTGGCTCATGCCCCAGTTCCTCACGGCCCTACGCGAGGCCCATCCCAACGTGCGTCCGATCATCGCCGAGGGCGGCACGTCGAGCCTGCTCCCCCGCCTGGTGTCGGGCCAGATCGATGCCGCCATCGTCCACCTACCCGTGGACGACAAGGAGCTGAGTGTCACCGCACTGTTTGCCGAGGATCTGGTGTTGCTCGTACACAGCAAACACCCGTGGGCCGACTTTCGTACCCTGCCCATCGTTCGTCTCGGCGAGCATCCGTTGTTGCTACCACCTCGATCGGCGGCTCTGCGTCGCATCATCAACCGCGCCGCCGAGACGAACGGTGTCACGTTGTCGGTCCAGGCCGAGATCGACGGCGTGCGCTTGATGGCGTCGCTCGCCTTCGAGGGATTCGGTGCCACCATCGTGCCCGCCACCGCCATTCCCCGATGGTTGAAGGGCGATTTTTCCCGCATCGAGGTGCCCGGACTTCCGCGACGCGTCGTGGGCTGGGTGCAACGCAATCGACCACGACCGGGGGCGGCCACGCAGGTCGCCCGCGAATTGGCCGAATCACTGATTTCCGACCGTGGATCGCGTCAGCCGGGTGTGCATGTCGGTGGTGACGCGTTCCCTTTGAAGCCCTTCTGAGGCGTACTCTTTGGCGATGACTCCGGTGGACCTGCGCGCCAAGGTGCCCGGCGTCGCGCGAGCGATGGTGCGTGATCTCGGCGAGCGACGGGTCGTCTGGCTCGAGATCACCGCCGACGAACATCGCGGAGCGTTGTCCAGCGACTCGTCATCCATGATCACCACCGCAGCACGCACCGCGGTGGCCGAACGCCTGCCACTGGTCGCGGTGATGGCCTCGTCGGGTGCGGATCTTCGCGAGGGATTCTCGGCTCTTCACGGATGGGGCTTGGCCGCCAAGGCGCTCACCGATTGCTCGGGCATGGTTCCCACCATCATCATCGTCGACGGCCCCGCGGTCTCGGGTCCGGCGCTGCTGCTCGGCATCGCCGATCACGTGATCATGACCGAGCGCGCGTACGCCTTCGTGTCGGGGCCGAACATGGTCACCGAGTTCACCGGCGTCGCCATCGACAACGAGGAACTGGGCGGCTCGGGAGCCCACGCCCGTTTCACCGGCGCCGCCACACTGGTGTCTCCCGACCTCGAATCCGCCACGTCGGACGCCGAACACCTGTTGTCGTACCTGCCCGACAATTGCGACGTGGAACCTCCGCTGTGGTCGAGCGACGACGCCGCCGCGCGACCGACGCCCGAGGCCGGGTCGATCATCCCCGCGTCGTCGACCGGCAGTTACGACGTGCGTTCCGTGATTTCGGCCCTGGTCGACGACGGAGACTTCCTCGAACTCCGCGGACGTTGGGCCGGAAACCTCGTGACCTGTCTGGCCACGATGGCCGGTCGTCCCGTGGGCATCGTGGCCAATCAGCCGGTGGCGTTGGCGGGCACGCTCGACATTCCCGCGTCGCAAAAGGGCGCCCGATTCGTCTCGTTCTGCGACGCGTTCAACATTCCGATCATCACGCTCGTGGACACGCCCGGCTTCTACCCGGGCAAGGACCTCGAATGGCGCGGAATGATCCGCCACGGCGCGCAGTTGGTGTTCGCCTACGGGAGAGCGACGGTCCCGCGCATCTGCATCATCCTGCGCAAGAGTTACGGCGGCGCCTACATCGTGATGGACTCCAAGAAGATGGGCAACGACTTGTGCCTCGCCTGGCCGTGGGCCGAGTTGGCCGTGATGGGAGCCGGGCAGGCCGCCGCCATTCTTCAACGTCGAGCCAGCCCGGAGGAGACAGCGGCGTTCGAGGCGGACTACACCGAACGCCTGCTCAACCCCTACGTGGCCGCCGAGCGGGGCTACGTGGACGCCGTGATCGATCCGTCCGACACCCGAGCCAGCATCAACGCCGCCCTCGACGCGCTCATCGACAAGCGCGAGGTCTTCCGCGGGCGTAAGCACGACAACACCCCGCTTTGACCGCCGTCGTTCGCCGGTTGTGGGGTTGGGGTTCGAGCACGATTATCCTGCTCAACGGGGGAGAAAGCCTCCAAACAACCGGCCCGAACAATCCATACCGGAAACGGGGCCCACGCAACAAGGGGACGAGCAAGGTGCCCGACACCATCACGATTACCGACGATCGCACGGGCAAGACCGTGACCGTACCGATCACCGACGGAGTGTTCCCGGCCACCGCCGTGCGCGAACTGGACCCGTCGCTCTACATCTACGACCCGGCCTACATGCAGACCGCGGCCTGCAAGAGCTCCATCACCTATCTCGACGGCGAGGCCGGCATTCTGCGCTACCGGGGCTACCCATCGAGCAGCTGGCCGAGAAGAGCACCTACCTCGAGGTGGCCTACCTGTTGCTCAACGGTGAACTCCCCAACACCGAACAGCTGACCCAGTGGACCCGCGACGTCACGCACCACACCTTCATCCACGAGAACATGCGCAAGCGCTTCGTCGACGGATTCCATTACGACGCGCACCCGATGGGCATGTTCGTGTCGTCGTTGGCCGCGCTCGGCACCTTCTACAACGACGCCAAGGAGATCGAGGACAAGGCCAGCCGGGACAAGCAGATCCTGCGCATGATCGCCAAGACCCCGACGCTGGCCGCCATGGCCTACCGATTTTCGGCCGGTCTCCCCTTCGTCTACCCCGACAACTCACTGTCCTTCCCGGCCAACTTCCTCAACATGATGTGGAACGTGGGCGGCTACGAGGTCGACCCGCGCCTCGAGCGCGCGATGGACGTGCTGTTCATCCTGCACGCCGACCACGAACAGAATTGCGGCACCACCGCCATGCGCGTGGTGGGTTCCAGCCACGCCGACCCGTACACCTCGGCGGCCGCGGCGGCCGCGGCGCTCTACGGTCCGTTGCACGGGGGCGCGAACGAAGCGGTCGTGCGCATGTTGGAAGACATCGGAAGCATCGAGAACGTTCCGGCGTTCATGGAAGAAGTCAAGAGCGGCAAGGGCAGCCGACTGATGGGTTTCGGTCACCGCGTATACAAGAACTACGACCCGCGTGCCAAGATCATCAAGAAGACCGCGTACGACGTGTTCGAAGTGACCGGAAAGAACCCGCTGCTCGACATCGCCCTGAAGTTGGAAGAGACCGCGCTCAGCGATCCGTACTTCGTCGACCGCAAGCTCTACCCGAACGTGGACTTCTACTCCGGCCTCATCTACCAGGCTCTCGGATTCCCCGTCGCCATGTTCACGGTGCTGTTCGCCATCCCCCGCACGGTCGGCTGGCTCGCCCACTGGCAGGAGTTGTTGAACGACAAGGATCAGAAGATCAGTCGCCCACGCCAGTGGTACACCGGCCCCGAAACGCGCGATTACGTCCCGATCATCGCTCGCTGATCGCACGATCAGGCGGTCCGCTCGCATTCACAGCAGAATCGGGTCATGAACGACGACGACTCCGCCACCGAGATCGACCCCGGGGCACCCCGTCGTCCGGATCCTGATGTCGCGTCGCTGGTGATCCCACGTTGGGCCGCGGCAGTGGCGGGACTGGCCAGCGGTGCCATCGCCGTCACCTCCGGGATGATCGTCGCCTCACTCGCTGATCGCGCCTCGCCCATCGATGCCGTCGGAAGCTCGTTCATCGATCGCACACCGCGTTGGTTGAAAGAGTTGGCCATCGATTGGTTCGGCACCAACGACAAAACCGCCTTGCGCGTGGGCATCGTCATCGTCCTGGCCGCGACCTCGATCGGTCTCGGTGTCGCCAGTCGACGCCACATTCGGCCGATGTCGATCGGCATCGTCGCGTTCGCCGTCGTCGGGGCGCTCGCCGCCGCGGAACGACCCGGCTCGAACGCCTGGTCGGTCATCGCACCCGTCGTCGGGGCACTCGTCGGGTCGCTGGCCGCGATCCCACTGTTCGATCGGACCCGCACGAGCTGGTTCGACGCGCATCGCCCCCGTGAATCCCGTGTGCCCTTGGGCTGGGACCGTCGTCGTTTCATCGGCACCACGGCCGCCGTTGGGGCTTCATCGGTCGTTCTCGGTGCGGTGGCACGGCGCGGCGAATCGGATCGACTGCGACGTATCGAGGAACAGCGTCCGTCGTCGTTGCCGGACGTCGATCCCGCGAACGCCGACACCGTCACGGCCGACGCGCGATTCGCCGGGCTCGACAACGGTGAGACGACCTACATCACGCCGAACGACGACTTCTACCGCATCGACACGGCTCTCTCGTTCCCCACGGTCGAACTGGGTGAATGGAGGCTGCGCATCGGCGGAATGGTCGACAACGAGATCGAACTGTCCTACGACGACATCGCGGCCCTCACGCAAATCGAACGAACGATCACCATTTGTTGCGTCTCGAACGAGATCGGCGGGCCGTACATCGGCAACGCGACCTGGCAAGGAGTCCCGTTGCGGGATCTCCTCGACCTCGTCGGCGTGCGCGAGGGAGCCGAGCAGTTGTTCAGTCGGAGCATCGATGGCTGGACCTGTGGCTTCCCCATCGATCTGGCGCGTGACGGACGAGACGCGATGCTGGCCATCGGCATGAACGGCGAACCGCTTCCGTTGATGCACGGCTTTCCCGCGCGCCTGATCGTGCCGGGCGTGTACGGCTACGTGTCGGCCACGAAATGGATCGAGAGCATCGAGATCAACCGATGGTCCGACGCCGAGGGCTATTGGGTGCCACGAGGTTGGGCTCGCGAGGCTCCGATCAAGACCCAATCACGCATCGACGTCCCCCGCCGAGGAGAGAAGATCGCCGCTGGCCCCACCAAGATCGCCGGCGTGGCCTGGGCCCAGCACACCGGCGTCGCCAAGGTCGAGGTGCGCGTCGACGAGGGCGAGTGGATCGAGGCCGCGCTCAGCGAAGATCTCACCGACGATGCCTGGCGTTTGTGGAGCGTCGACTGGACCGCCACCGCGGGACGTCACAACGTCCGGGTTCGCGCGACCGACAAGAGCGGCTACACCCAAACCGAGGAGGTCGCCAGTGTCGCCCCCGACGGTGCCACCGGCTGGCACACCCGAACCGTCACGGTGGAGTGACTGCGGAGCACTTACGACGATGCCATGTCGGCCACGGTCGACGCCCACGCCTCACGAATACGCGGGATCAACGAGTTGCGAGCCAAATCGGCGGCGAAGGCCCGATCGAGATGCACTCCGTCGGGTCGCTCGGCTCGGCCGGACTCGCTGTCGGGATCGCTCAACAGATCGGCGTAGGGCACCGTGCGCACCGCGAACCACCGCCGGTCCCATCCGTCGATCACCTCGGACCATGCCGCGATTGACTCGGGGTCGTCGCCGAGCAGATCGGAATTGTCCCGAACCGCCGGAGCCTCGAGGACCAACGTCACCACGCCCCGGGCCGCGACGTCGTCCTGAATTCGGGCCATCAACGCGTCCAGAGCGATTCGTTGATCCGGCGATCCCGCGGCGACCCACGGCGATCCGTCGACCGGTTCGTAATCCCACTGATTCGCGATCCCCGCCACCACCAGGATCACGTCGACCGCGTCGGCGTTGTCGGAAACCAGGCCCACCACATCGGGGCAATAGGTGACGTCCTGCTCGCCCACCACTCGGTCACGAACACGAGTGGCGGGGAGCAACGGGCAACCCAACACGCCGCCGGAGACGACGCCGACCTCGGAGTCACCGACATCGGCCAGACCCCGCGCGATGTTCTCGGCCGTGGAGTCACCCACCACCAGAATGTTCAGCGGACCACTGCCGTCGAAGGGAATGTCAGGCGGCACCGTCTGCTCATCAGTGGGGTCGGTCGTCGACCGCGGAACGGTGGTCAGAACCTCGACACTCGCGTCCGGAGTGGAGTCCACCGTGCGCAGGAAGATGACCGCGAGTCCGAGCGTCACCATGATGGACACGGCGAAGGCCGCCCCGGCCAGTGATGGGCGTCGAAGCATGCGTCGCTCACGGATCGGCATCTCCAACAGCCGATAACTGCTCCCGGCGATCAGCCCGGTCGACGCCATCTGGACCGCGAACAGGGGCACTCCGCCGAAACCCATTCGCTCCTCGTTCAGCCACACGATGATCGGCCAATGGATGAGGTACAGGCCGTAGCTCACCCTCCCCACCGCCACCAACGGTGCCCAGCCCAGGACCCGGGCGGTGACGCCGGGAACGACGGACCCCAGGATCGCCACCGTCGACACCACGGCGAACAATGCCAGACCTCCGCCGTACAACCACCCCGATCGCACGTCGGTGAATCGAGCCACGAAGATCACCGCGAGCACCGCCATCGAACCGGGCACCGCCCAGTGACGAGAGCGCCACACACCCCGGGCCCGAGGCCCACCGATCAGGCACGCCAACAACGCACCCATCAGCAACTCGGCGGCGCGTGTGTGAGTTCCGTAGTACACGACGTCGTCGCGATCGGAAGCCATCGAAGTCAACACGGAGGCGAAGACACCGGCGGCGAACACCGCCGTCAGGACGCGGCGACCACCACCCCACGCGAAGATCGCTGCCACCACGAGCGGAACGAGCACATACATCTGCTCCTCGATCGACAAGGACCACAGATGTTGCAACGGGCTCGGTGCGGCGAAGAGCTGGTCGTAGGTCTGACCCTCGACGATGAAGCGCCAATTGGCCACGTAGGCCACGGCCGAGATCGCGTCACCCCGGATGCGATCGGCTTCGACGGTCGTGCTGAGCCACGTCGCCACGCCCACCACGGCGGCCACGACCACCAGCGACGCCGGTGCCAGTCGGCGCAATCGCCGCGACCAGAAGGCCCGAAGATCGATCCGCCCGACGCGTTCGCCTTCCATCATCAGCAGGTTGACGATCAGATAACCCGACAACGTGAAGAACAACGACACGCCCAGGAATCCGCCGGGCAACCAATCGAGCCCGGAATGGAAAACCAGGACGAGGATGACCGCGATGCCCCGGAGTCCATCGAGGCCACGATGACGAGTCGGGCGGGGGCCCTCGTCGGCCGCGGAAGGGTCAGTCGATGTTTCCGACATCGATCAAGATCTTGCCGGTGTTCGCGTTGGCGCCCATCGCCTCGTGGGCCTCGGCGATGCGTTCGAGTGGATAACGACGATCGATGATCGGTCGCAAGCGACCGTCGTCGAACAGCGGGAGCATCTCGGAGGCGAACCGTCGCGTGAGCGCGGCCTTTTCCTCGATGGGGCGCGCGCGCAGAGTGGTGCCGATCCAGCGCACGCGCTTGGTCAAGAGCAGGCCGACGTTCACGTTCGTGGCGCCGCCCCCCATCAACCCGACCTGCACGATCGTTCCCTTGGTGCGCACCGCCCGCAAGTTGCGGTCGACTTCGTCGCCACCGACCACGTCGAGCACCACGTCGACACCGGCCGGAATCACCGCGTGCAGGGCCTCCAGCCAGTCGTGGGGCGAGCGCTCGATCACCAGATCGGCGCCCAACGAACGACAGGCGTCCATCTTGCCGGCCGAACAGGTGACCGCGATGCGGGCCCCGATGGCCTTGGCGATCTGGATGGCGGCGGTGCCCACACCGGACGCACCGGCGTGAACCAACGCCCACCGACCCGAGGTGAGACCACCTTGCACGACGAGGGCGTCCCATGCCGTGAGAAACACCTCGGGGATCGCGGCCGCGTCGGCCAACGGAACCGACGTGGGCACGGCCATCAATTGACGTTCGTGCGTGCAGACGAACTCCGCGTACGCCCCACCCGCTTCGATGGCCATCACCCGATCGCCGGGGGCCCACATGGTCACCCGCTCGCCCACCGCGTGCACGACTCCGCTGAACTCGAGACCCGGGATCTCGAGCGACAGCCCGCGACGCGGGTCGGGGTAACCGCCCATGCGCTGCAGGATGTCGGCGCGATTCAGCGCCGTCGCCCGCACCGCCACCAACACGTCGTCGGGACCGGGAACCGGTTGCTCGACGTCCTCGATGCCGAGCACCTCGGGACCGCCATGCGCACGCAGAACGACGGCGCGCATCGGGTCAGGACATCTTCTGCTGCAAGCGACGATCGAGCGCCGCCAAGTAGTCCTCGGTGGTGAGCCACGGTTGATCCTTGGAGATCAGGATCGAGAGGTCCTTGGTCATCTCGCCACCCTCGACACTCTCGACGCACACACGCTCGAGATTCTCGGCGAATTCGATGAGCTTGGGGTTGTTGTCGAGCTTGCCGCGATGCTTCAATCCGCCGGTCCAGGCGTACACCGACGCGATGGGGTTGGTCGAGGTCTTGTTGCCCTTCTGGTGCTCGCGGTAGTGGCGCGTGACGGTGCCGTGCGCGGCTTCGGCCTCGACGGTCTTTCCGTCGGGCGTCATGAGCACCGAGGTCATGAGACCGAGCGAACCGTATCCCTGGGCCACCGTGTCGGACTGGACGTCACCGTCGTAGTTCTTGCAAGCCCACACGTAGCCACCCTCCCACTTCATGGCGCAGGCCACCATGTCGTCGATGAGACGGTGCTCGTAGGTGAGACCAGCCTTGTCGAACTCAGCCTTGAATTCGCTTTCGAACACTTCCTGGAACAGATCCTTGAACTGGCCGTCATAGGCCTTGAGGATCGTGTTCTTGGTGCTCATGTACACCGGATAGTTACGGGCCAACCCGTAGCGGAACGACGCACGAGCGAAGTCGCGGATGCTGTCGTTGAAGTTGTACATGCCCATGGTGACGCCGCCGTCCTTGCCGAACTTGGCGATCTCCATCTCGACCGGAGCACTTCCATCGGCGGGCGTGTAGGTGATGGTGACGGTGCCGGCACCCGGAACCTTGAAGTCGGTGGCCTTGTACTGGTCGCCGTGGGCGTGACGACCGATGACGATGGGCTTGGTCCAACCCGGCACCAAACGCGGGATGTTGTTGCAGATGATGGGCTCACGGAAGACGACTCCACCGAGGATGTTGCGGATGGTGCCGTTGGGAGACTTCCACATCTTCTTCAACTTGAACTCCTCGACGCGGGCCTCGTCGGGGGTGATGGTCGCGCACTTCACGCCGACACCGTGCTTCAAGATGGCGTTGGCGGCGTCGATGGTGACCTGGTCGTTGGTGGCGTCGCGATACTCCATGCCGAGGTCGTAGTACTCGAGTTCGACGTCGAGATACGGAAGGATGAGGCGGTCCTTGATGAACTGCCAGATGATGCGCGTCATCTCGTCGCCGTCGAGCTCGACGACCGGGTTGTCAACCTTGATCTTGGCCATGTTTCCTGCTTTCGCCGGTGCCCCGACCCGTGTCCGAGCACTTGTCTTACACTTGTATCCTAGTGGGCGTCAGCGGCCGACGGCGACCAGGGTGAGGGCCAGGCCGGCGCACCCCATGCCGAACACCTGCGACCGAGTGGCGCGCTCCCGATCGAGGCGCATGGCCAACACGATCGTGGTCACCGGGTACAGAGCGGTGATGACCGAGACCAGCACCAACAGTCCCTCGCGGTTGGCCAGCAGGAACAACACGTTGGCCCCCATGTCGAACAGACCGGCCCAGAGGGCCAGCCGTGGGATCCCACGACGTCGCTGGTCGCGACGGGCTCCGAGAACGACGGCCGCGAGGGAGATGGATGCGATGCGTGCCGCCAACAGCGGCCACATCCCCGAATCCTCGGTGGTGCGATCCAGGCACACGAACATCCATCCAAATCCACAACCACCGAGAACGGCGATCGACAAGATGCGTCGCGACGTCGGAGCGTGGGCGACGCCCACCGCACCGGTGACCAAGGCGATGCCGACGATGGCCACCGCCACGCCCACGTACGCGACGGTCGACGGGCGTTCACCGAATCCGATTCCCGCGGCTGCCGGAACCACCGCGCTCACCACCGCAGTGGTGGGCGCCACCACGGTCATCGAACCGTTGGCCAGTGCGTAATAGAACATCGAGAGTCCGACGAAACCGCCCACACCTCCGGCCGCACCCCACCACCAGTCACGAACGGGGGCCACCGGATCGGCCAGGAGCACCAACGCGACACCCAGCACGAGAACGCTGAACACCTGTCCCACGAAGGTGACGGTGAAACTGTCGGCGTCGCGGGAAGCCTTCCCACCGCAGAAGTCGCCGAGCCCGTACACACAGGCGGCCGCGGCGGCCAACACGATCTCCATGAACTCTTTGATAGCAGAGGTACCCCGTGGTGGCGAAGACCTATGGTGGAACACATGCAACACGTTCGATTCGGTCGCACCGGCCTGCGCGTTTCCCGTTTGTGCCTCGGCACCATGACCTTCGGTCACCAGTGCGACGAAGCAACGTCGTTCGCCATCATGGACGCCGCCGCCGAAGCGGGCATCGATTTCATCGACACCGCCGACATGTACCCGCTCGGTGCTCCACCGGAGTTGTTCGGACGAACCGAGGAAATCGTGGGCAAGTGGCTGAAGGGTCGTCGTGACGACTACCTGATCGCCACGAAGTGCTTCTTCCCCAGCGGACGCCGCGCCTGGGAGAGCGGCAGCTCGCGTCACAACATCATGCGGTCGATCGATCTTTCGCTGAAGCGATTGGGAACCGACCACGTGGACCTGTACCAGGTGCACAGTTGGGACACCGGAACCCGCATCGACGAGACATTGTTGGCGCTCGAGGACGTGGTGAAATCCGGCAAGGTGCGCTACGTCGGTTGCTCGAATTTCCTGGCGTACCAACTGGCCCGCTCGATCGGTCGCGCCGAGGCCCTGGGCGTGACCGGATTCGAGTGCATTCAACCCCGCTACAACATGCTCTTTCGGGAGAACGAGCGGGAGATGTTCCCGCTGTGTGCCGAGGAGGGCATCGCGGTGATCCCGTACAACCCGCTCGCCGGGGGCTTTCTCACCGGCAAGCACCGGCCCGAGGCCCCCATCGACGGGGGCCGGTTCACTCTTGGTGCCGGCACCGCCGAGCGTTATCGCGATCGCTATTGGCACGACCGCATGTTCGCCACCGTCGACGCGTTGCGTCCGATCGCCGCCGACGCGGGCGTCTCGCTGGCGACGCTCGCCGTACAGTGGGTGTTGGCCAACCCGGTGATCACCGCACCGATCGTGGGCGCCAGTCGTCCCGAGCAGTTGGCCGACGTCGTCGCCGCCACGCGCACCGCGATCGATCCCGCGGTGAAGGCCCGCGTCGACGAAATCACCCACGAGTACCGGTTCGGAGACGCCGCCCGCTGAGCCGACGCGATCAAATTCGGTCGGGGCACCAGTTTCCGTGGAAGCCAAACGGCACGCGCTGAGGCAACTTCACCCGAGCCACGTAACCGCGACCGAAATCCTGGGCATCAATGACCGCGAACTCGGCCGATGCGTCGTTGCCGTCGTGCACGAACGTCACGAGCCAGCCGTCATCCTCGTCGACGCCGCCGGGGCGGGCCACGAAGACCGGCTCACCGGCCGCGCGTCCCGAACCATGGTCGAACGTCTCGCGTCGTCCGGTGTGCAGGTCGTGCTTCAGAGTGGGCCAGTTCATCGACGTCGGATCGGGTTGGGCGCAGTATCCGTACCGGTACGTCTTGCCGGTGAGCGATCCTCGGTGTCGAGGGAACTCGTTCGCGGCACCGTCAATCGTCGTCGCCGACACGCGCTTGGTGACCGGATCGATCTCCCAACGCATCAAGCGCGCCATCGAGTCGCCGAACGGCCCCAACAAATCGTCGCGCATCATCACGTCGTAGAAGCACACGTCGAGCACCACCTTGCCATCGTCGGTGTCGAAGGAGTTCATCGGGTGGAACACGTATCCGACGGGTACGTCGACCCACACGATGTCGGAAGCGGTTCCCTCTCGGGGCATCAGCCCCACGCGGTTGCCGTACTCGTCGTTCCAGCGGAAGGGGAACCGGCCGGCGAACGCCAGATCGAGGTCCACCAACACCGGTTGGTCGTACACCACCACGTAGCGGTCGGTGATCGACATGTCGTGCACCATCGACATTCCCGGGAGCGGAATGTCGACCGTGCGATTCACTCGACCGTCCTTGCCCACCCGCACGTACTGGACGTGGTCCATCCATTCGGCCCACGCGTAGACCACGGCGTGCATCTCGCCGGTCACCGGATCGAATTTGGGATGCGCGGTGAACGCACCGGGCAACGTGCCGAAGAAGTCGTTGCGACCAACGGTCTCCAACTCGTCGGTGAGCTCGACGGGACAACCACCCGCCTCGACCATGGCCCACGTGGCGCCGGCGAAGGTCCCGACATTCGTGTTGGGACCTCCGGGCGAGTTGTTCCAATTGCGTCCGGGAATGTCGGGCAGTCCGCGGGCCGAACTGACCGAGGAGGAGCCGACGTAGCGGTTGCGGTACCACTCGGCGCGACCCTCACGCAGTCGGATGCCGTGCACCATGCCGTCACCGACGAACCAGTGGTGGGCCGACGGATCGACGGGTCCGATCGGGTTGGGTCCGTTGCGTAGGTAACGACCGTTCAACTCGGCAGGCAGTTCGCCGATCACCGTGAGATCGAACGAGGTCACCTCCTCGGCCACCGGTGCATAGTTACCAGCGAGATAGCGGTTGTGGGCGACTTCGTCGGACAGTGTGGTCATGTGACGGTATCTAGTCGCGGAAGTTGACGGTGTCAAGAGTCGGGCGTATCCTGCCCGCATGGCGTCCAGGAGTTTGCGCGACACCGTCCTGACCGCCGCCGTGGAGTACATCGCCGAGCACGGACCCGACGGGCTGTCCTTTCGTCAGGTGGCCATCGCCGCCGGTGTCAGCCATCAGGCCCCGTACCACCACTTCACCGACCGACGGGGCATCTTCCAGGCCATCGCCGCCGAGGGATACGAATCGTTCACCAACGCGATGATCGATGCACTGGCCGGCGATCCCGACGATCCCACCACCGCCCTACTCGAGGCCTACGTGAACTTCGCGCTCGACCACCCCGGGCACTTCCGCGTCATGTTCCGCCCCGATCTGTGCGCCATCGCCGAGAACCGCGAACTGGAGAGGTTCGCCGACGCCTCCTTCGACGTACTGGTGGACCACGTGCGAGACATGCTCGGCCCCAAGGCGCCCTTGAAGGACATCCGAGCTCGCGCTGCCGCCATGTGGTCGCTGGCGCACGGTTTGTCCACGCTGCTGATCGACGGTCCGCTCGAGGCCAAGATCGGTCCCGTCTCTAGCCGTCGGGCCCTCATTCGCGCCGTGTCCGAACAGTCCGGGTTGGCCACTCCCAAGAAACGTCGTTGACCAATCTCGTCAACCCGCGCACTTGACACTGACAAGTCGCCGGACTAGACATTGTCAACATGAGCCCCTCGGACACTCTCGTGCACCCCGACCCCACGGTGCAGCGTCGACGCTGGCGCATCCTGGCCATCCTCTGTCTGTCGATCTTCCTGGTGGTGGTGGACAACCTCATCATCAACGTCGCCATCCCGACCTTGGCCCGCGAACTGGGTGCCACCACCAGTGGCCTGCAATGGATCGTGGACTCCTACGCACTGGTGTTCGCCGGACTGTTGTTGGCCTGTGGCGGTCTCGGTGATCGCTTCGGTCGTCTGCGCATGATGCAGATCGGCATGGTGTTGTTCGGCATCTTTTCCGCCTGGGCCGCCTTCTCGAGTTCCACGGGCGAACTCATCACCGCTCGCGGCCTGATGGGCGTCGGTGCGGCATTGGTGTTCCCGGGCACGCTCGCCGTGGTCATCGACGTGTTCCGCGATCCCACCGAACGCGCCAAGGCCATCGGCGTGTGGTCCGCGGTGTCGGGCGCGGCGGTGGCCTTCGGTCCGGTGACGGGGGGCTTCCTGTTGGAGCATTTCTGGTGGGGTTCGGTATTCCTCATCAACATCCCCATCGTGCTCGTCGCGCTGTTCCTGCAGTGGCGGTACGTCCCGGAATCCCGCGACCCGAACGCCAAACGACTGGACGTTCCCGGATTCCTGCTCTCGATCTCGTTCGTGTCTCTCCTCGTCTACACCATCATCGAGGGTCCGCACCGTGGTTGGACGAGCAACGCCTCCGTCGTCGGGTTCGTGGGAGCGGCGACACTCGGAGCCGCGTTCGTCATACGTGAACACTCGACGGAACAACCACTGCTCGACGTGAAAGTGTTCCGCGACATGCGGGTCACCGCCGCGACGTCGTCGATCTTCATCGCCTTCTTCTCACTCTTCGGTTTCACCTTCCTCATCACCCAGTACTTCCAGTTCGTGCGCGGATACGACCCGCTGGAGTCGGGTTTGCACACCCTTCCGTTCGCCTTCGGCGCCGGCATCACCGCACCGATCGCGGCGCGGCTGTCGCTGAGGTTCGGACCCCGGCGGGTGATCCCCATCGGTTTGCTGTGCATGGGTGTGGCGCAACTCTGGGCCAGCACGTTCGCCGTCGACACCACCTACTTCGGTTCGGTCGTCGCGAGCATGGTGCTGATGGCGGTCGGACTGTCGATGGTGACCAGTCCGGCGTCGGAGTCGGTGATGGGCTCACTGCCCCGCGACATGGCCGGTGTCGGATCGGCCATCAACGACACCGGTCGCGAGGTGGGTGGAACTCTCGGAGTCGCGATCATCGGCAGCATCTTCGCCACCACGTACGGCCCCCGGATCGTCGACCTGCTCACCCCCCTGTCGCTGCCCGAAGAAGCGGTGGCCTCGGCCAAGGAGTCGGTGGGTGCCGCCTTTGCGGTGGCTGAGCAGGTCGGCGAACCCTCGTTGGCGGGAACCATCCGCATGGCCACCGGATCGTCGTTTCTCGACGGCTTCCAAGCCGCTTGCACGACGGTGGGAATCATCGCCATCGCCGGCGCCCTGCTGGCGTTTCGCTTTCTGCCCTCCCGCACCCGGGAGTCGCTCACAAGTCCGTTGCGGTGATGCGCCGGTCGACTCGGCAGTTCTGCCGGCGTTCTTCGCGATCCTGGTAGCAGTGAATGTCGGTGTATTCGACGCCGAACTGCGTGAGGTAATCCATCGTTCCGTCGTCCATCTCGGGGACCACACACGGATAGGAGCCGTCGAAGGGGCACGGGTTGTCGAACGTGGCGGCGATCGTCATGGAGAGGAACCACCCCAGGCCGAGGGCGCCCACGATGGTGGAATGAATCCCGTCCGGACGGAACCACTCGGGATGCTGATACGAGAATCGGTTCCAGTCGGCGATCTGGGTGTCACCCATACGACCTTCGGCCACCAAGCGGGCGAGCGTCTCATTGAATCCCGTGTACACCGAGCGCGTGCCTTGCGATCCGGATTCCGGAAAGGTCATCGACTCCTTGAAGTTCACGAAGATGACGGGCAGTCCGGTGGCTGCCAACGCATTACCCACCTCGACCAACTCTTTCTCGACACTCGCGGGACGACTGTGATAGCCGACCATCACCACGAGAACGTCGTACTGGGAGACGTCGACGGTGGGAATGACGTTCACGGCCTCGTCGGGCACACGAAGTTCGCGTGACTCGCACGACTGGTAGTAGAGGCGTCGACAGCCCTCGCCGTCCATGACGTACTCGAACCCGCGCAAGGTCGTCTGGCCCTGCTCGAACCAACGCATCACGGCCATCGTGGAATCACCCAACAAGTAGGCGCGCACCCGCTTGGGTTCGGGCGGCGGCGCGGGAACGGTCGTCGTGACCGGGATCGAGTCGGCGACGGTCGTTGCGGGAGCCGGGTTCGGGTCGAGAGTCGACGTGACGCTCGGTTCGAGAGGTGCGAACGAGGCCATGTCGGAGGATTCCGATGGCGTGAATCGCAACACCACCGCCCCGCCACCGAGGAACAAGGCCACCGCGGCCAAGCCGGCCACGATGGAGCGTGATGGTCGCAGCGACAGCCATGGATTCCAACGCAAGGGGTTCTCCACGACGAGACGACACAGCTCGGCGAACATCAACGCGACGACGACGAGACCGACTTGGCCGACCCAGTCGGGTTTGCCGTAGAGGTGCTCGGTGATGACGATGAGCGGCCAGTGCCACAAGTACAACGCGAAGCTGACGCCGCCGATGAATTGCAGCGGTCGCGCACGCAACACCACCACCGGACCCCCGCTGGCATTGCCCGCCACGATGATCGCAGCCGTTCCCAGAACCGGCAGCAGAGCGGCCGTTCCCGGGAAAGCCGTTTCGGCGTCGAACCGGACGGCGGAGACGAATACGGCGCCGAGACCGATCCAGCCGAGCAGTCCGCGAAACGCCGACGGCAATCGAGCGATCGTGCTGGCAACGAGGGCCAGGAGGGCGCCGATCAAGATCTCCCAGGCTCGAGTGTGGGGCAGGAAATACCCCGAATGTTCACCCGGCTGCGCGTGGTGCACCGACGCCCACAACGAACCGGCGATGGCCAGCGTAGAGAAAATCACCAACGTCGGTCGCCAGGCCCGACGGGCCAGCCGAACGATCGCGAACACCACCAACGGCCACACCAGATAGAACTGCTCCTCGACTCCGAGCGACCAGTAGTGCTGCAGCGGCGACGGGTTGACGACCCCGGCGAGATAGTCCCCGGTCAGCGAATCGAGAACCAGATTCGCGCAGAACCCCACCGCGCCGAGACCGACTTGGACCAACTGCCGTGCCTGGTTCCGCCCGAACACCGCCACACCAACGACGACGGTGATGATCGCGACCAACGTCGCCATCGGCACGATGCGCCGAATGCGGCGGGCCCAGAAACCGGACAGCGATATTCGCCCATCCTGCTCGACCTCACGGATGAGAAGAGCGGTGATGAGGAAGCCCGACACCACGAAGAACACGTCCACCCCGACGTAACCGCCCGACACGGTCGAGACGCCGAGGTGATACAGAATCACCAGAATCACCGCGACGGCTCGTAGGCCTTCGATCTCCGCCAACTTCGGGTGGCCAGAATCGCGCATCCGAAAGATCATAACGATCGACCCAATTTGGCCCGGGTCATTCGGCGAACGCGACGAAAAAGTCCTTGTCCGTTCCGTTCAAATAGCGATCCCGGTTGCTCATACGCTCGTCGACGAGCACCCCGCTACGTTCACTCGTTCCGAAGCCGAGATACACGGCGAATTGCGGCCAGGTCCATTCACATCGAGTTGCATCGCCGTCGCACACCCGGCGTTCACGAGGATGTCGGCGAAATCGGAGATGTCGACGTCACCGGCCGCCACGTACATCAAGCGATCGTCGTCGAGTGAGCACAACGCTGAACGAAACACCACGACACTGCCGCCCTTGTCGGCTCCCCAAGTGCGCACCGAATGACGATCGACGACGCTGACGTGATCGTCGAACACCAATGGGAGATTCTGTCGGAGGCTGACCTAGGTGCCGTCGTTTGTCAGATCCCGGCCGTACTCGCCGACGGTGATCTTTCCGTTCTTGTCGATGGCGACCGTCGCCTCGCCGTCTACCAACGGACGGACTTCCCGATTCTCCGTGAAGTAGCCACCGGCTATGTGTTCGAACCGGAATCCACCATTGAAGGCGGCGACCAGACGGGGACGCTCGGCGTCACCGATCCGACGACCGTTCACCCAGTCTCGTCCTCCTGGCGTGGAACGGGCGACGGTCGTCGAGGCGAGTCCCTCGGCCAAAAACAATTCGTCCGCGAGCTTCTTGGACGGCTCGCCCTTGTACCGCCACATTTCCAGACGATCCACCACCGAGGAGAACCCGTGATCACGCGCCTAGGTGGCTACAGTCTGCAACGCCGGCTCGTCGCTGTTGATCACCGCGAGCACAACCGCGGTACACGGCACGAGGATCGTGACCGCCGAACACAGAACGAGCCACCGACGGAATTCGGAAAGAATCACCGCACCATTCCGTCGGGTACGTGGCGTGACGCCTCCGAATCGTGATCAGAGTCCGGTCCGAACTTGATGCGATCATGCCGATTCGATGGCCCGGTCTCCGGTACCAACCCTGCTAGAAACATTCCATGCGACGTCTCGTCATCCCCACCATCATGATCGCCCTCTCCACCGCTTGCGGAGGAGGCGGCGACGCGACATCGGCGCCCGCCACCGACACCGCGACCACCGAGGCACCGGGTGGTGACGCCACGTCGACCGAGGCTCCGACGACGACCGAGCCCGAATCGGCCATGTCGACCTACGACTTCATCATCGCGCGCGAGGAGCCGTTGTGGTCCGAGGTGGTCGACGGTGATTACGCCAATTTCGACACTATGTCGGGAGCCACGACCCTCAACGAGGCGTGGGCTCGACTCTTCGCCTGGCCCTTCGAGGTGCCGATGCCCGACGATGCGCACATGTCGTACGCGTTGCTCGAGGTGGCACCGAGCGACGCCGAATGGAGCGAGCGGTTCGAACTCCATGTCGTGAGCTCGCTGTCGATCGACGACGCTCGCGCCCTCGTCGACGGCTATTCGAACGAACTGTTCGCCGCGGGACTGATGAACGAGTCGAATCTTTCCGTTGGCGACTTCTTCACCTACAACTTCAATGCGACCGACGCCGCCGAAGCCGCCGGCTGGTATTCGTTCTCCATCACGGTGGGTCCCGAGACCGACATCGACGGCGCCACGGGTGCGACCGAGGTCGACTTCTCGCTCCAGCGGTACGTCCCCCAGGTCACCGCACTCGACGTCCCCTTCTTCATGCGCGGCTGGATGGCCGAGGCACCGCTCGAACCATCGCTCGACTTCGGTGGTATCTACGTGAACTGGAGCGATCTCGTCGAGGGCGGACCCAATTCACTCGACGTCGAGATCACCCTCACCGCCGACCAGTCGCGTTGGGCCGAGTTGCTCGGCTATTTCGGCAAGGAGTGGGTGCAGGACGGGTTGGTGATGCAGAGCCCGTACGTGCCTGATGATCCAGAGTCGACCGACTACGTGCCGATGTCGTCGTTCGCGACGCTCGGCGTGCACGGCTTCGACCTCACCTTCGAACGCGACACCACGGACCCCACATTGCCGATGAAGGTTCGATACGAAGTGTCGGTCGGCGGCCAAATGTGAGTGGGCGTGTCGGGGCTCGAACCCGGGACCTCCACCGTGTGAAGGTGATGATGTTGGTGCTTGACAAGTTCTCTTGTGGCGCTGACGTGCGTCTCGTTCCCGAGGTCATCGGCGTCGAGTGGAGCCGAGTGATCGCAAAGGTCCTGAGGGGATTCGTCTCCCGTGTCCGCGATGTGTCCCCGGCGTGGCCCCGATACGAGGAGACCGCTCGACGGGTAGTAGCGATGTCGCGGTGAGCACCTCAACGCGAACGATCATCGCCGTCGAACTCTTCAGAACCTCACAGGCTGACGCGGCGCCGCCACAAAAACACCATGCCGGTCACGGCACACAGAAGACCGACCACGCCCACCCGTGACATATCCCGACCCGTCTCTGGCAAAGAA
>Ga0169931_10003015_pt1 | contig 27051 bp, 21 predicted proteins | sample Kivu_15m_20L_FD_129675 | JGI IMG/M metagenome (GOLD analysis project Ga0169931, IMG submission 129675) | Freshwater microbial communities from Lake Kivu, Western Province, Rwanda to study Microbial Dark Matter (Phase II) - Kivu_15m_20L... | ecosystem: Environmental > Aquatic > Freshwater > Lake...
CCACGATGCCTGGCATGGGGGGACCCTCCATGGTCTTCGCCAATCAGCGTTTTCACAGCTGATTAGACCCCAAACCCCCTATTTTTCCAAGCCGAATTCCAACTTTGCAAAAGTCCAGTTAAAAGTGGAGTCGCCCGGTTTTGGTCTGGGCGACTCCACTGGTTTTGATTAACCATGGTTTTAGACGGTCTTCACCGGCCCATGGTTGTCGCAGTGGTCGCCGTGCTGGTGGTGCAGGTGCCCCTTGACCAGATAGTCCACATGGTCGCCATGCGGGACCGCCTCATGGCCGCAGCCTGGCCCGTGCCGGTGCGCCGGTTCGTGGCCTTCGCAGGTGTGGCCCGAGGTGCAACCGTCCGGGTTGGCGGCGCTCACCTCGATCTGGTGCTCCTCCACGCCGGCCTCGGTCTGGTGGTGCAGGTGGCCATCGTGCAGGTAATCGACATGATCCCCGTGCTTCACGGCGGTGTGGCCGCAGGTTTTGCCGTGCTGGTGGTTGTGATTCTGGCAAGCCATGACTACTACTCCCTTCCTGGTGAAAAAAACAAACCGTCAAACTTCCGAAGCGTCCCCGCCGTCTTCCATGTCCCCAAGGGACAGAGCACCCGAGGCAAGTTCGGCGGCGTGATCCAGAGCGTTGCGCAACAGCACTGCCACATGGCGGTCAGCCAGTGCGTAATGCAGGTGGTTCCCGTCCCTGCGGCGCACCACCAGTCCCTCCGAGCGCAACAGGCGGAGGCGCTGGGAGATGGTGGAAAATTTTTCACCCAGCACTTCCACCAGTTCCCCCACGCACCGCTCTCCCGCCTCCAGCAGAACCAGCAACCGCAAGCGGGCGGGATCTCCCAAGGCGAAAAAGAGGCGGGCGGCCCGGTCCAGGGCCTGGGGTTTGGCGGCCAATTTGGCCAGGTCCGACAGGCGTCCCTGCGGGTGGGAATGCGCCTGGCAGGCGTTTTCCCCGGCGTTTTTCAGCGTTTTCGCGGGAACTTGGCGCGTGGGGGCCGGCCCGCGGGTGCTTTTGTGTTTCATCAATTCATAAAATAGTTGAAAAGGTGTGCCAAGTCAAGCCAATGCAGCCCAACTGGCCAGCTTTGGGTTGCTTCATTTCACGGTTGTTTCCGGCTAGAGTGATGAAAAGACTTTTACGCCGATTGAGTCGGCCCCGGTCGCCATCCCGCGGCATTTCTCCTTTTTTTTCAGCAGGGAACCCTCATGGCCCTTTCCATGCCAGCCCTGGCCTTGTGCGGCCTGCTCTCCGGATTGGATCCCATGGCGTTTCCCAAACCTTCTGACCTGCCGACGGTCCCCGGTTATCCCGGGGCCCTGGTCTGCCTGGATGGAACCCGGGTGGATTCCCCCGTCGCCTGGCGGTCCAAGCGGCGTCCGGAACTGGCCGCCTTGATCCAGCACTACGAATACGGTGACCTGCCAAATGTAAAGGTGTCTCCCATCGCCTTGCCCGTGTACGAGAACCGATCGGCCCTGGGTGGCAAGGGCTGGCTGCGGGAGTTCGCGGTGCGCATGGGGCCCAAGGCGCCGCCCGTGCACCTGATGGTGCTCCTGCCCAAGGCCAAGGCTGACCAGGGGAAGCCCGCGCCGGTGTTCCTGGGCATCAGTTTCACAGGCAATCAGTCCATCACGACCGACCCAGGCGTCCGTTTGGCCACCTGCTGGCAGTACGACAAATATCCGGGCGTGGAAGGCAACCGGGCCACCGAGGCCAGCCGGGGGACCGCCTCCGGGGTGTGGAATCCGGAGATGATCCTCGATGCGGGATACGGCCTGGCGGTTTTTCAGGCCAACGAGGTCGACCCGGATGTGAAGGAAAACCGTGGCGGTCTGCAGCCTTGGATTCGTGACCAGGAAAAACATACCCCGGAAAAGTGGGGGACCATTTCCCTGTGGGCCTGGACCTTCGGCCGGATGATGGATGTGCTGGTGAAGGATCCGGCGGTGGACAGCAAAAGGATTGTGGCGGTCGGGCATTCCCGCCTGGGCAAAACCGTCTACCTTGCCGCTGCCATGGACGAGCGGATCGCGATGTCGATCCCCCTGCAGGCAGGTTGCGGCGGAACGGCGCCGGCGCGGGGCACCGTTGGCGAATCGGTCAAGCGCATCAACACCGCCTTTCCCCACTGGTTCAACAGCCGGTTCAAGGAGTTCAACGACAGGCCCCAGGCCTTGCCCTTCGACCAGCACGCCATGGCCGCCCTGATCGCCCCGCGTCCGGTTCTGTTTCCCAACGCCTCGGAAGACCAATGGGCCAATCCGGATGGCCAGTTCACCATCCTGCAGGCCGCGGACCCTGTTTACCAATTGCTGGGGGTGGAAGGTTTGGCAAGCCCGGCCAAACCCGCATTGGGCCAATTGTCTTCGGGGCGGCTTGGATATTGGGAACGCCCGGGCAAGCATGAAATGAAGGCGGAAGACTGGAAGGTCTTCCTGGAATTCGCCAGGAAGCATCTGGGGTCCTGACGGCCCGGGGGCTGGGTCGGTGGCATTTTGCGGAGTTCGTCCCGTGTTGAAATCTCTTTTGATCGGTCTCGACGGTTCGGAGTATTCGGAGGGGGCCTTGAACCTTGCCCTCGAGTGGGCCAAGGCCTGCGGGGCCGTGATCGGCGGCATAGCGGTGGTGGACATTCCCGGGATTTTCCAGGCCGAGGCGGTTCCCCTGGGGGCCGAGCAGGCCAAGGAAGCCCTGGACCAGAGCCGCCTGGCCGATGCCCGCAAGCACGTGGATCATTTTCTCTCCGATTGCGCCGCCCGGGCGGCCAAGGCTGGGGTTGCCTGCAAGCTGATCGAGTCGGCGGGCGAGCCGGAGGACCAGATCCTGCTGGAAAGCCAGCGGTTTGACCTGCTGTTGCTGGGTCGGCAAACACGGTTTCACTTCGAGACAGAGCCCCGGGATTCCTCCCTGGTGCCGACGGTTTTGAAGGGAAGTGTCCGCCCGGTGGTGGTGGTGCCGGAGAAACCGTCCGGGGGTGAATGCGTGGTGCTGGCCACCGACGGGGGCCCGGGTTCGGCCCGCGCGGCCTGGGCCTTTGTCCACTCCGGTTTGTTGGCCCACCTGCCCGTGCATGTGGTGTCCGCCCTGAAGGACCCCCGCGAGGCGACCCATGCGGTGGACCGCCTGGGAGAATTGTTGCGCTGGCACGGCCGCACTGTGGTGGAGCACACCCTCGAACCGGATGGGGCGGTGCCGTCGATACTGCTTCACGAGGTGGTCCGGCGGAAAGCGGCCCTGCTGGTGATGGGGGCCCATGGCCGGTCCGCCCTGACCGAACTGATCTTTGGTTCCACCACCCGCGAGATCCTGAACGGAAGCCCGGTGCCGGTCTTCCTGACCCACTGAGGCCTGACGTTTCGATGGCGCGCCGACCACTACCCACCGGCCCGGCGGACTGGCTGATTTTGGCCGTGACTCCCGCGTTGCTGGTGGGCATGGTCAGCGCGCTGCTGTTTTTCATCCTGGCGGTGTTCTACCGGGGCGAGTTCAACGAGCGCCTGCACTGGATCCTGTTCGCGGGCGTGGTGGGCATGGTCCTCATTGGCCGCATCCACCTCATTGAAGAAATTTCCCGCAGGGCCGGTTTTTATTCCGGCATCCTGGGGTTGCTGGTCGCGATCGCCCTGATCCGCTTCGTGCCACCGCCGCCGGGGTGGCCGGCCCCTGGTCATTACGCCTTCTGCGCCGCGTTGGTGGCCTTGGGTTTTTGGGCCACGCGGCTGCTGGTGTCGGACACCACCGACATCCATTCCGAAACGGAGATTGGCGGCGAGGGGTTGCTCCGGGCCGCCGGTCTGGAGGATGACCCGGCCGCCCGCCTGCGCCTGGATGTGGAGGGACGCAACGGATCTGGGGTGAGTTCCGGCAAGAGTCGCAAGAGGGCGGACCAGGAGGCAGGGGAGGAGGAGGGCGGGACGGATCAGGCACAGGCTAATCCGAATCGCCGCAGGGCCCCCGGGGTGGCCATCGTCTGGTTTTCGGCACTGGCCCTGCCGGTGTTCGGAATCGGCCAGGGTTTCATTCCCGCCGAGGAATTGAAGACGCGGTGGTACACCCTGATGCTGCTGGTGGGCTACCTGGGGTGTGCCTTTCTGCTGTTGCTCACCTCCTGCTTTTTGGGGTTCAGGCGGTACCTGGCCCGGCGCGGCCTGTCCATGCCGGCGGGAATGGCGGCGGTGTGGATTCCGGGCGGGATGCTGCTGGTTGGCTGCGTGCTTCTGGTGGCCCTGATCATTCCCAGACCGTCCGACATCGGGCCCCTGCAAACCTTGTCGGCGTTGACCGGAAATAAAATCGAGCCGATTCGCAGGGAGCAAAAGCAACCCGGCGGCAGTCCGGCAGACAAGCAAACCGCTGGCAAGGACATGAATGACCAGCGGGATGATGCCAAAGGGTTGGAGAAGCCTTCCCCGGATGCTGACAAGGATTCCAAACAGTCCGGAAAACCGGGAGAAAAATCAGGGAGCAAGGGAAGCGGCAAGGCAGGCGGTAAATCAGCCCAGGGAAATGGTGCAAGCAAAAACGGCCAGGGAAACTCCGGAGGCCAGGATAAGGCGGGTCAGGGAAATAACCGGGAAGGCGGCAACCAAAAGGGCCGGTCAAGTCCCGCGGATGGGAAGAAGAAGGATGGTCAGGACCAACAGTCAGGTACCAAGGATCAGGCCGGGGAAAGAAAAGGACTGGGGGAGGGGAAAAAAGAAGGGGATAAAAACGGTCCGGGCAAGGAACCGCAGGGCAAGAGCAATGAAGCCTCCAGGCAGGCGGAGGCGAGCCCGCCTCCGCCGCCGGCCGCATCCAACGCATCGCAGTTTGCCCAGGCGATCAGAACCCTTTTGAAGATGATGTTTGCCGGTTTGGCGGTGGGGGTGGCTGTGGCGTTTGCCGTCACATGCCTCTCCCTGGGGTGGTCCCCCACCGAAACCCTCAATCGTTGGCTGGCCTGGCTTCAAGGCTTTTTCCGCGGAAAAGGGAAGGAGGGGGCTTGGTCGCCCGGGGAAGCAGGGGCGGAAGCGGAGCCCCTGCCTGGATTCGCGGACATTGCCGACCCCTTTTCAAGCCGCAGGCCCTTGCCGGCCGGGGACCTGGTGCGGCTCACTTTTCGGGCGATCCAGGCCTGGGGAAATGACGCGGGGGACCCGATGTTGGCGGGCGAGACCCCAAACGAGTATTTCCGCAGGCTGGCGGAATTGCACCCGATTTTGGAGGAGGGACTCGACGATTTCGCCCCATGGCACGACCTGTCTGAATATGCCAAAAACGCGCCTTTGGAGGACTGCCGGGAACCGGTGCGCGAGCTTTGGCGCGCCATGCGCAATGGGAACCGCAACAGGCCTGCCTCCATTTCGGGTGCGCCATGAGCAGGGGATATGACAGTGCTGGGGTGGAGCCTCAAGAATCCCTGGAAATTTCCGGGCGCAGGGTTCTTTTTCACCTGTTTGGGCCTGTGGGCATCGCCTGGTGGGGCACCACCACGCTGAGGGTGGACGGTTGCTGGCTGGTCGAGGAAACCACCAGCCTTTTTGGGCAAAAAAAACGGGTGCTGCCACTGGCAGGCGTGGAAGGGTTTCAGATGGTGACCCGCGGCAACCGGATACTCCTGCTTTTGGGAATCCTCCTTACCCCGCTGTTTGGTATCGGCCTGCTGTTACTGGGCCCCTGGTTTTTTATCCGGTACCGTTTCTTCACCATCCGCCATCAGCGCGGTTGGCTTTCGTTACGACAATGGGGAGACCTCTTGGTTTACGAGGAGTTCCTGGTGCGGTTGATGGTTTGCACAAACATAGGGAAAAAGGGGTGAGTTCTTCATTGTCAAACGGTTCTCCAGCAGTTGATGTGGCATGCCGGTCAAGTGCCAGCCTTTGATACGATAATGGTTGGCTGATCTGTTCCTGGCTTGTTTTGGGAATTCGGCATGCTGCCCATCGTTCTTCACCCCCACCCGGCGTTGCGGTTCAAGGCCCGGCCTGTCACGCGGGTGACGGATACCCTGCGGCAGCAGGCCGCTGAGATGTTTGAAAGCATGTACGAGGCCAACGGGGTGGGCCTGGCGGCACCACAGGTGGCACTGCCGTACCAGATGTTCATCCTCAACACTTCGGGCGACCCGGAGCAAAAGGACCTGGAGAAGGTGATCCTCAATCCGGAAATCCTCGAGAAAACCGGCACCGCCGAAGGAGTGGAGGGGTGCCTCAGTTTTCCCGAACTGTTTCAGAAGGTGCGCCGGGCCCGGGTGGTCCGGGTGAAATATCAGACATTGGACGGTTCCGAGGTGGAGGAGGCCCTCAGCGGGCTGCCCGGCAAGGCCTTCCAGCATGAATACGACCATCTCCACGGCGTGCTGTTCATCGACAAGCTCGGGCCCATCGGCAAAATGGCTGCCAAGGGAGCAATCGCCGCCTTTGAACGGATGCACCACCAGGCCCAGAAAAAGGGCGAGATCCCTCCCGACGCCGAGTTGATTGCCCGGCTGGAGGAATTGGCCAAACAAGCCTGAAAGATCGAACCAAGGAATCTGACATGCGTCTGGTGTTGATGGGGACCGGCACCTTTGCCGAGCCCGCCTTTCAGGCCTTGTTGGCCAGCAAGCATGAGGTGGCCTGCGTGGTCACCCAGCCTCCCCCGAAGAAAACTGGGAGCGAACGGGGCAGCACCCGGCAGATCGGCATCGGGGTGCATATCCTGGCCCTGCGGGCGGGGATTCCCGTCTGGCGACCAGATAGCATCAACACGCCCGAGGCCATCGCGCAACTTGCCGCATACGGGGCCGACTTGCTGGTGGTGGCCGCCTACGGCCAAATCCTGAAGCCGGGAGCCCTGGCCGCCGCCCGACTGGGGGGGATCAACCTGCATGCCTCCCTGCTGCCGAGGCACCGTGGCGCGGCACCGGTCGCCTGGTCGATTCTCAGCGGCGACACCGAGACCGGCGTCAGCGTGCTGCGCATGACCCCATCTTTGGACGCCGGGGATCTGGTCGCGGTGGTGAAGACCCCGATCGGGCCCGATGAGACGGCGGGAGACCTGGAATTCCGCCTGGGAGACCTGGCCGCCCAGGTGGCGGTGGAGGTGGTGGACCGCATGGCTCAGGAGCCCGTGTCGGGATCGCCCCAGGATCCAGGTTTGGTCACCCGGGCGCCGAAGCTGAAAAAGGAAATGGGGGATCTGGACTGGGCTGAACCGGCAGCCCGCCTGGCCCTGGTGGTTCGCGCTATGCAGCCTTGGCCCACGGCATACACCCACTGGATCAGGCCTTCGGAGGGCAAGCCTCCTGTCCGCCTGCTGGTGGTTAAGGCCCGCGCCGTGCCGGGGGAGGCGCACGGGGCCGAGCCGGGTACCCTGTTGCCCCCGCCCAAGGGTTTGGAATGCATGCGCGTGGCGACCGGGCTCGGAGTGCTGGAAATACTTTCCCTCCAGCCGGCCGGCAAGGCAGTGATGGGGGCGGAGGCATTTCTCCGCGGCCGGCGGCATCTGCCGGGCGACAGGCTGGTGAAGGGTGCCGGGATCGGCTGACCATTCCTGGCCCGTGATAAATGCGAAAAGGGCCGCCCAGCTTGACCGGGCGGCCCCTGTTGGATTCTCGGGATGATCATACGGCTTACTTGGAGGCGCGGCTCAGGTATTCGCCGGTCCGGGTGTCGACCTGTACCACCTCGTTCACCGCGATGAAGGGGGGCACCTGGATCTTCAGGCCGGTTTCCAGAAGGGCTGGCTTGTACTGGGCCTGGGCGGTGGCTCCCTTCATGTTGGGATCGGTTTCCACCACCTTCAATTCCACCATGGGTGGAAGTTCAATGCTGATCGGTTTGCCCTCGAACTGCACCACATGGCAGTTGTCGTTTTCCTTGAGGTACTGGATCAGGTCACCCACCCAGTCCTTGTTCAGGTTGACCTGCTCGAAGGTCTCGAGGTCGGTGAAGACATAATCGTCACCTTCCTGGTAGACATATTGCATCGGCCGCTTGTCAAGAAAAGCGATCTCCACCTTGTCATCGGGGCGGAAACGGTTTTGGACCACGGCGCCGGTCTTCAGGTTCTTCAGCTTCAGGTTCAGAATGGCGCGCCAGTTGCCCGGGGTGTTCAGGTCGCGGTCCACCACGGCGTAAAGCTGGCCGTCCTCGCCGACGATCACATTACCCTTGCGGACCTGACTGTATTCTGCCTGAGCCACAATCCACCCCCTGTTGTCCTGAACCGAACGCCTGAATGCAGCTGTTCAATAAAGTGCGCTGCCTTATATTCCAAACTCCCAATCTACGGGACGGATGGGACCGGGAAAAGCCTTTCTGGACTTCCCAAGCATCGGTTGGCGCCAATCCCTTATACTCCGGGCCATGGAATTTGGGGGGAATCCTGATGTCGCTATCCGTGTTGGCCTTGGCCCTGCTTGTTTCCGCCGGTCCCGGACCCGGGCAAACCCGGCCGAACGTCGTGCTGATCGTCGCGGATGACCTGGGGGCGAAGGACCTGGGAATCACCGGCAGCACGTACCACAAAACTCCCGCTCTGGATCAACTGGCCAGGGAAGGGGTCCATTTTCGCCAGGCTTATTCGGCCTGCCCGGTCTGTTCCCCCAGCCGGGCCGCCATCCTGACCGGTAGGCATCCGGTCCGGTTCGGCCTCACCGACTGGCTCCCAGGCAGGGCCGATCTGCCAGACCAGCGGTTGGCCCGTCCGCCTTTGCCGCCCGGACTACCCCTCGACGCCGTCACGCTGGCGGAAAAGTTGGGCCCCTTGGGTTATGCCACCGGGCATATCGGCAAATGGCACCTCGGGGGGGAGGGATTGATGCCCACCGACCAGGGGTTCCAAACCAATATCGCCGGCGACGCCACGGGCACTCCCCGTAGTTACATGGCCCCCTATCGTGACCGTCAGGGCAACACCATGCCAGGCCTGGCCGAGGCCGAAGCCGGGGAATACCTCACCGACCGACTTGCCCGCGAAGCCGAGGGTTTCATCGAGAAAAACAGGGATCGGCCGTTTTTCCTGCACTTGGCCCACTATGCCCCCCACACCCCGCTGTTGGCCAGGAAGGAGTGGATTGACAAGTTCGACGGGTCGCGTCGGCCAGGAGCGCAGGACAATCCTGTCTACGCCGCCATGCTGGCCAGCCTGGATGAAAGCATTGCCAGGGTGCGGACAGCCCTTGCCAAGGCGGGGGTGGCCGGCAGGACAGTCGTGGTTTTCACGTCCGACAACGGGGGTTTGTGCACGCTGGAGGGCATGGCGCGGCCGGCCACCACCAACGCTCCCCTGCGGGAAGGTAAAGGTTGGCTGTATGAGGGGGGAATCCGGGTGCCATTGATCATGGCGGGACCTGGAATTGCCCAAGGAGCCCAAAACGACATTCCAGTCTGCGGAACGGACATATTCCCCACGGTGCTGGGCCTTCTGGGAGAAACGGTGCCCGATGGGCTGGATGGGGCCAACCTGGCCGATTTGGTCAGGGGAAAGTCGGCGGTTGGGCAGCCTGCGGAACGGTCCTTGTGGTGGCACTACCCGCACTACAGCAACCAGATGGGGCGGCCCGGAGCGGCGATCCGTAAGGGGCGGTGGAAATATGTCACTCACTTTGAGAAACCCGGGGTGGAGCAGGGTGAACTGTACGACCTCCAGGCTGATCCGGGGGAAAACACTAACCGGATCCAGGCCAACCGGCCGCTTGCCGACGAGATGGACCGGGAGTTGAAATCCTTGCAGAAAGGGGCCGACGCGCGCTTCATGACCGCCAACCCCGCCTACCGGCCCGGCTCTCCCAACCCCAAGGGTGAGGTGGTGCTTCCGGCACGAAACGCGCTGGTGGATGGAATCCAGTTGCGGTTTGAACCCTTGCCCCACAAGAACACCCTTGGATTCTGGGTGCGCAAGGAAGACACAGCCCGCTGGGATTTCACCATCGAAAACGGTGGCCAATACCAGTTAGAGATCTTGCAGGGATGCGGCAAGGGTTCGGGTGGTGCCGAGGTGGCGTTCCGTGTGGGCGACCAGGAACTGCTGTGGAAAGTGGAGGACACCGGTCACTTCCAGAATTTTGTGAGCCGCTCACCGGGCAGATTCAAGCTGGAGCCCGGTCGTCACACCCTGCAGGTGAAGCCCAAAACCAAGCCAGGTGTGGCCGTCATGGATCTCCGCGAAGTGCGGCTGGTGCCGGTTTCGCCCCCCAAGTGATCATTCCCTGCGCAGCAGCAGGGCATGTTCCCGCCGAGGCTTGGTGCGGAAGGCGGCCGTGGTGGGGCCGTGGAAATGCGGCCGGCTTTGGGAGGCCCTGGCGACCGGCTTGAAACCGCACAGCCGCGCGGCTTTGGCCACCAGTTCCTCAGCCCGAAGGGCGGTATCGCCCACTGCTGAATCGGCGATCAGCAGGATCACCGGGGCTTCCTGGGACACCTGGCCTGCCATGGCTGCCAAAAATGATCTCAGTTCCCCCATCCATTCCCGGGCGGCCACAACGGCAGTCAGTTGCGAATAGCGGGCGCGTGCGCCCATCTCCCGGCGCCGCATCGCGGAGTTGTCCAATTCCAGCCAGCGCATGCGGGTTTCATGCTGATCCGCGTAGTCGTAGGTGGCTGCGTAGGGGGGCGAGCAGATCACGGCATCGAAGGGGGCACCGGGTGGCTTGGCGGGTTTGGTGGCGTCCGCCAGTTTCACCCCCGGGGCAGGTTGGGCCGCCGAGGGTAGCAGGGTTCGGTATTCACGCAAACGCCCCGCGAGTTCCCGGGCTTTCCCAAAAAACTGTTTGGCCACAAATCCCGCTGCCAATCGGCGCGGTGTCGTCCCTTCCGAGGTGTCACCCCGCCGTTTGGACATGCGGGTCAGCAGCGAACTCAGTACCAGTTCCAAGTCCGCCCTCGCATGATCCTTGCCCAGTTCACGGATTCCCAATGCCAGGGAGTCGAGTTCAAGCAGCACATGGGGTTCGAACTGGGCGACATCTGCCACCGGGTAGCGCCGCGTCGCCCCGGCTTTGGCCTTCCGCCGGGTATCCGCGAACTCGGCCACATGGCCAGCCGCTTGGATTAGATGCTCCAGTTCGTGATCTGTGCGGGGCGCGGTTTTCAGATGGGCCAGGCGGACTGCCAGGGGATTGAGGTCCGTTCCCGCGGGCCGCATACCCAGCAGCATGGCCTCCACCAGAACAGTTCCGGACCCGCAGAAAGGGTCCAGTATCCGACCGCCCTGCGGAACAAAGGCGGAGAGCAGCCTGTGGGCCGTGACCGGGTGCATCCGTGCCGGGTAGGAATGGAAGCCGTGAACATGGGCCCGGGTGGGATCATCCGGCTTGTCAGTGGAAGGCTGAACCTCCAGGGCGAAGGCCAGCTTGGCGGCCTCTTCAGCTACACCTTCTGTTTCAACCCGGCCGCCCACATGGGTGAGAGCCCGTTTTGGCCCTTTGGCATTTGCCATGTGGCGTGCCGTTGGTTTGCCCGTTTTGGCTTCTTTCCCGGGGGCCCGGGAGGATACCGCCTGGGACGGCGGGCTGTCCTTTTTATTTCCTTTGGGGCGACGGTCGCGCCGGAAAATGGCCATGAACTGCCTGCGAGATTGGGAAGATTGCTTAAAATTGAATGGTACACCACGGAATCAGTTTCCAATCCTTGGCAACCGTGGGACAGACAGTTATAAATAAGCCTCATCGTTGGATAAGCCGAAGTGGCGGAACAGGCAGACGCGCTGGACTCAAAATCCAGTTCCTTCACAGGAGTGTGGGTTCGACCCCCACCTTCGGCACTTAAAAAAAGACCCGGCCACAGGCCGGGTCTTTTTTTATGGCTTGTTGTTCGGTTTGAGCGGCAGGCAAACCACCTCGTTCACCCCCCGCAACACCAGTTTGCCGCTGGCCAGGTCGGGGGTGCTCCAGTGCAAATCCCCGAAGTCCGATTTCGCCAACAGCTTGTAAACGGGTTGATTCGCGATCTGGTACAGCTTGCCCGATTCGTCCAGCACACAAATCGAATTGCCAAGGGCCCAAACCGAGGCTGCCACGCTTTTCGCCCCTGGCAGCCTTTCTTTCCAAAGCTGTTTTCCTGTCGAGGCCTCGATGCAGGTGACGAATTGATCCGACGATACAAACAATCTGCCGTTGGCCAGCACGGGTGAGGCAAGTCCTGGGCCCTTTTCCTTTTTCGACCAGGCGATTCCCTTGGGATTATCTTCCTTGCTTTTGGGGGTGAGGTCACCATCATGGCCCGCCCTTACGGCCACATACTGGCCCGGGTTGAACGGATCGCTCTTGCAAGCGATCAAAAGGTCCCCTTCCGAGGCGGGCGAGGTCGCGAATCCGCCCTTGAGTGCGGTGTACCGCCACAGCTCGTTGCCCGAAATCGGATCGAGCCCGGCCAGCAAGCCGTCCCCGCACAAAACCAATTCGGTCCGTTTCGAATTCTTCCAGATGATCGGGGTGGACCAGGAGGTTTTTACCTTGCGTGGCTGTCGCCAAAGCTCTTTGCCGGTCGCGAGGTTGAATGCGGCCACGAACGAGTTTTTCTCGTTATCGCACTGGATATACACCCGGTCTGAATCGATTACTGGCGAACTGCCGCTGCCAAAGCCGGTCGCCCTGGGTTCCACCCCCAGGTCCTGCCGCCAAATCTCCTTGCCGGTGTCGGCGGCCAGGCAAACCAACTGGCCGCACGAACCGGCCCAGCAGCAGACCACCTTGCCATTCGTGGCGGGTGTCTCGGTGGCGTAGGTGTTGGATGGGTGGTGGGGTATTTGCGGTGAACTCTTGTGCAATTCAGCCACCCACAGCGATTTGCCGGTTTCGCAGTCGAGGGCTGTGACCATCCAGGTGTGGACTTCCTTGGGAGGCTTGGTGGTTCCCAGATAGGCACCAAGTCCCATTTCACGGGTGCCTTTGCTGAAGTCGGAAGGCTTGGAGATTTTCGGTGCGTCGGCCGCCAGCAAAAACACCTTTCCGCCCCCGGTGACAGGTGCCGCCCACCCGAATCCTTTGGGAGAATGACGCCACAAGCTGGATGTCCCGTTTTCAGGAACTGAAACTTCGGGAAGGTTCCACACACCGTTGCCGTTTGGCCCCCTGAAACCGTTGATGGCGGCACCAATGTTCCCAGGCTCCGCGGCCTGCCCTTGCAGGGAGGTCAGGAGGGCGATTCCGGGCAGAATAATCCTTTTCCAGTGCAAGCCCATGGGGCCTCCCGCTGCTGAATCGTTGTTTGGGCGACACTTGGAAGAATACTAGGTGCCGGGGCCCAATTCTTAAACGAAAAACCGCTGGTTTGCTAAAATCTCCTGTAAGTTTGGGAGATTCCAGCAATGAAAGCGGCTTACGTGCGCATCCAGGGCCCGGCTTCCAACATCCTTGTGGAGGATTTGCCAACTCCCCAACCTGGCCAAGGCGAAGTCCTGGTAAGGGTTGCCTGGTCGTCATTGAACCCGATCGATGTCTATCTGCGGGCTGGCACCATCCCCATGCCTGTTCCCAGTCCCTTTATTCCAGGCAGTGATTTTGCTGGCGTGGTGGAGGCCGTCGGGGCGGGGGTGAGCCGTTTCAAACCGGGAGACCGGGTTTGGGGTTCCAACCAGGGCTTGCTGGGCAGGCAAGGCACCTTGGCGGAATATGTCTGCACCCACGAGCAATGGGTCTACCCGGTTCCATCCGGGGTGGATGAGTCCCTTCTGGCGGCCTCGGCGCTGACCGGCATCACTGCCCATCTGGCGGTGTTTGACGCGGGGCAACTCCGGCAGGACCAGCGCCTTTTTGTGTCGGGGGGGACCGGCGGTGTCGGTTCCTTCGTGGTGCAAATGGCCCGCGTCGCGGGGGCGGAGGTGATCACTACCGCGGGCTCCCCCGAAAAAATGGCCCATTGCAAGGCTTTGGGAGCCAGCCACGTCATCAACCACCGGACGGAGAATCTGAAGGAAAAGCTGGCGGAACTGGTGGCGCAAAAACCGCTCGATGTCTGGATCGAAACCCAGCGTGAACCTGACTTCGACTGCATGGTGTCCTGCATGGCGTCGGGCGGGCGAATAGTCCTGATCGCAGGCCGTGCCGCCCGTCCCGCGTTTCCGGTGGGGCCATTTTATGTCAAGGGCCTCACGCTGACCGGCTTCGCGATGTTCAACAGCCCGGCCGAAAGGCAGCGCCATGCGGCCCAGGAGGTGGGCCAGTGGCTGGCGGAGGGGAAATTGAAGGTCACCCTCGGCGCGACCTACCCGCTGGAAAGGGCGGCGGATGCCCACGCTTTTCTCGAGGAAAACACCCTGGGCATGGCCGGCAAGTTGACTGGCAAGGTTGTGGTCAAGGTTTCCTAGAAGGCCGGCGGAAAAAGAGCGAGGCCCGGCACCCAATGGATGCCGGGCCTCGCTCTTTTCGTGTTGTTCCGGATCAGTCCTTGCGCATGGCCTGGGCCAGGCGGTCACCGATCACCTCCCAGTTCAAGGTGTTGAACCATGCCTTCAGGTAATCCGCCCGCTTGTTCTGGTACTTCAGGTAATAGGCGTGCTCCCAGACATCGACACCCATCACCGGTTTCAGGCCGGCGGAAAGGGGGCAGTCCTGGTTGGGGAAGCTGACGACATCCAGCAACCCCATCTGGTTCACCACTAGCCAGGACCAGCCGCTACCGAATCGGGTCATGGCCGCGGTGGAAAGCTTCTCCTGGAATTTGGCGTAACTGCCGAAAGCCTGGTCGATGGCCTTGCCGGTGGCCCCGGTCGGCTCTCCGCCGCCATCCTTCTTCATGAGGGACCAGAACACCGAGTGGTTGTAATGGCCGCCACCGTTGTTGATGACCGCCCCGCGGATGGCCGCTGGCACCGAGTTCACGTCGATCATCAGCCGCTCGATGGACTTGGATGCCAGATCCTCCTTGCCAGCCAAGGCCTTGTTGAGGTTGTCCACGTAGGCCTTGTGGTGACGGCCCCAGTGGATCTCCATGGTTTGGGCGTCGATGTGTGGCTCGAGCGCGTCAAAGGCATAGGGCAATTTGTCCAGCGTAAAAGGCGCCTCCGCCCGGCTGGTGGCAGGCAACAACACCGCGCCCGCGGTGCCCACCGCGGCGGTCAAAAATCCCCGACGGTCAGTCATGGCCAGATCCTCTGTGAAGTAGTTAAATCCAATTGCCCAAGGGCTTTGTAACAAGATAACCGGGTTCCAAACCGAATCCACTACCAATCCCTACGGAATTGCCTGCGGAGGGGCTAGTCTGTAAACAAAGACTTGGTAATCAGTTGGGTAATCACAAGGCCCGGGCTGCCGTCAAATGCGGTCGCCAAGCAGGGCGGAAGCAGTCAACGGCCCCCAAGTTTGGCCGGATTTGGAAGTGGAGCTATTTTTTTTATGAGCACTATCTGTCTTTCTCCGGAAACCACCAACGATCCCGCCTTCCAGGCCATCACCGCCATGCGCACCCTGGCCATGGACGCTGTGCAGACCGCCAATTCCGGGCACCCCGGCACCCCGGTTTCGTTGGCCCCGGTGGTGTACACCCTGTATCAACATTTCCTGGACTACGATCCCGCCGACGCAGGATGGATGAACCGGGACCGGTTTGTCCTATCCGCCGGCCATGCCTCGATGCTGCTGTACAGCATCATCCACCTGGCGGGAATCAAGAAGCTGGATGCCCAAGGCAAACCGACCTCCGGGCCGGCGGTATCGCTGGACGACATCAAGCGTTTCCGCCAGATTCACAGCGTGTGTGCGGGTCACCCCGAATACCATTTCTGCACCGGCGTGGAAACAACCACCGGGCCCTTGGGCAACGGTGCCGCCACCAGCGTCGGCATGGCCATGGCCTCCAAGTGGCTGGCGGCCAGGTACAACAAGCCGGGCCACGACCTGTTTGACTTCCGCGTCTGGTCGGTGATGGGTGACGGGTGCATGATGGAGGGCATCGCCAGCGAGGCGGCCAGCCTCGCCGGTCACCTGCAGCTCGACAACCTGATCTGGATTTACGACAGCAACCGGATCACCATCGAGGGCAGCACGAACCTGGCCTTCAACGAGGATGTGGGCGCGCGTTTCCTGGCCTACGGCTGGAATGTTCTGCGTGTGGCCGATGTGAACGACCTCCACCGCCTGCGCGAGGTGCTGTTGCATGCCCGGGCTACCAAAGGCCGGCCCACCCTCATCGTGGCCGACAGCCACATCGCCTGGGGCGTGCCGGGCAAAATGGACCACCATTCCGCCCACGGCGAACCGCTAGGCTGGGAAGCCATCGAGAAGGCCAAGGCCATCTTCGGCGTCGATCCGAAGGCGAAGTTCCATGTCCCCGAGTCTGTTTACGAGCACATGAAGTCCATCATGGGCAAGCGGGGTTCCGAGGCCCACGCCCGCTGGAAGGACAACTTCGCGGCCTACAAGAAGGCCTACCCGGATTTGGCCCTGCAGATCGAGGAGATGGATGCCCGCGCATTGCCCGCCGGCTGGGACAAGGACCTTCCCAAATTTCCCTGGGGCGAAGTGGATGATCCGAAAACGCCCGGCAAGAAAAAGATCGCCGGGGCCGCCACGCGTGATGCCTCCGGCAAGGTGCTCAACGCGGTGGCCAAGTCGGTTCCCTGGCTGATCGGCGGATCGGCCGATCTGGCCCCCAGCACCAAGACTCTCCTCACCTTCGACGGGGCCGGCGCCTTCCAGGCCTCCACACCGGGCGGACGCAACCTGCACTTCGGCATCCGCGAACACGCCATGGGCGCGATCCTCAACGGCCTCACCCTGTGCAAGGTGCGGGCCTATGGTTCGGGCTTCCTGATCTTTTCCGATTATGGCCGGGGCTCCCTCCGCCTGGGTGCCCTCATGGAATTGCCGGTCATCTATGTCTTCACCCATGACAGCCTGGGTGTGGGCGAGGACGGACCGACCCACCAGCCCATCGAGCAGATGGTCGGTCTCCGGGCCATCCCCCACATGACCGTCATCCGGCCCGCCGACGCCAACGAGGTCACGGAGGCCTGGCGCTGGATCATGCCGCACCAGCATGGCCCGGTGGCACTCATCCTGACCCGCCAGGAGCTTCCCACCATCGACCGCGAGAAATATGCCCCCGCCACCGGCCTGACCAAGGGCGGATATGTCCTCGCGGACGCGCCCGGCGGCAAGCCTAAGGTCATCCTCATCGGCACCGGCAGCGAGGTGGCCCTGTGCCTGGCGGCCCACGAGACGCTTGCCAAGGAGGGGATCGCCTCCCGTGTGGTCAACATGCCAAGCTGGGAAATCTTTGAGGCCACCTGCGCCAAGGACCCCGCTTACCGCGAGCAGGTGCTGCCCGCGGCAGTGACTGCCAGGGTCGCCGTGGAGATGGGCTCCACCATGGGTTGGGCCCAGTATGCGGGTTCCAACGGGGCGGTGATCGGCATGCGGAGTTTCGGCGCCTCGGCCCCGTTGAAGGACCTGCTCGTCGAGTTCGGCTTCACCGCGGCCAAGGTGGTCGAGGCTGCCAAGGCCCAGCTAGCCAAGTGAGCCCCGCTGTGAACAATTCTGGCGCGGTCCCCACCATCTTCGAGCGGGCGCTCGATTTTGTGAAACCGGGCCAATGGCTCGGCCTGGGCTCGGGCAAGGCCTCCACGGCCTTCGTGAAGGCGCTCGGCGCGCGGGTAAGGGCAGGGCTTCAGGTCGTGGGCCTGCCCACCTCGGTGGAAACCGAAACCCTGGCCCGTGCCGAGGGGATTCCCCTGATCACCTTGGAGGAGGCTGTGGAGCACGGCCTCGACCTGCATGTGGACGGGGCCGACGAATTCAGCCCTGTGCTGGACCTGATCAAGGGCAATGGCCGCTGTGATTTGCGGGAAAAGGTGGTCGCAAGCCTGGCCCGCCAACGGATTTTCCTGGTGGGGCCGGGCAAGCGCGTGAACCGGTTGGGGGAGCGCGGCAACCTACCCGTGGATGTAGTCCCCCACACCTTGCCGCTGGTTCAGCGGGAACTGGAAAAACTGGGATTAAAGCCCAAACTCTGGCTGAAGGACGGCAAAGCCGGCCTGACCGATGACGGGAATTACATTCTTGATTGCGGGCTGGAGCCCCGGGAAAACCCGGCCGCGCTCGAGCGGCAAATTCGCTCCATCCCCGGTGTGGTTTCCACCGGGTTCTTCGTCGGCATGGCCGAACTGGTGCTGGAAGGCGATGCCGAGTTCCGCCTGATCCGTGAACATCGACTGCCCGGTTCAACCGATGCCGGGGTTAAATTGGAGGGTTCCATGGCTCCCACACGGGTCAAGATAGTCGATGATGCCGACGCGATGGCGCGGGCCGCTGCATCCAGAATCGTCGAGTTGGCCCGGCAGGCCATCGCCGCGCGAGGCCGCTTCAGCATCGCCCTGTCCGGTGGAAGCACCCCCAAGAAACTGTTCGAATTGCTGGCCCTTCCGGAGTGGGCGGCCAAGGTGGATTGGGAAAAGGTGCTGGTCTTTTTCGGGGATGAAAGGTCTGTGGGCCCGGATGATCCCGCCAGCAATTACCGCATGGCGAAATGGGCCCTGCTCGACCATGTGCCGGTGAAAAAGGACCATGTCTTCCGCATGCGCGGCGAGTGCGACCTGGCCGGGGAAGCTGCCCGCTACCAGCGGGACATGGAACTGTTCCTGCCCCATCCCAAGGGTGGATTCCCGCAACTGGATCTGGTGCTGCTGGGGCTGGGGACCGACGCCCACACCGCATCGCTTTTCCCGCACACGGGGGCGCTCCGGGAACATCACGCCTGGGTGGTGGCCAATGAGGTCCCGCAACTGTCCACCCGCCGCCTCACCCTCACTTACCCGGTGATCAACCATGCCCGGGAGGTGCTCTTCCTGGTGGCCGGCAACGATAAGGTGAAGCCCCTGGACCGGGTGCTATCCGGTCCGGAGGATATCCAGGAATTCCCAGCCCAGGGAATTCGACCTGAAACCGGGGCCCATTGGATGGTGGATGCCCAGGCCGCGAAGGGATTGCCGTTGGCCATGTCGGGGGGTCAGGGATGAGCCAACCCACCGCAATCAAAATCGCACCCTCCATCCTGGCGGCGGACTTCGCAAGGTTGGGCGAGGAGGTCCGCGCTGCCGAAGCGGCTGGTGCCGACCGCATCCATGTCGATGTGATGGACGGGCATTTCGTGCCCAATCTCTCCATGGGTCCGGCCATCGCCCAGGCGGTGAAGCGCAGTTGCAAGCTGCCCATCGAGACCCACCTGATGGTCACCAACGCCGACCGGTTCATCGAGCTCTTCGCCAAGGCCGGTTCGGACACGCTGATTGTCCATCTGGAGAGCGATTTTCACCTGGACCGTACCTTGCGGGAAATCCGCGCCCTGGGATGCAAGCCCGCGGTGTGTGTCAATCCGGCCACGCCGGTCTGGACCCTGGAAGAGGTTTTGCCGCTGGTGGACCTGGTTTTGGTGATGACGGTCAATCCCGGGTTTGGGGGCCAGAAATATCTGGAATCCACCGAGGGGAAGGTCCGCGCCCTGCGTCGCCTGATCGACCAGCGGGGGCTGCGGGTGGAGATCGAGGTGGACGGGGGCATCGATCCCCAAACCGCGCCACGCGCGGTCACCGCGGGTGCTGATGTGCTGGTGGCGGGAACCGCGGTTTTCGGGGCGCCGGGTGGCGTGTCCGAGGGGATGCGCCGTTTGCAGGCCAGCATCGCCGGGTTGGGGCCCTGCGCCGGTTGACAGCCTTTCCAAAAGGGTCTGGTTCCTTGCTGATAGGGGTGACCCATGTTTCTGGCGGGTGACATCGGGGGCACAAAGACCCTTTTGGCGTTGGTGGAACCGGAAAAATCCGCCTCCCCTGGAGGGCGGGTTCTCACCGAGCGGTTTCAGCGCAGGTTTTCAAGCGTGGACCACCCGTCGCTGGAGGGCATCATCGCTGAGTTCCTCGCTTCCATCCCCGGCGAGCGACCCAACATTCAGGCCGCATGCTTTGGCGTGGCGGGTGCCATCCACGAGGGGCGTTGCCGGGCAACCAACCTGCCTTGGTCCATGGATGAACGGCAATTGGCCAAGGGTTTGGGATGTGATCCCGCCCGGGTCAAGCTGCTGAACGATGTGGAGGCCACAGCCTACGGCCTCCTCTTCCTGAAGCCGGATCAGTGGGTTGAGCTGAATCCCGGCGCCATTGATTCCAGCGAGGGCAACATCGCCGTGGTGGCGGCAGGCACCGGCCTGGGCGAGTCCATCCTCTACTGGGACGGCAAAAGCCACCACCCCCTGGCCAGCGAGGGAGGGCATTGCAGTTTCGCGCCCCAGTCCGAGCTGGAGGTGGAACTTTGGAGATATCTGCGTGGAAAATTCTCAGGCCATGTCAGTTATGAGCGCATCCTTTCAGGGCAGGGCTTTTTCGACTTGTTCGACTTTCTGGCGCAAATGGGGCGATGGCCCCTGTCCGACTCGTCGCGCCAATTGCTTGCCGAGGCCTTAAGGGAAGGGGGCACCGCCGCCCGCAATGCCCAGGTCACCCGTCTCGCGCTGGAAGCGAAAGACCCGTTGTGCCTGCAGGCGGTGGGCCTGTTCCTCTCCATCTACGGGGCGGAAGCCGGCAATATGGCGCTGAAATGCGTGGCCCGGGGCGGCGTGTTCCTTGCCGGCGGCATTGCCCCCAAAATGCTGGAGGCCTTCCGCCTGGGAACTTTTCTCGAAGGGTTCATGGCCAAGGGCCGTTTTTCAACGATGCTTCAGAACACCCGCGTTCGTCTGGCACTGAACCAGGAGGCTGGGCTGTTGGGGGCCGGGCATTACGCCGCGGACCATCTGGCTCCCGCCTAGGCGGTTTGCGCCATGGCCGGCGTGTTGGTCGTCGCTGGCCAATCCAGGAAGTTTTTCAGCAGCTTGGGCCCTTCCAGGGTCAGGAAACTCTCCGGATGGAACTGGACCCCGAACAAGGGCCATTCCTTGTGCCGGACCCCCATGATCTCGCCCTCGGCGGTCCATGCGCACACCACGAAATCGGGATTGTTCCAGGTTTCCCGCCTGATCACCAGACTGTGGTAGCGGGTCGCGTCGAAGGGGTTGGAAAGGCCCCTGAAAATCCCAGAGTTGTCGTGGTGGATGGGTGACACCTTGCCGTGCATAATCCGGCTGTTGCGGATCACCTCGCCGCCGAAATTGTGGCCAATGCACTGGTGCCCCAGGCAAACCCCCAGAATCGGCATCCGGCCCGCGAATCGCTTCAGGATCTCATTGCTCACCCCGGCTTCCTTCGGAGTGCAAGGGCCCGGGGAAATGACGATTTTTTCGGGTGCCAGTGCTTCCACCCCTTCGACGGTGATCCGGTCATTGCGGACCACCTTCAGGTCCAGGCTTGGATCAATTTCGCCAAACCGCTGCACCAGGTTGTAGGTGAATGAATCGTAGTTGTCGATCAGGAGAATCATGATTGCTTGTCCGGGAAATGGATCCTGGGGGAACTCATGCCAGGGGGCCGTGGCGGAACCGTTGGACGAAATCGACCGATTCCTCCGCCACCGCGGCCCGATCCAGCCAATGGTCCGCCACCTCAACCGAAAGAGCGCCCTGATATCCGATGGAGGCCAGGGCCCTGAAAAACTCCTCCCAATCCAGATGGCCGCGGCCGGGGCCGCGAAATTCCCATCCGCGGCGCGAATCTTGCCGCGGGTGGTAACCACCTAGCAGGCCGTGCCGGCCGTCCTGGCGCACCACCACATCCTTCAGGTGCACATGCAGGATGCGGTCGGGGAACCGGCGGATGAACTCCGCGGGGTCGATCCCCTGCCAAACCAAGTGACCGGGGTCCAGCGTGAAGCCCAATTCATGGGCCCCGTCGAGCGCCTCGAGAATCGACTCGGCGCTGCCCAGGTCGAATGCCATCTGGCCGGGGTGGACTTCCAGCGCGTAACGCAGGCCCAATTCGCGCAGTTCGTTCAGGATCGGGTGGAAACGCCTGGAAAAATCGGCCAGCGCGGCACTGACCCCGTCCGGTTTGGGCCATGGGTATCCGGTAAGCCGGTTCCAGATGGCAGAGCCGGTGAAACCGGTAAGCAAATTCGCGCCCAATCGCGCCGCGACGCGTGCCGTCGCTATCACCTCGGCGGAGGCCCGCTGACGGATACCCTCGGCATCGCCATCTCCCCAGACATGTTCGGGGAGCAAGTGCCGCATGCCGGAGTGGTTGCCCTCACAGATGGCAGCGCTGACACGGTGGCAGCCAACCGCGGCCACTTCCAGACCGGATTCACGGAGCATATCCGCCTTGGATTCCAGGGCCCCGTTTTCACCCAGAGCCTTTTGGACCTCCAGATGGTCGCCCCAGGATGCCAGTTCCACCGCGCGGTAACCCCAACCTCGGGCCATTCCGGCCAATTCGGAAAGGGGTAGATCGGCCCAGGGGCCGGTGAATAATGACAGGGGGCAGCTCATGGCCTTGGGTCCTCATGACCTTCCTGAGCGCATCATAACAACCAATGGGCTCGCCAGACCGGCGAGCCCATTCCTTGCCTGGTTTCAGGTTACCTTCATCCACCGCCGGGAGGGGGAGAACCAGGGGGTGGGTCCACCACCGAAAGGGAGACCCCGCCGTTGGTGTTCGGCTTCACCACGGGTGCGGGTGCCGCCGGTGCGGGGGGAGGAACCGTTTCCGGTTCGGTGTCCGGCTCATCCAAATAAATCTCGTTCACATCGAAGCTCTCGATGTCCTGCCGCAGGGCCAGATAAAGGGCTGTGCTTGCGGACCAGAAGAACGAGTAGCCGAATCCGAGCACCAGCAACAGGGCCAGGTACAACCAGCCCGAGGCCAGAAACGCCCCGGCGTGGTTCCACCAGGCGAAAGTCTGCTTGAACTTGCCCAGTTGCACCGGGTCCACCCGTCCCTCCACCACGATGGGGGAGCCGTTCACAGTGGTGCCGTTCAGCAGCAGATCCCTCCACCCGAACGTTTCCGGCGCATGCACGAAAAGGAAATCCGGTTCCCGGCCCGACAGGGAAATACCGGGTGTTTGGGAAACGCTCCACTTGGCCAGGTAGACGGTCAGGGAACTCATGAAACCGACCACGAAAATGGAGGCGGCACCGAAGAGAAGAGCCTTCAGCGCGTACAAGGCGATCCCGCGTGGGCGCTGGTAGAGATAGCTCACGCCGCGGGAGGTGGCCTGGACGAAGTCCTCCGAATCCACCGCCACGGTGGCGATCATCAGGGGCCACGCCAGCAAGCCAACCAGCAGGATGGCCATCCCGAAGCCGACCAGCAGCGGGAAAATCCAGCCCAGGCCGCCCAGCAAGATGTCGCCGATCATGGGGATCATGAAGACCAGGCCGAAGACGCTGGTCAGGATCAGCAGGGCCAGCATCAGTACCAGTGGTGCCAAGGGGGCGAAGGCCAGCGATTGCAGGCGTTTCACGCTGTAGCCAAGGGCCTCGCGCATGGGGATCGATTCGTCCCGTGCCAGTTCCATGCCTGCCATGCGGGAAATCGCCCCGCCGAAGATGCTCCACACCAGAATGGTCCACAGGGCGACAGTCAGGAAATAAACCTTTTGGCCTGTGGTGGCCTTGGGATGGAACAGATAGGCGACCGGGCGCAGCATCTTCAGGACCGGTTCGATGAGCACCGGGCCCTGGTCCTTGATCAGCCAGTCCACGAAGCGGTTGTTGTTCCAACTGCCGCCGGAGCCGGAAACCAGCATCAGCGGGTTGGGCCCGCGGTTTTCGTTCCAGGGCCAGGTGTTCAAACGGCCGGCGGGTTTCGGTTTGCCCAGAAAGGCGCGGATCTGGGAAATGCGCTCCTCCGAAAGACCTTTCAGTTTTCCGTCACGAATGGCTGTTTCCAAGGCGGATGAAAGATCCCGACCCTGTAGGGCCAGCTCAGGCTCAACCTTGGGGGCTCCTGCTTCGTTTTTGGTGGTGGTGACAGCCAGCAGACCGGCTGCCTTCAGCACGTCCAGTTCCTCGGGCGTCCGGGCCACATCCTCCACGGAGTGAAACTGGCCGGATTTTCCCATCCCCGCGGTTTCATACATCAGGTTCCAGGCGGACTGGCTTTCCTTGAATGCCTGCCAACCCTTCTTTCTTTCAGCGTCGGCTGCTTCCTCGGCGGCCTTGGCCGCCTCGGGTGTGACGGCCTTCTCCTTGCCCTCACCGCCCTTCTTCTCCTCCGAGGTACGGGTGGTGGGAACAAAATTGCCGGGCCATTCGGGGCTGGTTCCGTAGGTGGAACTGAAAATCAGTGCCAAAAACCACCAGCCAATGGCCATGGTCAAAACGCCCAAGGCGGCCAGCATGACCTTCCCGGGCATCAGGGCGATCCTGAAGCAACCAGACAGCAGACTCCAACCTGTTGTCCACAGGTTAGGGGATTGTTGGGGGGAATCTTCCGCCATGAGGCACCTCGTTCAGAACATGGGCCGGATTCGGACTGAGTTGACCGTTCCCAAAGGTAGCCAGCCGGAATGTCGCCGGCCGGCGTGGTGGGTGTCCGAACCCGCTTGGATTCAATTATGTTTTTATAGCAAGATTGGTGGTCTGGCCAAGATGAGGGGGAATGGGCCCGTAAAACCGACCGAGGGCCGACTTCCGCCAGAGGGGATCTGGCTTGAAGTCGGCCCTCGGCGAGGGTGCTACCAGCGAAGCGTGGGTTTTTAGAAGACCAGGGCAAACCCGGCTTGGAACCCACTAAACCATCGGGTTTGGGAATCGTAGGCAGGATCCACCGTGCCGAAGTCGAAGTCGATGGGGTGCCTGCTGCTGACCGTGTTGAAGAATCCCATCAGGTTGTAACCGATGTTCAGCTCGACGCCTTCGAAGGGATACCAGCCGACACCAACGGTGCCTTCCAGGCTGGGAGCAATCTGGTACAAGGTCCGGGACCGCTTGGACACCGGCCCGTAGTACTTCTCGCCCAGTTCGTAGCGGGCGCGGGCCTTGACGATGTCGAGGTACATCGAGCCACCGAGGGTCAGGTTCAGGGCAAACCCATGACCCATGTACCACTCCTGCTGGCAGGCAAGGTTTGCGCCGTACATGCGGTTGGAGACGATGTTGGTGTAGATGGCCTGGTCGTAGCCGCTCGACTCGCCGTAGACGTTGTAATCCACTGCGCGCAGTTTGTACTTTTCCCAGAGCCACACGAACTTGGGCCCCACCACTCCCGAGATCCGGTAGTTCTCATTCTCGTACACCGGAACCCGGCACAGCAGGTCGACGAATTGCGACCTTTGCGTGAAGCTCTGGGTGAACACCTCGGCCGCGTTCCATATACCGTATCCCGCGCCCCTGGCTGCATCGATGCCTGTGGTGATGGGATTCACGGCTGGCGGAAGGGGAGCAGCCGAAGCGTTATACAGATCATCATTGGGGCCGGCATACTCTGGATAGAAGTTGTAAACCGGTGCTGAGAGGAAGGAGTTGGCATAGTCGGAGCCAATCTGAGACCCTTTGGGAATGTTGGACGCAGAGGAGGTGTAGGTGGCATCAGCCAACCACATCCAACTTGCCGTCACGGTTACCCGGTCGCCGAATCTCCAGCCAGCCGAGATTTTGATGCCCGGATTTAGGGTACCGGGACCTGAAACTTGGTCGGTGTTGAGGGCTTCCTCACCCGAACCATAAAACTTGCCCACCCAAGGTCCCGGAGGGGTGGATACAGTCACCCCCGAACCCGGGTCATAAATGTAGGGCACTCTTGCCGTTCCCGTCACATCCGTGAAGCCGCGGTAGGCGACTCCCTGGTGCGAGATCGGATTCGTTTGCTTGTACGCCGCGAACGAGGTCGCGAAGAACAGGCCGCCGTCAAACAACCCGAAGTTGTCCGGCTTGTTGTGGTATAGCGGCAAAGGCAGCACCGGATCGGCCGGGCCGATCTCGTCCGCCCGCCCACTGGCCGGCACCATGCCAACCACCCCGGCGACGAACCAGGCCAGGCAGGTCATCACCCGCCCCCTGTTTCGCTTTAAGAAAGTCATCTTGCTCATGACACCCTCGCTGGTCAGGCCCGGAATCTTCCGGCTTCGGTCCCGTTATTCCCCTGGGACCGGGCCTTAGAACCCGGGCAGGCTGCTTTGCCCTTCCGCCTGCACGGTTGCCTGCGGATGTGGGCAAAGACAATCCCACGCCTTTTTGATCGGTCGTGACGGACCTGCAACTTTTGTCAGTCTTGCCATTTGGACCGAAAATTCCGGTCAGGTGGGATTTGCCGGCGTCCAAAAACCTGCAAAAAAGCCTTTTTTCTAAAGGTTTTGCGTAAGCGGCTACTGAGTCAAAATTTTTTCCCGGTTTTGGCCGGGTCGGGGTGTTCTTCTGGCCAGGGCAGGTCAAAAACCAACTTTCCGTTAAAACACGGTATTACGAATGAGGCTAATCCGGGGTGACATCCCCCAACCATTCTTTGTCCCAGCTTCAACATGAGTACGGGGGAAGGCTGGAATACAAAAAGATGTATTGATGCGGCGGCGGTCCTGTGTTAGGACTCAGAATGCCGGATAGTACGGGTGCAAAAGGTTTGACCCCTTGCTTGCCGGCATGTGTGATCGCTGGAGACTGTGTCCGGGCTTGGGCCTCGCCTGTTTGCTGTTTCGACTTCAATGTCGGTTGTGACTAGCCCCCAGAGCAGTCGCTTCGAACCCAGCTCTCTCGATGTCGGTCCAAATCCCCGCCTCATCTTTGGCTGCCGCGCCTGGTTGGCTTTTTTAGGGCCGCAAAGTCGAGGGCACCGCGTCGTTTTTTGGGATCCTGCTCTCTGGAAAGTGCCTCAGGGTTCTTTAGGTTTGATTGGGATTCATTCGTTATTTCCCTGCAGGGCGTACACCACAGTGGGCGCATTTGCCCGGCGGGGATGTTTGGAAGGTTGTGGATAGCATGGCGAAGAACATTTATGTTGGAAACCTGTCGTGGGAAGCCACGGCGGACGATTTGTTGCGGCTCTTCGAGCGCTTTGGCGGTGTCACCCGGGCTCAGGTGGTCATGGACCGCGAAACCGGCCGCTCCCGCGGCTTCGGCTTCGTGGAAATGGCTGATGACAACGAGGCTTCCAAGGCTGTCGGCGAGTTGAACGGCACCGAATTCATGAACCGTACCCTTACGGTTAATGAGGCCCGTCCCCGTGAAGAGGGCGGCGGTGGCACTGGCGGCGGCCGCGGTGGTTACGGCGGTGGCGGCGGCGGTGGC